>Ga0247774_1000724_pt1 | contig 16544 bp, 13 predicted proteins | sample UWRJL001104B6_FD_179933 | JGI IMG/M metagenome (GOLD analysis project Ga0247774, IMG submission 179933) | Plant litter microbial communities from Arlington Agricultural Research Station in Wisconsin, United States - UWRJ-L001-104B-6 | ecosystem: Environmental > Terrestrial > Plant litter >... | reverse complement strand
TATCGGAAATTCAATTCATTTACATTCGTCCATAGTCAAAAGAAATTTTTCTGCTTCTAAACTACAGTCACGAGAAATCGAAAATAATTTTCTGGCCCAAGTTCCACTCATTAACTAGAGTTCAGGTTATGCCAACCTAAATACAATTCACCTCATCAATCAACAAAATTATCTCAAGCATGCGAGGCATTGAGATGTTGCACTTGACAAAAACGAAGTACGAACGGGTGCTGAGGAATCCGTCAGGGCTCCGTCCACACCGCCCTAGATACCGCTACACTCCTATTTCGGTGTACCAAGTCTTGGCAGTCACCCCGTGAAACCTCCACTGACGAGAGCCAAGAGAACGCAATGACGGCAGGCTCACGGCGCCAAGCTGGCCTAGAGCGATTGACCCACTCTTGCCCTGCCAGCGTCGAGTCGAACACTAGGAAAGTGCTTGGCATGCCTCCGCGCCAAGGCGAACAAACGGTCGCCAAGATGCTCTTGCCAATGTTGCCATTTAATTTCCTTGGCAATGAGTCGAATGATAACACATGGTCATGTCCCCCCATCTACCGGTCCCTTTCCATTTACAGACCGTGCCATCGCAACTTTTCGAATCCAATCGACTGCTACCTTTATATCTTGAGTTTTCTACGCGATTGTTCGAGCTCGCCAGGACAAACGAGAAGTCGAAGGCGCTGCTGGTGTTCACCCCGCCTCCACAACCCGAAAGTACCTACGTACTTTTGCGGTCAGCGACCAACCGGTAGCAAGACCACCCACTGTTTCCAATATGATGCAGCGCTCCGCCCCACCAACCGAACCCCCGCTCCCTCTCGAAAAGCCCCAGAGGAAAACACGAGCTCGACGCGATGCCTACCAGCGGAAGCAGGAACGGAGGAGCTTGTTCGCCGTCACAGCACTGACGTGCGTGTCGCCTTTATGGGCCGCGAGCGTCACCCTAGCCTTAGTCGCCTCGCGACGAATCGACCCGGGAGACACGCCACATCACCTGAGGCTGCCCCCGGCCAATACGACGATGTGAGTGCCGGCTCGTGATACCCAGACAACTCGTAACCGTTGGCTAATGAACGAGGTATTTTTGCAGCACGATTACATTCATATTCGCCGTGGTCGAGCTCTTTGCGTTCGTGGGGTCCATGGTGGCATACGGTATCAATCAGGGTGAGATGGCATACCGACGGAGACTAGCCTTTTTCATCATGGGAATCGTTACTTTTGAAGCAATTGCGAGCGGCGCATGGGTCGTCAGCCGGGCAATATCCTTCGAGCAGAGTGGAGTCTGCTCGGGATCGCTCACGGACGAGGTGGAAGAATGCTTGGCGGGTCTGGACTTGGTCATGGCAATGGGCGCCGTTCGATTTGGCTATGCGTAAGTAACTGCCTCGAACTTCCGGCTTGTGTCACGGCCAGGCTGACGAGAGAAACCTGCAGGCCGTTTGTTTTAGCGGCGACTTTGTTGTACCCCGGACCGTGGAGCAATTCCGATGTGATCGCATCACTTGAATGAAAGCCAGGAGAGGTTACGAATCCCATGATTGCCAGGCATGGAACTTTGACGTCACGAAAAGATCGGAAATTCAAAGTTAGATTTTGATCTTACGGATGCCAATGTCGGCGAGTCGGCTTCCAGACGGCACACAACCGCGCGAGGGAGTACACCAGGTGCTGGCTACTGGTTGAAGTGTTGAGTGGGTGTTATTCCATTCTCACAGGTGCATCGTGCCATCGATGGAAGCCCTTGCGAACCATTTGACGATAGTAATGCCTTCGTTCTCTAGGCGGGTGTTGATTACCGTGGACAGCGCTCGGGTGTGGGCTGCCGCCCAGGGAAACTCTCATCGTTATAAACGAAAGACAAAGAGAGCAACGCCTCCCAGGATCAGACCGAATCAACCCTGCTATGCAACGCCTCCTACAGGAAAATGGGTCGTAGTTACCCAACCAAGCCTGCCGACTTCATGCATGCAATTGAGTCTGGGATTGGGCTCTGCGGGCTAAGATTCTTATCCTTGCCCATCCTGTGATGTTCTTCGTCAACGCCTCACGACCGCCTTCCAAATCGTCCGACACGTTCCTCTTCCAACATTCGACTGCAACTTCTCTACGGCCAATCCAATAGCAAGTAGTGCCGTGGCTATGGGTCGTCCGCGCTGCCATGCGCAAGACGTACGCCATCTTCGAGACCTTCCTCCACGAATCCCCCTACCCGCTGGTCTATGCCCGAGAATGAATAGGACATCGGGTTGGTCCATTTTGGGTATGCGATGCTGTATTTTAGTTTGGATGGCACTAACGCGAGTGCTAGAACAGTGAAGGGCAGACAAGGGCGCATTTTTGGGATTGCGCCTAGCATGTATCTTTATCTTTGAAGCTGTAACGATAAGACCCAGCGGAGGGGTTATCTTTCAAAGCATCAAGCGATTTTGTTGACTTGGCCGTGTATTTATGCGAGACGATTAGGGGAGGCATCATCTCTCCGGAGGCTGCACTGAACTAGGAAGATCAAGAATGTCTGCACGGTAAACATCCCAGAGGCACCCACTAAAGGTTGATGCCACTTGGATCGGGGAAGCAGAAGTAGCGAGGACGAATAAAGAGATATGCCATTAGCGGCTTTTCAATTGTCGTAGCCGAATAATAATACCCCTCAGAGTAAACGATAAAACATTGACTGAATCGCCGTCGCCTTGTGCCTTCTTGTGCGCCAATACGCCAGTCGTCCGAAGCAGAGACTACCTGGTCTAAAACAACGGATCACCCACACCCTTGGGCTCTAAACACAGTAAAGCCAAGAAACCGATAATATCAACCAGACGCCTCCCTTGTCATTCTTTCGGTAAAACGATTCCCGCCTCAATCTTCACCGGATCCGAGAGCTTGCCGCACTCTCGCCCACCTTGACTTCATCGTCCGGGACCCCAACCCCCACGCTGCTCACGACGCTCACGCTGCTCATGCTTGTCATCCCCCGTTCCCTGTCGGCCGGCCTAACGCCATCCCTAGGTCCGGCAATGCTGGCGCCGCCGCCGACGGGCGGGACGCCAACGCTCGCCGTGGTGCTCACGCTCTCGCTCCGGGTCCTGCTCGCATCGCTCGCGCGCCGCTCCCGGGCCGTCCGCTCCAGCTCGCGGATCCGCCGCTTCAGCATCTCGTTCTCGCGCTTGGCCGCCTCCAGCTCGGCGCGGTAAAAGGCCGTCTCCTCGATCCGGCTCGTGGCCGGGAGCAGGCCGGGGGAGAGCTGGTCCGAGTGGCCCGACAGGCTGCCCGGCGCCGCCACCACCGACGTGGCGTTGGACGGGGCGGACGTGGGGGGCGGCATGCGCTGCTGCTGGACGTACGTGTTCACGTTGCTGCTGCCGCTGCCCTCCCCGGGGCCGCCGCCGGCGTGCAGGTGTTGGGGGCCGGGCGAGCTGGTCTGGCTGCGGCGGGAGAGGGAGTTCTGGCGGGACAGGTTCAGCGGCCGGCGGGCCTCGGCCGAGGAGCTGAGGAGGGCGGTCGGGGCGTGGGTTTGGCTTCGGGCGCTGGCGTTGGAGGGGGTGCGATGATGACGAGGGGTGCCGGATGGGATCGAGAAGCCGGCGCCTGAGAAGAGCATCGAGTCGTGGGCGGGGTCGGCACCGGATGCGGAGGATGTGTTGGATACGACGGATGCGTTCTGGGCGGCGCGAAGAAGGGCGAGTTCTCGCGTGAGTCGGTTCACCTGTTTCGAGATTAGCCGTCTGATTAGAATGTTAGTATTGGGCTAGGGTCTACGGCATACGACTGCCTCTTGCTCCTTCTCGAGCTGCTGGTGAATATCGGCTGGCGTCAGCGGACGTGGATGACGCAGCGGTCCCGGTCCAGACTCTGCACTAGGCGATAGCATTGCATGCGCATGGTTCATCATGGGCGAGGGGAGTGGCGATGGTATCTGGCCGCCCGTGACGGCGGGTTGATTCGAGGGTAGGATATTCAAGGACGGTGAGGACGGAACCCGCCGCGGTGGTGGCGCCATCGGGTTCGATGACGTTCGACGCGCGCCGTGAGGCGAAGGAGGCACGGAGTTGAGGTCAGGCATCGTCACGATCTGCTTGGTCGTTGTGATCGATGCCGTGGAAAGTGTGAGCTGGAGGCAAGATCTTCAGGGTTTCAGAGGTCGAACTTGGGCGTCAGATCTGGGCTGATAAGGAGTTGGCTTCGCATTGCAGGCGAGTGTGATTGTCTGTCGGACTCTGCTTTGCGTCGCGATGCCACGTGTAGACAGGTTACGCCTGGGGGCTACTAAAGTGTCCCAGCGAAGAAAAATGGCCAACACTGCAAGAAACACGGTCGTGAAGAAGGACGCGACACCTGAGGCCGGTGACGTTAGGGATTGGCGGGGTCGTTAATTACGGCTGGCTCAACATTCATGCAACCCCGGGCGGCATCCGACGTGTGTGCCGACCCTTGCTGCAAGGTGGTCTGTGCCGTTGAAATGAGCCCTAACCCTACAACCTAGCGATCATGGGATATTATTTCACCCTCTGGAATGCAGGCAATTATCTGAATCAACGAGACGAGTATTTGAGCGAGAGAAAATAAACAACCTATCTGATACAGGAAATTTTTCATTCGCTTTGAAATCGCTTAGAGCTCAACAGCTACGGTGTCATCCTTGCAGGACCTTACGATAACGACAAATCCAACCCCGCGTTCTTCAGGGCAACAACTCTCAAGCATTCTCCTACTGTCGGTAAGGCAAGTGTCAGATTCAACATAGGTCACCGCGCAAAATCCTCAGTGTCAAGTGATATGTGCCATCGTATCATTAAAGACCGTGAGAATTTACTCTTATACGAGTTCCCAATCATCAGGAACCTGCTTTTTGACTCAAGAAATGGATGTAGCAGATTCAAAAGAAAGGCTACGTTTTACTGCAGTCGAAGTATTTGTCCGATATAGATATTATATGGCGCCATCCCTAGCTGCCGTAACGTAACGGCTTCTCGAAATACGACTCAATTAAATATCCAATATGGCGACTCTGAGGTTGTCGAACCAAGCCAATATCCAAAGATCAAGCAGGGGAGATGACCAAATCTCACCCTCGTCTTCCTTAGCATCACACTCCCCTCACTTACCGCCGCTAAGGAATACCAAGATGGTAGTATATACGGCGGTTACAGTCTCATATAAATAGGTACGATTGCTACATTCTCCTACGGAATCCATTGCCTGAGAAGCGGGAATGGTTTTCTAAAGATTGCCTCGTAAACGTGCAATGTAAGTGTTGGCCGAATCGGTATATAGTGCAGTCGCATGACCGTAACTTCTCCCCGCACTGCACTGCAGCATGACAATATCGATTTGTATATTCATCTAAGAAGCCTCCTCCCGTTTTTTGGTCGTACCATGCTTCCACTCTTCCCGCTTAAGCCGACCACTGCTGCTTATTCTGCTCGATCCAAGCCTTGAAATCCTTTATCCCAGGACACATCTTGCGGCATAGAGTCACATCCGCTTCGTACCCTTCATGTTCAAACCAACGGAACATATCTCCCACCGTGCCCTTCAAGAAAAACTTGACAGCAGAAGCCACGGGACACGGCGCCAACGGCATTGGGGATCCCACGACAGCCTTGAACATCACGTCGGCCTCGGCCTGGCTGAGCTCATCACCCGCCAAGCTTATGGCAACATTGCGGTGGTGCTCTGGGTTCATAAAGCTGCAGGCCGCAAACCAGCCAATATCCTCGGTTGAAACGAACTGCAACTTCTTATCCCCCATCTGCTCCCACATGCGGGCGAAGCCCTTCCCGTGGACGTCGACGGTAAGATTCTCGAAGAAGGTCACCGGCCGCAGGATCGTGTATGTCATCTCCTGGGCGCTCCCGGCGGCCTTCGCTTCCAGGTACTTCTCGATGCGGAACTTGGCGGCGAAGTTCTTGACGTTGGTCTCGTTCACGGCCGACTTGTCGGGCCCGCCGCGGTCGCCTGACGAGTAGACGAAGTGGCGCACGCCGTGGGCGACGGCTGCATCCACCATGGCCGTGCCCTGCTGCTCCTCGGCGTCCGAGTTGACCTGCACGCTGTAGACGCCCCACACGGCGCCGACCTTGCCGAAGATGGCGTCCGGGTGGGCCATGTCGCCGGCCACGACCGACACGTTGAAATGCTGGCCGAGCTTCAGGGCGCGCGGGCTGGTAACGTCGCGCGTCACGGCGATGATGTTGAAGCCGGCGGCATCAGGAGCGGCGAGGAGGTGCTTGATGAGAGCGCCGCCTTGCTTGCCAGTGGCGCCGGTTACTAGGATGCTCTTCCGTGAGACCGACATTGTTAGATATGAGCTGCACAAATTGGCAAATGTCTATAATATAGAGAATGTATTTTGTGGGAAAATCTGTTCTGTAGACTGAGACCTGAAGGGATTGCGAAAGATAAAATCAACAATCAATCAGATCCAGGAAACGATCGAACTTATACTGTTATATTGTAGAGAGCCCCGGTCTTTTAATTCCCAGATCGGCTTGATTGAACGCCCGCAACCCAAAGGCCATGTCGCAACATGTTCGACCGCTCGCTAGTCGCATGCAAGTCTGAAGAGCCTAACGGCCAGCGACGACCGTCTCCAGGTTAGCTCGCCACTAAGTGAGGGCCGTGGCGTGGGAGCGAATGCGAGTCGGACAATCCCAAACGGCTGTGGGGCAAAATGGAACGCCGACTTGACAGGCAGGTGAAACGGCATGGAAACCGAACCAGCAACCGGCGTTGTCGGCGTCGGCGCCGCCCACCGCCGACAGATGAGAATCGGCAAACGTTTATGCCGGGTAGGATCAGACGCCTGGTGCAATCCAGCCCTGTGATTGGCTTGAGGCGCCGCAATCTGTCCGAACGCCCATGGAGACAAAAACCGAATTGCCCCGCGCCTATGGGGCTCTTGCGAGAAAGAGGACGGTTTCTATCAGAAATATCGTTAGATCCCCTACTAAAAAATACCTTTATGATAATGTCTAGTGCAAGACGGAGCATGGAGAATGAGCCGCAACTGCTGATGACTGGTTTTGTTAGACGGACTTTCAAGTTCCAACCTGGCGTACTGGTAGCTGTTTAACACAATGTGCAGCACTGGAATGAGGGGAAAAAAGCAGATTGAGTGGTGATTGCGAGCTCTAGTCAGGAATGAAATCGGGTTAGATTTGAAGCGGCATGGAAAACATGCAAGTTATCCAATACATTTTGTCCTCCAAAGATCACTGTGGACAAAACTAATTATATATCTGGGGTAAGGGACGGTCTCGCCAGCAGTGCTACTAGTGATCGTTGGTCTTGCAGTCGGGGTAGTAGCTGCGCATGCCGATTTGACAGTCGAATTCTTTGCCATCCTCCCCCTGTGGGTAGAGCTGTTTTGCCTTTTCTTGGCAATGTCTATGTGCTTCCATTCTCCGCATTTATTATAGCAGTGCACATGTCCGGTGTATTTATTGCCGGAGAGACAAGAGTCATTGATGCCGTCGCGCTTGTAGGTTTGACGCTATCGGTAAATTCAGCGATAGTAATGGCAACGGCCTGTGACAGCAGGGGCATAATAGCCATAAGAAGTAAGAGGATCCTCGTTTTGGCTTGCAGACAATTCCTTTCGTTTCGACGATTAGGCCAATTTTTCGGTTGGAATGCCTTACTAGCGAGATGAAATGGTCATAGGACTGTTAGGGGTGGGTGGGGCTTAAGTAACGAGGAAGAACGATTTGCTTCCGAGCGGGCGTCTTGACTTTCAAGTCCATATTATATGTTGTCCTGTTGCTGGTGAATACGCCGTTGAGTGTGGAATTTCCGTGTCTTCTTTTCGGTTATTACCTATATCAGCTTCTACCATCCCATTCGATGCTCTACTCTAAAGCTCACTTTTACTGTATAAGCAAACAGCTCGATTGATACTGCAAACCGGCACATCGTAAGCAAGGCATATGGGTATACGGGATTTCAGAATTGGAGACTGGGAGGAGCACAATCTATTGCTACTTACAGTGTGTTCACCTAGAGCAAAAATTCTTTTACCTACAGCTTCCTATGCGTTTAAGCGTGGCAGGCTGCGACTGCCGTTGCGCTATCATAAGGGTTTCGTGCCGTGAATCGGTTCATCTCACCGCTGCGAGTCAAGAAACCCTAATCCTGGTTCTGTGAATTGCTTCAAGGATGCCGACGCCTTCATGAGAGTTGGAACGTTAATTTTGGCCTAGTTGGTTCGATCCGAATGCTTAATCTCCTTGGTTGTACACTGTCCACTTGACTGTCCACTTGATATTCCTGGTGGTGGTGTTATCCAAGCAAATTGTAAGCGTAGGAGTCTGCGCCGCAATTCACACAAAGCCCTGACTGTGCACCTGAAAGCACCGCTGGTTGGCAAATTTGGCGGAATTGGCCAAAAAACTCGCGTCTGAAGCGGCACGGGCATCCTTAAATCCTGTGAGACAGGGCAAGCCCCTGTGACACAGTACGGATCACAAGCATTACCGAAAAGGAGCCTCCGTTGAGCAGGTGAAGTCACCGTGACTGGAAATTGCAGTTGCCAGGAAGTGCCCAGACCCGAGCAGAGAAACTATTGGGACGTTTCTAAATTTTGGGACAATTGCATCTTAATCACAATCGGAGGCTACCATGTCAACTTCTGTTTTATTCCTAACTCAAGTTTGCAGTATGTGTAGTTATGGTAAAGCTTTGACGTCGACCACATGGATCCACGATGACAGAGCAACAGCTCCGTAAGACCCACCACAACCGATTGTGAAGGACTTGGTAAAAAACATTTATTCGGTCAATCATTTTTTGCGTGACTGGTGGCCACTCTTTAGCGACCCACATTTCCTATTTCGCGCCGCTTTGGTTGAGTGGTGACAAGGAGCCGCGCCGCCGATTACACCAACAGCCGGGTTAAGGATGCGGCACGCCTTCCCAGTAGAAAATTTGACCTTATAAGTCCTAGAAAAAGTAGACGTGATTAGTGTAAGTACCGAGATATTATTAACCGATATCAATTAGATTCACGACATCTCCTTAGTCAGGCAATGCCTTGAGTAGCTCTGAAATGCTCCAACAACGCCATGGTCTTCTGATATGTCGCTCAATGTCGACAGAGGCGCTGACCTGGCCTGCTAGGCTAGAAGTCTTAGCTTCACCTTATCATGATACAAGGTTCTTACACTCCGTCCCACCACGGGCGCCGTAGATGAGACAAGTCGAGCATGTCATCACTCTGTATGAACCTCCATGTTCGGTGTTGGCGCGCTTACGAAAGGTTCCCCTAGGATGGTCGAATGCGCCCCCCGCTTCACACGTTTATTCCTTCCAGAGACAAGACGGCATAGAGAGGTATCTAGACATAGACATATCTGCATTATCGGTGAGCCATATTTAAACACTCGCTCTTGCCCAGATATCAGACGAAACATTTCCTCAGAACCAGACAGGATTCACAGTCAAACTCTAAGTCATTCCTTTCCCCTTACCGACGCTCATTACACCAATTAAAAGCTTTATTTTCACGCTCTTTAACCAAGTCGAAATACTCTCTGTTTGAAACAGTCCGAAAAATTCATCAAAATGGTTTGCTCTAGCAAGTTCTCTGCTCTTCTCAGCCTCGTGGCCGGCGCTCTGGCCATGCCGTGAGTCTACCAATGCCCCTTCCAAGTCTATGTTGAACCCAATCTAATACGCGATCCTAGCCAAGCGCCGGACGCTAGTGGAGCCGTCATGAAGCGCGGTTTCGATTGCAGCAACCCCGTCCGCGGCCTCGACCAGCGCGGCTGCCAGCGCATGTCCAACATCGGCATTAACAGCCAGGGCGAGAACCCGTGGGGCAACAACGGAAACATCTGGATCGGCTCCGACGGGCCCAACCGCTTCTCCTTCTCCAACCGCTCCAACCAGCCTATCGTGCTCGTCCTCTGGTGGATGCGCAGTCCGCAGGACTACGACTCGCAGTTTGTGGCTGCCCACCAGCCCACCATCACGTACTCGCTGAACCCGGGTGATTCGTTCGATGTCTCTCTTCGCGACGGCGTGAGCGGTGCCTGGAGCCCCCTGTATGGGGACTGGACCGGCCTGACACCGTGGGGCATGATTGCAAACACGTTTGGCGAGTTTACGTGAGTGCCCCAGCCCCCTGACAGCATGCTTTTTTTTTTGGCCACAGAAACTGACGAGATGATGTGGCAGTACCGGCGGCGACTGGGCTACCGTCGACGTCAGCCGCCTCGTCGAGATGAACGGCTCCAACATGGAGATTCAGACCAACGGCTGCGTCAGCAACATGGACACCTGCGCCTACGTCTGCAAGCAGGGTAACACCTGCGGCAGCAAGGGCGAGGCTCGCCTCTTGAACTGCGCGCCTGGGTCCCAGCCGGGTGCTCACCAGGATAGCCCTGAGTGGAACCCCAGCGGTGGGTGCCTCATCCGCGACCGCCACATCCAGGTCAACCTCCTGTGAGCGACAGGTCGTACGGCCAGGTCGAATCTCGGGAGGCTCGTTGTTTGCTGGCACGGCGATTGAATCCCAGACGATTTCCTTGACGTTATATATTTTCTCTTTCTGTATATAGATTGCTTTGCTCGGGGCGTGGCTTCCTTGTCGGCTTCAAAAGTTGGGTTCGAATTCGATAGATGGCACGGCGTTTCTCGGCAGCCTTTGATCAATAGACCTCAGTTCCCTATTTGCTGGCCGATGCCGGGATCTCATGCATTATGCAGTCTCGGCATGCGTCTGAACCATGATCTTCTCCTCACCAGGGTCCTCAATTCGACGGACATGTGGGGGTCACGTGTGGGTCGTGTATATTGCATGTGGGTTGCAACATTGCAGGCAAGGTTCCCCGCTATTACTAAAGAGGGCGGCTAAGTGCAGCAGGCCCCCTCACATGTGAACTGCGGCGGAGTATATACTCCGTACGCTGCCCTGCACCCCAGCACTTGAGAACCGCTGAGATTATGTAGGAAACCGGAGTTGTTGGCCAGCACTAGCTAGCTCTAGTTTGCCGCGCAAGAAGAAGTTTCTCATAGACCTTAATGTCTCTCGCCCAGCATGTCACGGTCATCGAGGGGTTCGATCTGGAAGGCGCCGCTCCGCTCGTGGGCGAGGAGGAGCCTCTCCTTCCCGTGGATGGACGGACGGGGTGGAGGCAGGGAAGCTTCGATGCTTTCGCACCGGCCGAGATAATCACTTTTCAGGAGCAGCCAGAACCCCATCTCGCAGCTTATAAAGTTTCAGACACAAGACGAATAGGCATGCATCCCTATATTTCCTCGCAATCGCTCTTGGCGGATGCAGGAGTAGCTGCAAGCTGACATTCGTATCCCTGGGCAGTGCAAGTTGCGACTGGAGTTGTCGTGTGCTGGCTAGCGTCTGGGATTGTCTTCGGTTTCGCCGCCCTCAAGCCGGTCTTGGTTAACGAAGGCGTGTTTGGTGAGCGCTGCCCAAGTGACTGGAACCCCGAGCCGGACGACGGGGGCGAGTTCGACATTCCGTGTCCCGAACAGGACCTTCGCCTCAATCTCTTCTTCGTCGTCGGCTCCATCACCACGAACGTGTCGTCGCTTGTCGCCGGTGCCATGCTCGACAGATTTGGGCGTCGCGTGTGCTGGATGCTCGCCTCTCTCTACCTTGCGGTCGGGCTCATCCTCATGGGCAATGCCTTTGCTATTCCGGAATTCGATGGCTATTTAGCGGGGAACATATTCTTGGGATTGGGTGGTACTTTCATCTTCGTGCCGACGTTCCAGCTGTCGAATGCATTTCCTAGGTATGCCGGCTTGGTAGTTGCGCTGATCACAGGCGCCTTTGATGCATCCGCTGCCGTTTTCCTTTTCTACCGCTTGGCATATGAGGCGTCCGGCAAGAGGTTCACCCCGACGCATTTCTTCTTCGGCTATCTAGCCGTTCCCTTGCTTATCGTAGCTGCCGAGTGGACATTCATGCCCCCGTCAGCATACCAGACCACGCCTGAAATTGAGCAGAAAATCAAAAAAGCACTCGACCCCAACCTCGACATCCACCAGTCCGACGAGGAGATTCGCGATGACCAAACGTTGTGGAAGGTGCGGAAGCAGCGTAGCAGGCGTCGAGAAGAGAAGCTCCACCGGATTGAAGCTGTTGCTGGAGGCGAAGAGGAGCGTGAGGAGCGGATGAGGGCGATTGAAGAACGGCAAGAGGTGAGCGGTATCTGGGGCGTGCTGCACGGGCTGCCGGCCCATCGCCAGATGATGACGCCGTGGTTCGTCCTCATTCTGCTTCTCACCATCTTGCAAATGCTGCGCATGAACTACTTCATCGCAACGATCCGCTCCCAGTACAGGTATATGCTCGACTCAGAGGTGGGCGCCGAGGCGGTCAATCAGTTCTTTGACATTGCGCTGCCGGTTGGCGGTGTTGTGTCGACGCCCTTCATCGGCTTTCTGTTGAACAACACGAGCATGACGGTGGTATTCCTTGTGTTGACCATCTTGATTGTTATTATTGGGATCCTCAACTGCTTGCCGTATCTCTGGGCCGGTTACGCAACTGTGTTGGCATTTGTGATATTCCGGCCACTGTACTACTCGGTGGTGTCGTAAGTCTTCCAGGTCCTAGACGAGTGGAAGGGACTAATCGGCACCAGTGACTATTCCACGAAAGTTTTTGGGTTTGCCACATTCGGGCGCATATATGGTATGTTGATATGCCTGTCGGGGCTGATGAACTTTGTGCAATCGGGACTTGACGCCCTTACTCATGGTCCGCTCGATGGAAATCCGGCGCTCATAAATATCGCAATGGCGGTTCTGGGCACGATTTTATCCGTTGCACTCAGCGCTTATATTGGCATCGCGAGCTGGAATTACCACGAGCTAAGAAAGGGAGAGGACGACCATCGGGAGAATGGGGTTGCGATGCTGGAGACCGTTGAAGAAGAAGAAGGATGAGCAACTTTACCCACTACGTGTGCCTCTGTACCACTGCATAGATCTATTCCCTTTGCAGGAGAGGCGCAAGGGTGACCGATAAGATCCGAAAGATCCAGGAACAACCAACGACGGCGTCCCTTGAGGCTGATTTTGCTTGGGCAAGATGGGAGTTGCGTCGGACGGAGTGGCACAGCCGACTGAATACTACGGTTCAGCAGTTAAGTCAGCTATTGGCGCGTGGCAATTTCGCAAACCAAATATTGAAATACATGAATGCATTTCTACAAAGGCATGAAATACAGCCCTTCGGGTTCCCTGGCACTACCTAAGGGCTTGCCAGCGGTGTGCCGAACACGTGGGTGGCAGCCGTGCAACAGCAATGATTCAAATTCCCCTATACCTCCCAGCCTCAATTTTTTCGGCGGGATTTGCGAGCCTGCTCTAAACCTGCACAGAGCAAAATGGTTGGCGGTGGTATCATGCAGACAGCGGTGGGCCGGATCGCTACTGGCGGGACTTCTGTGACTCATGGTTTATCCTGCAGGCGCGGGAATGGCATCGCTCGGACCGAATCTTGACTTGTAACCCCGCCATTTTCTTGGGCAAAAAGGAAGTCTGAGAGAGGGGATCTCGGGATGATGTTGGGGCGTGATTACGAAATTCAAAACGTTCGGGTGATGCGGCACGCGTCAGGGAGTGGAGTCGGGAACTTTTTTTTTTCCGCCGATCGATGCAGTAATTATTTAAATCCCTATATCTCCCTCCCGCTTCCCGTATCTCAAATTTCCTGGTCTTCCCGCTCGATGCAGGTCGCATTCCCGTAACAACTGGTTTGAATAGCGGCTTATGGCGTCTCTCAACGTTACCGGATGCCTGCTCTCGGGCTAGCTTTCGGATTTGAAAGCTCAGTGAATCATCACCCTGATGTGCCCCCCAGCTGCTGAACCGGAGGGTCCAAAAAGTAAGCTAAATTTTCATTTCCCCGCCTGCATGCATCCCCTAGTTTTGTGATGAGGCACGCCAATCCCATCTTGAAGGTGGTTTGATTGCCATCGACCCCCTCTGTTGAAACAAAGGTAGTCTTCACTCGCCGTTCTGATCATTAACCCTATTTATTCGTGTATTCTTCAAGGCTTTATGCAACCAGACAACGTGATTCTGACTTGAGAAGCTAGGCAGCCGCAGAGGCTCATGTGTGCCTAATGGGGGCCGGCACTTAATAGGCACGAAGGCAATCTTTGCAGCACAAATAGAGGGTGGTTGAAATATCCAAATTTATACAGTGGAACGATACTTTAGCGGTAAAACCCTCCCATCATTCATGTCCAAATGTGATCCATAAAGAGACCCAAATCGTCCAGCTTTTGTCGTCATTGCGAAGTCCGAAGCCTAACCCCCGCCAGATCCGCTTGTCCTTCCCTCCCTCTCACAGCTTCCGATTGGTAACATGCAGCCTTATCTCTGCATGGTCCCCACCCTCATCCGTATTCCGCACCTTGATCTCGATATCCTCGTTTCTGTTCCGCCCCACTGTCTTCACTACGTTGACCTGGCCGTCGAGGTCGTTTGAGCTCTCCGACGTGCCCTCATACAGCTTGGCGTTGCAGTTGAAGCGGACGGCGTCGCTGGCGAGGAGGTACGTCATGGTGCACGTGACTTCGATGCGGACCTCGCCGCCCATCCCCTCAGTCCAGGCGAGGGTGGCGTGGTTCGAGGCTGGCTCGCCTATGGTGTAGGGGAGGAACTCGTGGTCGCGGGTGGCGTGCTCGTCGTTCCCCCACTCGTCGTCGGTGATCGACATGTGGCCGGCGACGGTGATTTTGGAGATGGCCGCGGCAGAGGAGACGAGAAGGGGGAGGAGGGCGAGAGAGGTGGTGGGGAGCTTCATTTTGGGAGTGATGCTTTATACGAGTGTCTGGACGAAGGTCTGATTCGGTTCGGAATCTTTGAAAGGATGTGATTTGAAGGAGAGAAGAAAACCTTGCCGATAGTTGCTCTGTTGATGGTCAGTCCGAGAAAGATTCTTGGATGCCTTTTATACTTTTCGGTCCTAAGATCGCGCTTCTTGTCTGGTATCGATCCTACACCGAATTATCTCGTGTTTCTCATCGCAATTTCCCGCGATGCTATCACAAACAAGTCGACCAGCGAGCCAAGCTTCCACTAACCATCTAAGCCACATGGCCAGCCCAGCGGTTGCATCTCGACATGAAGGCTACAAATCTATCAACACACGAGAAATAAAAGCCTAGCATATTTGAACACCGGTCCAATTACCATCGCCAATCCAAGTCCGACGTCCTGTGCGGCTGTTCGAACAGTCTTCTCGTGGCGTCCAATGCGGGGAGTGGATGTTTGAGGCTGTGCATGCGGCTGATGGCAGGAAAAAGGGGCCATCCGCTAGTGATTGGTACCCCGCACTGAGCTAGCTAGCTTCGCGCCGAAAATGTGAGCTGAGGAGGCTGGCTGTAAGTGCCAGGTTTTGGTAGCATGTAGCATGGCCTGTAATTTCGAGTTTTTTCCCGCATCACCCACTGAGGCTTGAAGGTATTGCCAAGATTTGATCTCTAGAGGGAAGCTGAAATGCTGTGCAAGAAATGTCGCGAAAACAAGTCATTAATTGTTTCAGTGCCAGTTCGTGGAATACGAAGCTGAAAAGATCGCAAGTAGCAATACGAAAGGTAAAAATTGGAGCAGGGAATTTGGAGTGGATGGTGAGATGGTGAATTTCTTCCTGTAGCTCCTGTGACATTTGTGGTGGCTCTCAACGTGGGCGGCACATGAGTGGCACGCAACTTCTATACAGGCTCTATGTAGATGGCGGCCACCTTCCGAAATATTAATGAAACTTGGCAGTGATCTCGATTTCTCATAGTCAAAGGCAAGAGCTTCCGAAAATGGTACTATATAAGAAAAGTGCGAGCACGGTGACAATTATATGAGTAGAGAAAATAAAGGACCCGAATAATCCGAGATACTGATGCTCCTCGGCGGTACAGTGGCCACTTTTATTTGAGCTTCGGCACTTCACCGACAGATTTAAATATCCGGGGTAAACAGATGAGTTGGACAGAAGCCTACCGTCTGTACTCTTCACCAATCGATTCATGTTGATCGACGTGTGGGCCACGTCCTTCATCTTGTGCCCAGAGTTGCAGCAGGATGACTTCCTTCTCGCTCTCAAAGTCGTCAGAGGTGTCATTGAACAAGACACATAGTTCGTCCCTCCTTTCAAGCAGGATGTCACGGCAGTTGGAGAACATGAGTCGGACGGATTCCATCCTCTTATTAGCACGTCTCTTAATTTCGACAATGTTTACGTTACGGCATTTCACAAAGGCGCCCATGGTGATTGTAGTCGTGCTAGCGAGGAGGGCAGTGAAGTGGCACAGAATACTGATGGTGTAAATAAAATAAAAAAGTGGAGAAGTCTATTCAGAGGATGAGAGGGGTATCATGTCTATAATACATTCTATATTTCAGAGCAGCAAGGAAACCAGGTCGTAGGCCGACCTACAAAACTTCGCCTGGGTGAAGGAATTTTGCGATGCCTCCATCGGTATTTGTTTACGGATCCGTGGGCGAGTCCCCAGCCGAGAGTTCGTAAAGTTCTTTGAAAATCGAATCTTGTTCTAGAAGTTGTC
>Ga0247774_1000723_pt1 | contig 16545 bp, 15 predicted proteins | sample UWRJL001104B6_FD_179933 | JGI IMG/M metagenome (GOLD analysis project Ga0247774, IMG submission 179933) | Plant litter microbial communities from Arlington Agricultural Research Station in Wisconsin, United States - UWRJ-L001-104B-6 | ecosystem: Environmental > Terrestrial > Plant litter >... | reverse complement strand
CAGCCTTGCCAGAAAAGGGGAAAGTTAAGTTGGAAGTAGTCAAACCACTAGTCGACAACGGCGCCTACATAGAGGCCAAGGACCGCGGTGGCCGGACGCCGCTGCATTGCGCTGTGGTAGAAGGACACGAGGGCGTTGCGAGGCTCCTCCTCGAGAAGGGCGCCGATATGGAGGCTAAGGATAGTGATGGCGGGACGCCGCTGCATCGCACCGCCGAGGGAAGCAATGAGGTTGTCGTGAGGCTCCTCCTCGAGAAGGGCGCCAATATGGAGGCTAAGGATCATGGTGGCCGGACGCCGCTGCATTGCGCTGCGGTAGAAGGACACGAGGCCGTGGCGAGGCTGCTCCTCGACAATGGCGCCGACAAAGAGGCCAAGGACTGTGATGGCGGGACGCCGCTGCATCGCGCGGCGCTGAGCGAAGCGACGAGGCCGTAGCTAGGCTGCTCCACGACAACATCGCCGACATAGAGGCCAATGATAGTGGTGGCGGGACGGTGCTGCATTACGCCGGCGACGATGCCGTGGCGAGGCTGCTCCTCAAGAAGGGCGCCGACATAGAAGCCAAGGACCGTAATGGCCGGACACCACTGCATCACGCCGCCGAGCAAGGCGACGAGACCATGGCGAAGCTACTCCTCGACAAGGGCGCTAGCATAGAAGCAAAGGACCGCGATGGCCGGACACCGCTGGATTACGCCGGCAACGGAGGCCACGGGGCCGTGGCGAGGCTGCTAGCACTTTGACCACCACTCCACCTAAACTTACCTTAGTATATGATTAGAAGCCGAGCGAGACTTTCATCTTCCCTCTACTATTCCTTATTTTTTTGCAGAACGAGGTGGGTGGGGTTATTGTTTTCTTTATATTGCAGAATATTGTATCTTTTGATTTCCTAGAACCTTCCAAGTCTCTATGCTCTCTGTTTGTTTGGTAGTGTGTGTTTGTGAGGTATTGCACGGTTTAGTGACAGATGTTGCCAACTCCGGCAAAGTACGCGTGATTAGTTGGTTGTTAACCAGTAAACGAACGATAGCTGCTATAGATTACCAAGAGGGTGTTGCGGATCTAAATATTGAGGGATAAGCTTCCCATGTCTTATCTGCTATGGCTCTAGCTTAGGTCTCTAACCATTTTACTTAAGGTTGGCGATGCTATTGTAATTAGCAATGTATACTAACAGTGGCACCATTGATTTCGCCTCATACGAGCTTCATTGCGCGCGACCCTTATAGTAATGTCTGTCTTTATTTTGAACGTACCGTGATTCTTTCTAACAGAATCTTTTAGGAGGAGTGTGTGGTTCTCTAAGTTAACCTCCAGGCGGCCGACAGACAGACCAATCACAGGTTAAAAGTGTGCACCGTGTTTCTCGGTTATGATCGCCTACCATTTTTGAACTTGATCGTTTGCTTCCGTTCTGGATATCCACCGTAATTCTGACAGCTAGAGCAAATGCCAACAGGATTCTGGTTCATCGACTGGATTGCACTGGCAGCAAGTAAGACTCGATCATCAACTACTCTCCCAGGTGGCCCATCCCTGTACCTCTCTCAGGAAACCGTAAAAACTCGTAGGTACAGAAGTGATATTTAGTCCTGGCCAAAGAGTTGAAACCACGGCTCTTAAGTAAAGAGTACAACTACCGATTGAGCCAACTGGGCGTCGTTTGTTATCGTTGGAAGTAAATGGTAAATTCTGCGATGTAGGCTAATCCTCTGTCGGCGTTGTGGCTTACACGTTCGCGTGTTAGGTTTCGAGGCAGCCAGAATTGAGGTCGGTGGCGTTAGATGTGTGTATGGATTACGGAACAGTCACACAAGTTTCGGCCCGTATTGTGCAGCAAGAAGATGGCTGGCATCTTCATGAAATAATTAACCAATTTTGCAGTCTGAAAACGGAGACGGACAAAGCAGACTCAAGCATTAGCATGGCGTGCTTCTGCTATAATTGTCGCAGATACAACAGAACGAGAGGAAAGACATAGTTATACGTCATCGTCTTGTGCTCTAATATTCCTGTCTATGGATATCAAGCTGGTCTCATATCCTGCATCATAAACCCGAGAACTTCTCCTTCCACCCTCCCTTTTCAAAAAGCCATAAGGATTCTAGCGCGAATGCCTGACTCGACCGATGGCCATCTTCTTTCCCAGCCGCATCCACCAAGGTATCTAGAACTCTCCCCTGTTTCATACTGCTCCAAACCCCCATCGCAATGGCATCATTCAGGCCCGTCCCCCACTCCCCCTTCCCCAACCTATACAATATCCTCCCGAGCGTCTGGAAAGAAATACACCTCTGGGCCGGCACCGCACTCCTCGCCAATATACTTAGCTCCTCAACCGTGTACCCCGCAGCCTCGGGCGCCAACCCATGATGATGCAGACCTGCAGTGACAGGTATTTTCCTGCTCGACCGCGGAGGGACCAGCTTACCCTTGAAGTCGAAGCGTAGGGCCGTAGCGGGGAGAGATGATTGATCGGGGTGATAGGGCGATTCCCTATCGGCCGCAGAGTCTTCGGAGGGGATCGGCGCCATCCAGGCTAGCTTGGCCGGGTCGGCAGGTAAGTCGGGGAAATATTTTGTATGAAGACTCTGCAAAAAGTCCGGATCGGAGGGGTCGAGATCGTCGTATTCTGCTCTGGGGAAGTGCGTTGCAGCGTTCGGCTGCTCGGTTATGGGAAAGAGGGTTTCGGGGATATGGTCCGGCGCCCGATCTTCGTCGATTGGGTGTGGGTTGGGCCCTCTCGACATGGGCTGCTTTGGTAGATAAGACGTCTCTTGTTTTGTTGTCGCTGACAAGCTAGGAGGTTCTGGTTCGGGCGGAGCATCGGCATCCTCGACGCTGATCTCCGGCGGCGATTTTATCCTCGTCGCTGGCGAAGGGGCGAACGGTGAATTTGAGGTCGGTTCATCGTCGATACTCGCTCGTTGCATAAGTCGTTCGAGAATGGAGGGACTGAGACCTTTCATCAGCTCCCTACGAGCCTCCTCAATCTCCTCGGCAGACATGCTCGCAATCCTGTGCCTATTTTCCTCATCGATGTCTCTCCGTTCTGTTGCGTAAAACTCATCGTTGGCGACATGCGCGGCCGCTGCCGTCTTCTTTGCTGCTGCGTCGGGTTTCGGGGTCACCGCATCGGTAGCCTGGCCAAGTCGCGCCTTGAACGCCGACACCTTCGGACGCCGTGTCTTCGGCAGGGGAAATCCCGTCGCTGGAGAATCAAAGTCGCTGGCAGAGGGAGGCTTGACCTCGCCTGCCTCCCTCTCAACCACGTCATGAACGAAAACACCAAAACGGTCCATCGTGACCAGCCAGCTTTGGTGGTTTTGGTAGGTCTCTCGCGAGAGTGCTTTCGTGCAGGACTTTTGAGGCGGAAAAAGATTACCAGCGATTACTGGCCAACGTCGAGGAGCTGTTCGGTTGCTGCAAGGAAAATAGAGGGGCGACCCACCCTTGCGCCAATTTCGTCTGCCGGAAGCAGCCGCACCCGGGAAAAACTTCGGCGTCCAGGCCCCACGTGTGACAGACGGTTTTTGTAACACAGCGACGACCCCGCAATGCAAGTCTAAAATCATCGGCAACAGTGGGACGCTTTCAAACCCCACAGTTGCCATTCGTTGCTAGTGGGGTTGGTGGTGAGCGACGTCGACTTGAAAGAGCCAAGGTTTACCAGCTCCGGTTTGAGCTGTTGATAATCTGAATTAGGGCCCATTCTCGTCGAGGAATTTTCTTGTAGAAGTTTAATGAAGGCCCTGACTATGAAATTTGGAACGCAGAGCATTCGGTCAATTCGGCGATGAGACTCTTTCTTTGTGCTCCGATCGCCTCAGATCAGCCGTCTTAGCCTTGTGGCTCGTTCCCGTTCACCAGCCACAGCTTTGCATTAGCGCCGATTTTTGATCGCGCATCAGATTTTCCCAGAAACCAAGGTTGCGGGAGTGGGGGTGTGCCCGTAGAGTTCGGATGAATGTGTGGCGTCCCGGATTTGGAACCCCCGTTGGTCCTCAGACCCTATTCCTTTTCGATTGAATATGCCGACCCAGATGAATGAATGCGAGAGTAGCCGAGTTGATGAATTTACGTGTACGGGTAAATTAATAGAGGCTTAAAATCGCTCTGGCCAAGTCTTGACTCAGTGGCTTGCAGCCAGCGAGTCCAATTCGGGATGAGGGTTCCCCGCCGTGAATTGGCTTCGCCGTCTAGGCGTGGATAGACTGCCACTGTGGTCAAATCGGTGGGGTTTGACAAGAGAGTCATTTTGCATATGCCGAGTCGACACTCTTGCATCGGGATATATGCTCGTCCCCGGCCTCGCATTGCGCGTTCGGTCTTTCAATTTTCGTAAAGCAGGACAATAAAATGCTGCGACGGCGAGCGAGTGGAGATTATTCTCAGCGATTTGGATGGTATGGTATTGCTTCTGTTTTTGAATCGCCGAGCACTGCTCTGTTTTGGAACGAGAGATGCATGAGTGGTGGGGAGGGGTGAGCGGAGTAAACGTTTCCTCCGAGGTCTGGGGAGACGTGGCTGGTGTACTCCATTCTCCATCCAGAGTTCATCGCTTAAAAGAAGCTGCAGCTACAAGGATGTACTCTGACGCGGGTAATCGCCGCTTGACGAGCAAAAATATTATGTCCCTGGGCTAAATCTATCGACTTCATACGGTCAGTTAGAAATATTAGTTAAGAACCTTAGCTGCTCAGTTTCAAATGTACTTGATGCAATGTATCTCGGAAGCTTGAAGGATCAGGAAATTTTTGAAAGTGATGCATGCACACCACAGTATTACATAAGGACTTGTTAAACGTGACCCGGAAGATTGGCATTGACCACACCAAAACTGGATGACGAGCAGGTCCCACCAGAAACAACCCAACCGTGACCCGTCCCCCCTGCACAATTGGCGCCGTCAGTTGTTCGTCGGTTCGAGGCTTCGAGCACCTTCTCATTCAGCAGCCCTATCAATTTCATGCACCACGGGCCATGTCTCGGGGCCAGCTCCTCGCGCGCTGAGGCTCCCACAAGCTATGAAGGCGACTTTGACTGCTTTTGGGTCGGCTTGTCCTCGCTTGGCTGCTTGCCGCGCTGCACTCCTGAAAATTTGTGCGGACACCTCCGTACTCCAACAGCGGTTTCCTTTTTCAAGGAAGGTTTGTTCCCCCAGTCAGCAGGGTCCTTTGGATTTGCTCTTTGGCAGATGCCGAGCAAGCCACCCTTTGTCTTTGATATCGATTGATGCCATTCACTTGCAGCATTCGGTCCATTCACCCATGCCCGCATCCGGTGGCATCCTCTGGTTTGAGGCATCTTTGTTTCCCTCTTGCCCATCCCCTTCCGGTGGACCCCGCGTCCCTGAGGCTAGCAAAGCCCACCGTGACATGGCCCTTCCTGATGATGCCGTTCCTTGCCATCTCGTGGCCCGCACGCCCCCATCACAAGTCATCTCCCGTCCCCCTTTGATTCGTGTTTAATAATAAAAATCTCTTTCGCCGATGAAGTTGTCATAGACCCATTTTGTTGTCTTGTTCCCTCGGACGCCCGTCCGTTTTTTTTCGTGCCTGCACTGGCGCCCCATTTTTCCTTCTGCCTCCCCTGCTTCCGACCAACTTAAACCCAAGCTTTTTGAGGCCCCGAAAAAAACTGCAACCATCTCCATCCCCCCAACCTCCATTTTCCACCAAACTTGCCTCTCTCACCACCTTTTTTCCACAACACAACAATCCACCAAAATCGCCCCGATTCGACAAAATCCATCAAAACTCATTGTCGCGTCATCAGAGACATTTAAAAGGATGCACCATTTGATTCGGCTGATTACCCTCTTTTAATTTCCGACACCATATTTGCACGCAGACGCCATTGTGCATCGGTTTTCGACATTGCAAAGGTTTGATTGTCGTTGTCGACCGGACCGAGTGAGGCTATTCGGAGTTTCGTCGTGGTTCGCCGCACGGACGCGGAGCAGGCCTGCGAGGCTTAGTCACGTGGTGATAGGTGCAGGCTAATCCGCCATACCTGATTGGCCAAAATTAACGGCCTCGTCTTTGAAGCCTTGCTCGACCTTCACAAATATCACGAAAGGCTGTTCAAAGCACGGTCAAATGCATAGCCCTCTATAAATTTGCCGACGGCCGCTTTTCCACTTTGGATACCGAGTCTGCCAAACATCTTTGGTTGCACTCTTGGTAGCAAAACTATCATGACCACGCGCGAAGAAGGGGCTGCACACTACAGCTCATCCCTCGAATTATCGTCACCCCCATCTGGATCGCTTTCGCCACCCGGATCTCCGTCAAGAGTTGCCCCGCGAAAAGGCGTTGAGATGGATGAGATTGTTGTTTCGGAACCAGCCGCTACTCGGTTTCCCGTTGGTCCGGAGGGCAAGCCTGTCCAGCTTACGGCAGCTGGCTTACCCCGGAAGAAGCCGGGCCGGAAGCCAGGCAGCACGGTTAAGCCTAAGGTCGCGGCCGATGGAACTCCTGAGCCACCTAAGCAGCGACGGCCACGGAAACCTAAGGAGCCTAAGGACCCGAACGCGCCGCCTGTCCAGAGGAAGAGGAAGGCGGCTCCCAACGCCGACGTAAGTGTTGGCGCCGACTCCAAGTCGTTGGCCGCATCTGCCGATGGCTTCACTGTCGCGACTGGCTCTACCTCACAATCGGCTGCCACGGCGAATACCACATCGGCATTGCGACAGCCCAAGATCACTGATCTAGTTACTGGTCTCGGCGAGACCAGGGCGGCGTCCCAGGAGTACCCGCAGAAGATGCCCAAGAGAGAGCCTCATGTGGGCTCCATGCAGAGCATTCTCAATGCAACCGACGTCCCCATTCGCACGAGTGGACAGAACTACGATCCCATCCGGTGCAATTACGATCCTGTGCGTGAGACTATGATCTCTCGGGACCCGTATGGCACCCATGCGGTCAGTTCTCCCCGGGCGCCTACGGCTCAGGCCCTCAACCGCACCAGTGCATCGCCGTCTATTGCCAGTCTCGTCGACCCCATGCCTGCAGTTCTCAGCCCCCAGCCGTCGCACCAGTCATTTACAACTGCCCCGACCCGAATGCAGCCTGAGTCAACATCTGTTCCGCCCTCGCCTTCCCATTCTCGTCAGCCTGCCGCTCTCGCAGCCCCAAAGGCAGCTCATGAGGAAACGACAAAGGCTGCGGAACCAAAGGAGACGAATGGAAAGGAAGCCAAGGAGGCCAAGGAGCCGAAGAGATCGGGCGTTGGCCCGATCAACAAGCTGGAAGCCCGAGTCAAGGATAGCGCCTCCAATGCTGGATCGAAGAAGCCTTCCCCGAAGCAAAAGGCCAACAACACGGCGGCCTCGTCTCCAAAGACGAACAACCTTGACGATGCTCCAGGAAGCGAGCGATCGATCCTCGACTTTGGCAAGGCCAGGCCGGGCGAGGAGTTCCAAGCCCCCAACATTCTTCTCAAGGTCCCAATCCGCCCAGGTGAAACGAACAAATACGTCAACTTCATGAAGATGGCGGAAGAAAAATATGGCTGGGACGCTCTCCATCCCCGACAGGCGGCCAACCGGGATCGAAAGGCACGCATCGCCGCGGCTGCCTCGGCGCTTGAAAAGAGCGGGAATGGCTCTGGACGAGAATCTGGTGATGAGATGACGGACGAGGGCTCCGACAATGAAGCCGCTACGGACAACGCTGGTGGCGGAGTAAGCGGAGTGGAAGGCCCCGTGAAACCTGCCCGCAAGAAGCGTCAGTTCAAAGAAGACGAATACGACCGAGACGACGACTTTGTAGACGATTCGGAGCTCTTGTGGGAAGAGCAGGCCGCGTGTAGCAAGGATGGATTTTTTGTTTACATGGGACCGCTGGTGCCTGAAGTTGAGAAGCCCGCCGTACCGTATGATCATTCTCTTTTCTTGGAAGCTCTAAAAGGAAGCCAGACTAACATTGGAATTCATAGTGAGGCGCCGAAGAGAGGTAGAGGCTCACGAGGCGGCCGGGCCAGGGGCTCAACACGAGGCGGCGCCAGTACTCGAGGAGACGGCGCGACAGGTCGCGGTTCACGAGGTGGTAGCTCTCGAGGCCGTGGTACGGGACGAGGCGGGGGTCCGGGATCTCGAGGCGGAGTTGTTCGTCGTCCACGGGGTGCCAAGGCCAGAGAAGCCGAGGCGGCTGCGGCTGCGGCTGCAGCGGAGCAGGAGAAAGCGGCGCAAATGTCGCCCCAGGCTAACAGCAATCCGTACGGTCTCCTGCAGCCCACCACACCAGTTGTGGCCACGGGAACAGCCGGCCCCGCTTAGGCAGCCTGGTCATCCCCTTTCATGGGACCGTAAAGTCCTTCATGTTCCATTTTCGGTCTTGGACTTGCCCCCGGGCGTTTGGTTCGTAGGTTTACGGGCGGTGGAAGCATTTGCATCACATGAATGGGGTCATCAGTCATCAAGGCGTTTCGGGGTATGGTAGGCTGGAACATGCTTTGTACAATGTACCAGGCGCATAGATCAGGTTTTCCATAGCGATTTTTATTATCATAGATAATGCAACAGGAGGTTCATAGATTGTACCCTTCTACCTTGTTTTGTAGTCGTGGTATCTTGACTGGAAGTAGACACTCTTGCGTTGGTTGATGCCCGGGGTGTCGGAGTAGAGGAAGGGTTCGATAGGTAGAAGGGTCCCGGCATCATACTCGCTTTCTTGTTGATGTGTTTGTTCCATATTCTCGTGGTCAAAGAAGATTTTTTCTGTATCTAGGTTCAGAGAGAACCTTCAGTAAGAAGAAAGGAATGCCAGTGTGAAGTCTAGAAACCTTTGAGTCTTTCATTACTGGTGCTGTGCCGTAACAAGTAGTGCCTTCTCTAAGCCGTTGCATTAAGTTCCTCACCGCCTTCGGCAGAACACGGCAAGAACTGCCGCCAAGCCACATCCCCCCACACCCTAAATTTTTTTCCACTGCCAAAAAAATTCACCGACTTTGATCTCTTTTGCTCCCATTCAAGAAAAAATAATCAAAACGGCTTCCGCCAAACCCAGGGAGCTTACTCGCGGTGTGATGAAACCAATCGTCGGCGAACTCTAAAATTATTCACTCACCACTCGCCCTTTCTATCCAAACTCTCAATTCCACTCCGAATATTTCCTCGCACGAAGCGAACGACAGTACTCCCCAACATGGCGGACATATCGTTGGAGGTTCGTGAACTGCCCCGCACCCCATCGCCCAACGAAAAGGCGGTCGGGTTTGAAAACAAGCGAAGCACTTGGCTCAACAATATATCTCATCAAACAGGAAGCCCTCCGCGATAACGAAGCGTCTTTTTCGGGGCTTTTAAGCCTCCTTCCCGCCCAGGTTTACTACGGCGACAACCAAACGGTACGTCGAACCCATGATAAGGTTTGGGCCGGTTGCCAGTCTCCGGATGGTGGATGTGCACACTGCAGATAAACATCGGCAAGCCGAACACTTGAAGACCTCATAGGTCTTAACGGCGTCACCAAGAACACAATGGGCTAACGCAATCGACTCAGAACCCCTACGGGAGGAAGATGCAGACTAAAGACGAGAAGAAAGCAGCCAAGCGCGCACGGCTCGATCCAGACAGCATCCTAAACCGATCAGCTAAGGATGAGCTCGACGCCCGTGCAAGCAGCAAGCGGAACCGACGCCAGGTAGAAGAAGAGGATGCTGCTGTCGACGATGCCGAGAGCCAGAGTAGCGATATTAGCGATCTTGCCGGTGTTGAGCGGGAAACACCCCGTGAGCGAACAGAGCCTGCCCAAGAGGAACCTAGGAAAAAAAAACAAAAGATCCGGGCACAAGATGGGCAAGCTAGTTCTGGTAAAACGGAGAAACAGCTCATGAGGGAGGCTAAGAAGCAGGCGAAGAAGGAGGCTAAAAAGGCGAAGACCGCAGAAAAGCAGAAGAGAAGGCAAGACAAGGCAGCTGCAAAAGCTGCCAGCGTCCCGTCCGCAGAAGTCCGGGCCAAAGCTGCACAGGGCGATATGCCTCAATTGGAGGACGCAGCGCAGAAGTCGACGAAGGATAAGAAAAAGTCTAAGTTAGGCGCCAAACGCCAAAGCGAGTCAACCGCCGATGTGCCGGCTGTCTCTGAAACGAATGCCACCGCCGATTCGAAGGAAACCAGCGAGCCAAAGTACAAACCGACGGTCAAACCCCAAGCCAAGACTGACGCAAAATCGCCCTTCAACACCGCCCGCGATCTAGTCGATGCAGTTAGCCACGACGAACCGGTACAGGACGCTGGCCCCAGTAACGCTTCATCCTCTTCTGAATCGATGTCACCGACTTTCGATGCTGCTGAGCTTTCTCATCAGACAACGAACAGTAACTCGGCCAGCACAACCACGTCTGTTGCCTCTGTGCCCACCTCCAACAAACCCAAACAGATCAAACTACCTGTCGATACCACCGAAGCCCGCGAGCGCCTTCGGGCTAAATTGGAGGCCATGAGAGCTGCCCGAAAGGCCCCCGGAACAGGCGACCGACCCGTCCGCAGCCGAAAGGAACTCATGGAGCAGCGCCGTCAGAAGGAGGCCGAACGCAAGGATCGCAAGAAGGAACTCCGCCACCAAGCCAAGCTCGAAGAAGAGCAAAAGCGAGAGGAAGCCCTTGCCGCGAATTCGCCTCTTGCCATGAGCCCACCCGCCGAGGTGGACGAAACCACCCTCTCGTTCGGCCGAGTCGCCTTCAACGACAACACCCAGCTATCCCATGATCTCTCATACGTCCTCAGCCGCGACAAGAAGAAGGGCCCTTCGGACCCCAAAACCGCCCTCCTCAAGTTGCAGAATCAAAAGAAGCGCCTCGACAATATGGATTCCGAAAAACGCCAGGACGTCGAGGACAAGGAAGCATGGCTTACCGCGCGACGGCGGGCCGAGGGTGAAAAGGTTCGGGATGATGAGAGTTTGTTGAAGAAAGCTGTTAAGCGCAAGGAAAGGCAGAAGAGCAAGAGCGAAAAGGCGTGGGAGGAGAGGTCTCAGGGGGTGCACAAGGCTCAGGCGGCGAAGCAGAAGAAGCGTGAGGAGAATTTGCAGAAGAGGAAAGATGAGAAGCTGGGGAGAAAACTGAAGTTGGGGAAGAAAGGCGGGAAGGCAAAGGGCGGACGGCCGGGGTTTGAGGGGAGCTTAGGGGGCGGAAAAAGGAAAGCTGTGAGAAAGTAGGGCTGTGAGAGTCGAGGGCTGAGATGATACAGTGTTGGCGACCTGTGGACACTCCTCAGGTGGTTGAGTGTAGACCAGATGCTGTGGCATGACATGCATATATCGTTACAGGGGTTACCTAGATCCTCTAAGATCTAAAGATCCGCGCGGTAGATGGTCGGTGGAGGAGCTATCCGGTTCATCATGTTGATATATGCAAAAAAAAAAAAAAAGCATTTGGCTAGGAGTTTGGCGTTGAGTCCAGAATTTTCTTTTAAAAGTTTTCAGGGAAGATAAAAGAGGACGGTCCATCCTAGCATAGTAATTCTAAGGAATTTACACATGAAGGGAAGTTTTGATCAGGCTCTCTGATACAACTCGTCGTTTTATTCTGTGTTCGATTGCTTCTTCTCCCCTTCTCCTTTTGATTTCATATATTCTTCCCTGCTGTTATTCCCTTCCCCTTTCTCTATGTAACCAACCGACTACGGGTGTAACAGCCAGAACCTTCATCAACATGCCGGCTATCAGGTCTCCTTGCTGCCTCTCATCGAAGCATACAAAAAAAGCAAACCCGCAACTTCATACCACATGAACATTCCGTGCAACCAGAGCAAAAGAAATTAAATGCTATCGTCTGTTATCAAAAAGAAACTCAGCATAACAGCAAAAGACTCAAACAACATAAAAAGGTTAAAACGCCCTTCCAAAACCCTTCATCGGTAGGCAGTGTCTCGTCCATATCCCCCGCAATTGCGCTCCGGCCCATTGATCATTCTCTCCAGCACACCCCTCTTCCGCCCACTATAGCAACGAGTCCAGTCTCGTGAAAACGTTGAGGCAGGCCGCTACTACTTCTAGCTGCAGCTCCCGATCCTTTGCCTTGTTCATCTCCTGATTTGAACACCATTGTTAGCATCGCCACCTTCCGTTTCACAAGGAATGATACACTGGCGGATCCAGAAGACTTACATCCGCCACAACCTGCGGCAAATTCGCCCCCACCCCGTTCCCAACCGCCTTCTTCCCAAAGGGCCACTGGCTATAATCCCCCAGCAATTCATCAGTCTGCGCGAACGCCCTTTCCCTCGCCTCGTGCCCCAGCGTACTCAGCGCATTCTCGAGCACATTCGCCGCGTACGCGGCACACAGCATGGATACGCTCCGAAGCGTTCTGAATTCAAGGTCCTCGGGTAGGAACTGAGACGACGGAAGGACCACGGTCCGTTGCGTGAGGAGGTTGCGTACGCGCCGGCGGATTTCTTCCTTGGCGCCTCCGTCGGCGACGGGGTGCGTGGCCATGTCGAAAAGAAGGAAATTCCTCTTTTCCGTTCGAAGAATGCCCTTGTCCACCAATCCCTTGGCCAGGCGTTCGCGCACTTGCTTGAGTTGGTAGCCGATTTTCATGAGGTTCCAGGTTTCGCCTGTTTTCTTATTAGCCTGCATACCATTGCATTGGACAAAGAAATAAAAGAAAACATGCAGGGAAATGCGGAAAGAGGAGCAACTGAGGCACATACCGCTCATGAGGTCAATCCAGGTGCTAACGCTCATCTTCTCACTTGTCTTCATCATTTTCAGTGCCTCATCGAGCAAAACCTCCCCCGTAAGCGTATCATCAATCACCTCAATTATCCGATCCGGCAACGGGAACCGTCTCCTCGACGCATCCTTCTGCATGCTAATGCGTCCCCGGAAGGCAAGCTCGATGACAATACAGCCTCTAAGGGCATATGAGATGTTATCGTTCCAGAATGAGAGGTAGCCCTGCAGTTGGTGTCCTAGTTAGCCGTATCCCAATGCCCTCAATGCCTCCCTCTCAACTCTTCCTGTCAAACATGCCCCCCCCGTCCTCGTCGTGAACTGGGAAAATGTGTCACCATACCTGCTTATCCTTCAATCCCAACAACAAAACCTCTTCCATCATAGTAAGTTTAGGCTGCTTGCTCCTCTCGGCACTCTCGCTCAAGTCCCGCGGATCAAAGGCAATCTTGTGCCCATTCTCCGTGCTCTCGTAACTTGTCTCCGGCCCGTTGTCTCGGTTGTTGGACGAGTTGGCTCGGCCGGCAGCGCTGCTACCAGCTTCGCCGCTCTCGGAGATGCTTGTTCCACCTCCACCGCCTGCGCCGCGGCGTCGAGTGAGCCCTCCCGAGGACATTGTTTTTTTCCGTAGCTCTTTCGCGGTTTCTCGCGATTAGGTTTGTCGGGCGGGTGTTATTTTGTCCTGGCCAGCCGAGTCTGTCTGGGCATCGCCGGGGAGTTCCTATGGGATTGAAACTTCACGAGTCGCTAGTATATGTCCGAAGAAAAGAGGCTCGGCTGGTTGTCTCCAAGAGAGGATAAGGTAGACTCGTGTCGCGATATTGCCGGCCGCGGCTGTGCAGAATGGTTAGCATGCCAATGTAAACCAGTCCTCCTAAACCCCAAAGCATTACCCGGGCATCTCTCCGCACATATCTTGAGAGAGACACCCAGACAACCTGAAAGTGATTCGTCCGCCACCTTGATCTGTTGGGTGGCACACGACACCGCCAAAAAGTACGGAGCCCCTCTTGTCACTTTTTTCGCTAGGCGATCACAAGCTGAAAGGGTGCGGGGGCCAGAGCGGCCAGACTCACATTTTGCGTCAATCAAATCAATGCGAGATGGATATTCTGTCGTTCGTGGATGGCGCCTTTCTTTGTCGCGAAGAATGGACGTTGGTCTGAGAAGAGGCAATCTCGTAATTTTTGGATGCTCTCGACCGGGGAGGCACAGCTGCACCAACCAGGAGGCAGGTGGAACAGAGGGACCTTGGAAGCCTGATAGAGCGCACGGGCCCACATGAGGCGCGGCAATGATTGCCCTGACAAGAAAACCGTAACCCTATGTTCATTTTGAGACCTCATTTCACGAGCCTCAATTACCGTCCGCGGCTCCCAAGGTCCAGCACTGACAAGCCTCAAGGTTGAAAATCAAAGGAAACTCAATCACCCCAGGACTTATCGTGATGAGATCTGTGCCTGTTTCAGCTCTAGCACGGGTGGACTCCAAGTTGAGCCTCTTCCACGCCCACTCGCTTTGGCAGCGGCAATAGTCCTGAGCTTCAAATCAAGCTGTGTCAGCGTCATAGTTCTGTTCTGTATCCAGAAATGAAAAAGATTCTTTTCGGGCTATACAATGGAGACGACGATCAGAAAACAGTCTTTCCGAGTCACCAAGGCGGTAAGATGAAGCATGGCCATCTGCGTCCGGGCACGCGGCACCAGACACCGTTCACGGCTTTTGACCCGGTCGCGGCATCAATATAGAAGAGATTAAAAGCAAGTCGCGAGCAAAATAGAGTATATGTGCAATAAATCGGGTCTTCCCTCCATCTAAGGTCGAATGGGATCTTTTTCATCAACCCTCTCTCCCCAATTCCTCCAGCGCTTTAACCAACCCATCTACAGTTCCCTTCAGAGTCTGACAGTTTACAACCACCCTGAAAAAATTCCCTTTAGCCCCAGGAGCATGATCGACCATGAACCCCCTTCCAATCAACCTCCCCGCAATATCCCTCGTCCGCCTTGTGTTCTCAGCCGCATCCTCGCCTAAGACACCACCAGGCGCAGAATAAAAGCATACCTGCAAACAAGGTGGGGGGCTACTTGAAACTAGAACGAAATCGTCATGTCCGTCGATGAGGCTTGCTAGATACCCCGCCATCTCAAATGCATGGTCGATTTGTCCCTCAAACCCCTCGGCGCCGTAGTACAACCACGCGAGCGCAAGCTTGAGCGCATCTCCTCTCCTACCACACTGAAGCGTCAGATCCGCCAGGTCCCACACTTCGCTGTCCTCTTTCTGGCCATTGACGTCGTGAAATAGGTACCCAGCAGGCAGGCTGTTCGCCTTGTGGAAGACTTGCGTATCGTCAGTGAGCAGAAACGAACATGTCACCGGCACATTCATCATCTTGTGCGGATTAACCGTCAGCGATCTCGCCCTCTCACTCCCTTTCAATTTTCCCCTTTGCCGTCCCGAGAAGATGGCCGGTCCGCCCCAACTCGCGTCGACATGCATCCAAACTCCAAACTCGTTGCAAATGTCCGCAATTCCTTCAAGCGGATCATAGCTACCCATAACCGTCGTCCCCGCCGTAGCATTAACATACAGCGGCGTCTTGCCCTCTTCCCTGCTCTTCACAATGGCTTCCCTCAGAGCCTTGAGACTCATCCTTCCAGCTTCGTCAACGGCAACGGTCACTACGGCAGAACTTCCCATACCGCATGACAGAGCACTCTTCTCGACCGAGTAATGCCCATGCTCGCTCGTAAACAGGGCGAATTTCCTGCTCCCATTTCCTTCTATTTTGGTTTCAGGGAAGAGCGTGTTGCGTGCCACGATGAGCGACGTAAGATTAGAGGAGGAGCCACCTTGGCAGACGATGCCGCCGGCGGTGGGAGAAGAAAACCCGAAGAGGTGGGCGAGCGTGCGGGCGGTGAGCTTTTCGGTTAGCGTGAGGGCGGGTGCGACTTGGTATACATGCAGCTAGAGACACATGAATGACTGCAAAAACGCGAGGGAAGACTTAGTCGTCTTACGTTAGTGTTGAGGACAGAGAGGAGCATGTCCGCCGCGACTCCGACCTAGGAAAGTCAGTATCAAGACAAAGAAGCAGGGAAAATTGACATACGGCATTATTGCTCGAGTACAGCTTATCTAAGAAGCCCTGGTCCCAGGTGTTGACGCTATACCTCAGCACATCTCGGACCATCTTCAGCAACCCTTCCCTGCCTCGCCCCTTCTCTGGAAGATTAAAATTGAATTTTTCCAAGAGAGAATCCGGTGCAAGTTGTTCGACTAATACATTCTTCCCCTGCCCGTCCGGAGTCTGACTAGAGTTGCCAGTAACCTTCAGAGGAGCGGCTTGATCAGCACTTCTGATGAACGGCACTATGAGGTCCGTCACGGCACCAATAAGCTAGATGGAAGGCCGTTTAGTTGCGGAGACCCAAGTAAGAATATCACGATTTAGTCTTAGCATGACTTACATCCTCAACCTCGTCAGCCCTGTTCATCAGTCCACCCATGACGTGTATTTTTTTTTAAGAACCCTAACCTGAATTTTGAAATTAGAAACGTTCTCATGCTTTGAGAGTCTATGATGAAGTTAAAAAAAAAATCCGCCGAAAAATTACCCTGAAAATTCCCGTTGCCAAATTTTATATCCCCCGACATGCTTGCAAGTACGCGGCAGTTCTAAGACTGACGATAATGAGTCACGCAGGAGTAAGGAAATAAAGATAACAAAACTCGGCAAGGAACTTCCCGAGCCATTGACCAATGGGAATGACCTCAACCGGGAATTATTCGGCACTTGGGAAATCCCTAGTGTTGTGATGAGGGTTGCTAGCCTTGATATAATTTCGTCGCGT
>Ga0247774_1000722_pt1 | contig 16549 bp, 4 predicted proteins | sample UWRJL001104B6_FD_179933 | JGI IMG/M metagenome (GOLD analysis project Ga0247774, IMG submission 179933) | Plant litter microbial communities from Arlington Agricultural Research Station in Wisconsin, United States - UWRJ-L001-104B-6 | ecosystem: Environmental > Terrestrial > Plant litter >... | reverse complement strand
AAAGGCCCCCTCCGGACGGTAGCAGGGACCCAGCCAGCTAATCAAAGGGCCGTCACTCCTACAACCCAAGGACCATCGTCCCCGCCCACCCTTTTTCTTCACTAGAAGACCAGCAGCAGCTGTCGCGAGCTGTGCTCGGCTTCCTACGGCCTGCTCATCTATGTTTACTAACCTGCGCTACAAAGGAGGCCACCAAATGCTGTCAAGCCGTGGAGCTTGAGCTCAAGGCGCCCGCCCGCCAGTCTCAGGCAACGGCATGAATGTAAGCTTTGAGATTCTAAACTGAAATTAAACCCTGCAAGTTTATTCCCATCCAAAAAGACTCAAAATCAACCACATATATATATACCTTTGTCAAGAATACATGCATTGCCAAAAACAAGAGGCCTGGTCGAAACATACCAAACCAAGCAAACAATGATCCTACAAAGGCCTTCCTCAAGGTAGACTTTCTGCCGTCGCCTTCTCCCCCGGCCAAGAAGTTCTACCCAACAGCGATTCCAATCTTTTTACTCCTTCGACACCCCAATTTTATCTTTGACCAGATTTGCCAGTTGATGTCCAGATGTTGATGCATTAGATTAATAAAAACACTCCGCCAAAATGTATAGCAGGAAACCGAAAAAGAAATATCACCACTGTGACGGTACTCGTTTGTTGAAAAGGTTCGCTTCTCAAAGTTGGCCGGACAGCAGAGCTTCAGTGGCTGGAAAGGAAGTTAGTACGAACAGGTAAAAAAAACACAAACGATAGAGGAAACATACCGCTATTAATGTACGCCTTCTTCGCATCGAGTGGTACGCCAAATCTTCTTTCAAGCTCCTGCTTCACGCCTTTCTTGGTCACCGTCATCAGGTCGGCCGTCCGCAGGATCTCCCGAATCTCAGCTAGTAGAGCATCGTCGCTCGGCAGCCCCACCATGTCCTCGGGAGAGAAGAACTGCGAGCCGCCGAAATGGCTCTGACGGTTGGCACCCAGCATGTCCGAAGCCGCGAACGACATCCTCGAGGCGTTGCGGGCATCGTATTGAAGCTGGGGAATGGGCGGGTAAGCGCCCGACGTGGAGCCGGGACGCGAGCCAGACCAGCCGCCGTACTCGGAGATGGCGGGATTGGCCTTGGTGGCGTAGCTGTAGCCCGAAATCTCGGAGCGAGTGTCGTCGCGGGCCGTCTGCGTGTCCCAGAGTTCGGCCTGGTACTCCTCCCACTTCTTACGTGGGATGCTCGAGGGATCGAACTTGCCCTCATCCGTGACGACAATCTTCTTGCCCTTCTCGCCAGCCACCACGCGGGTGTTACCCCAGTTGAAGTCGTCCATGTGCCAGAAGGCATACAGCGGCAGGCCAAAGCTGAAGACGGGAATGGCGAGGACGTAGAGAATCATCCAGCCAATCATCTCCCACTTGCGGCGCAGGATGAAGATGATGGCTTGCAAACCGTAGATGGCGCCGAGGAGCACGAAGGCGGTGATGGGCACGACAGTGGTCTTTTCGACAACGAGAACGATGAGGTAGCAGATGTAGGCAACCGTGACGGGCTGCACAATTGTGCTGAGCAGATCGACAAAGACGATGAAGCGCATGGAAAAGCAGCAGAAACCGCAGAGCTGATTCAAGGGGATAAGCTCAATCAGATTGTGAACTGTCGAGTTGATCCATCGTCGACGCTGCGACAAGAACACCTTCCACGAATCGGGGGCGATTGTCCAGGCATGGGCGTTGAAGATGTACTTTGTCTTGTACTTGGAGTGGTACTTGAGGAGCAGCGTCGTGAGGTATCGATCTTCACCGAGGTGCAGCAGGTTCTTCATGTGGAGCGTGTCCACGCGGATGGTAGAGTAACCTTCGACAACCTCGCGGCTGACGAATAGAGGCTTGCCCGTCTCTGCGGCGCGGATGCGGTACATGGAGAAGCAACCGGGAAGACAGGTGACGGAGCCAAACAAGCTTTCGAAGGCCTTGGACAGGTTGTGCGAGATGTAGTACTCGTAGACCTGAATCATGGTGATGAAGGACGACTTGGCGTTGGTCAGGGCCGTTTCGCCGCACACGGCAATAATGCGCGTATCGTCGAGGAAGGCAGAGACCATGCGCGTGGCCGAGTCGGGAGCCACTACTGTGTCGGCATCGATCTGGAACATGAATTCGTAAAAGGTGGGGTTGACGCCGATGATGTTGCGAATTTGGTGGTACATCTCAAGTTCCAGCGGGCTCATGGAAAGGTTGTAGTGAACGCGGTTGAGGAAGCGCATGAGGATCATCTGCGAGTCTCGCTTGCCACGGTTGCCAGGACGGTTCACTTCCGAGGGCTTTCCGACCTTGACGATGACCATGAAAGGCACAATGTGCCCCTGGACTTCGTAGAGACCCGAGTAGACCTTGCCCATGTTGTGCTGCTTAAGACCCTCGCCGAGAGATTCGAAGCTCAGCGGTTCAGGATCGACAGATTCCGACACGCCAAGAATATCAAGCACGATTCGCGGAGTAGGCCGATCGTTGCCCTGACCGATAATCATGCCGTCGCAGACGATGACGAGCAGTTTGCGCTTGTCATCGTAGCGCATGCGGGCCGCCGAGTCGATGGCACGGCGAAGCGACTCTTCGTCCTCGGTGTATGCAGGAATCTGACACATGATGAACTTGTCCAGGTTCTCGGGCATGTTCTTGGTGCCAAACTGGAGCGCGGCAAAGAACTTGAAGGCAATGACCGACGCTAGAAGAATCGACACGGCAAGAACGAGGTACTCGGCGAACTGGCAGCGCACCGAGCGTCTGGTGTCGACCTCGCCCACGTAGAACAGATTGTTCATGCATGCCGACATGCGTCTCCTCAGGCCGGCATCGAGTGGCAGCGCCTCCCAGTACTTGGTGACATCCTCGCCCGACCTCACCTCGAAGAGGTTGACCAGTTGCGGGTCCATGAATTTAGTGAGCTCCAGGTCGTCGGGCGCCTCCTCGCCTGGCTTTGCCAGCAACTTGCGACCTCCCCCAATATACTCCGTCAGGTCGAAGACGCGGGTGCCTATGATAGCAACGTTTCGCTTGCCTTTGTCTGCGGTGGAAAGCGTCTTGATGTACTGTGGAGAGTAGCCGATGCTGCCCTTGACGAAGCTGCCCTTGAGCATCGTCATCTGCTCGTAGTACCAGTCGGGCCGTGAGTCGTTGGTGAAGGCACGGAAGTCGTGATACTGAGAGTTGAAGTCGAGGGGGTTGATGAGGACGGGAGAGCCCGAGAAGTTGCCGTCCTTGTAGTTCAACGACACATGTTCATCCACGGTGCCATCCTTACCCTGGCAAAGAGCAGATACCTGAATAGGGAACAGCGAGCTGATGTCCATGCCAGCGTAGTTCAGGAGCTTCTTTGTATCGATAACAGGAGGATAGTGGCGCGGCGCATAAGCGCCGAGGTCGTAGACGAAGCCGCGGATTGATACGTAGGCGCCCTTGGATCCACTCTTGCCATCGTAAGCCGAGAGCTCCGCAGCGCTGTAGACGTGCTGCTTGGGGCAGATGAGGATGGGAAAGACAACAATGATGAATGCAGCCACCAGGCACAAGAACCAGATGAGGAAGTTAATGGCCAACTTTTCTCGCCATGCCATGCGGACGTCCTTCCGAGGCATCTTTCCAACCCAGCGTATCAGGAAATCAGGGATGAACCAGGTGAGGAGGTACGTCAGGAAAACCCAGCGCTTACGGCTGGGGCTGTCGCGGAACTCTTCCACCTCGACCAGGTCCTTTTCGTTGCTGCGCTCCACCATCTGCTCTCGCGTGTCTAGATTCTTAAACATGTCGCCGCCGCCGTAGGCCGAGACGCCAGCCTCAGAGCGCGTATCCATATCACCGCCGAAATACCCACTCTTGCTCTTCTCGCCGTAGCCGCCCATGGGAGTGTTGCCGCCAGAAATAAGACGTTCCTTTGACGCGGCATAAGGTGTATCTTGAGGCGTGATGCCGTCGCCAACATCCGACGCAAGACCAAAGCCGGATGCCGAGTACGAATCACCGAGCTGGGCAATCTCCATCCAACACCTTTCGCTCAGGAAGACACCGGTTGAGCCGATACGTACTTCATTGGCCGGCCACCTCTTGTCCTCCACAACCAGCTCAACGCGTTCCCTCTCGCTGCCCATGAGGATTGTCTCGGAATCAGCCAGGCCAAGGAACTCACCAAACGGAAGGAACAAGCTAAAGTCGGCTGACCGGAGGCGCTGGCTGATCTCGGCAATACCAAATGTTTGCACTTGGGTCCGCACGCATTTGCTGTCGAACTGGTTGGCGATGCGCCTGTCATTGGGCTTGAGACAGAAAACGAAGTAGGTATTTGTGCTGGGATCGGCCACGGCCTTGGTCACATTCTCCAGCGATGACAAGAACTGGCCCGACGCGCCCTGCTCCGAGTGTGTCCTAGTGCCTTTCCGCGATTCGCCTGCCTCACTGAGAGCCTCGATTTCCTCTTGTTGTCTCTGTCGCTCTGCGCGCGTGGCGCGCATTGTCCGCGTCGTCTTCCGTGACATGACGCTAGGAGCGCGCATCGGCTTGGAGCTGATGGTGGCCTGCATAACAGTTGACTTCTCCTGCGGGTGCGACACTGTCTGGAGGGCTTCTTGGCCCAGGAGGCGCGTGACAAAGTCGCTCTTGGTCTGGTTGAGCATGTTGAGAAGATCACCCGAAATGATTTCACCATTCTCCTCGATGAGGCCCTTGACGGGATACTCAACCTCGCCGGCAAAGTGCTTGACGGTGAAGGTGGCTGCTGTGTTTTCCGTCTTGAAATTGCTGCCAGGCAGGTATGCCGTCGACTCGCCTACAACAATGGCCGGGTTCTTGCCTTCGAATCGCTTCCTTAGGCTTTCCAGCATCTGCATGTCGGTCCTATTTCGGCGCGTCTGGTCGTCGAGGATGCTCAGAAGACCGTTACCGGGCTTGAGAAGACCTTTAACGGCGTCCGAGTTGTCAAAATAGCTGGTAGCCGAAACGGCAACCTCTTCCGACTCGAGCATGTCAGCCTTGCGATCGAAGAAGTTTTGCAGGGTGAGATTGTAGAGAGCCTCGCAGGCAGCATTGTTGAGGAGCTGGTCGAGGGCCGACTTGGTCGACGTCTGCTGGTTGAAGCCCGGGAAGTCGAGGATGGAGATCGTGTTGGCAATGGACTCTTCGGGGGCACAGAGCCTCTGGTTGATGGTTTCAATAATATAGGCAACAAGAAGTGAATAAAGCGTCCTGGCGAGCTCGCCGGCGTGAGCACGAGCGCCACTGGGATCCAGCATAACCGTTACTCGCTCCTTGTGAATCACCTTGGTCTTGTAGCCCAAAGTCGTCTGGAGATCCGAAGCGTTGACGCCGAGGAAGGCGGCAACGATGTTGAGAGCGTCCTTGTTCTTGACGGCCGTAATAGTTGTGGCACCCTCATGGGAGAAGCCACCGCTGTCATCTCCTGCAATGGAGGTGCTGGAAGTGGTCTCGAAGTCGAGCTGACCAATGTGCAGAATGCTGGCCAGCATTTGGCAAATTTCGGCAACCTCGCTCCGCGGGAACTCGAGCTTCTTCAGGGCATTCTTGAAGAGCGTAAAACCTTCGGCATCGTTGATGCCCACCTTGAGCTGCGTAGGGTGACCCAGGTACTTCCATCGCTTCTGTCCACCCGCTGCGTCGTCAAAGCCGAGATGGGCCTTCTCAGCCGCTGTGGTGCCGGCAAGCAGGTAGTACAGCGCGTGGAAGTTGCGTTCACCAGTCGGTACGTCTGCGATTCTGCTGCGCTCCAGGCGGTGATCTAAAAGCTTTCCGCCGATCAGCATAGGGCTGGTCGTCGAGGCCGTATCATACTGGAGCTCGTAGAACAAGCCGGCCTTGGATGCCGTGGGCGTGGTGGCAGTTTTGGTTGTCGTCAGGGTATCGAAGACGTACGCGGCCAAAGAGACCTTGGTAGATAGTGGTGTCGATGTCTTGTTAAGCAATGCCGTCAACAAGTGTGAACGAATGGTGGATTTTCCAGATCCGGATTCGCCCCTATTTTTGGGTTTCGTGATGTTAGTCAACTAAGCAACAAGCTAGAGCACCGAACCTCAAATTCACAGGTCCGGTCTGAAAGCAGTGTTCATATTCTCAACACTCTCAAAAGGGATTTACGCACAAAAACACAATGGCTTGGTTCTCGGAACGATGTCCCAATCTCAGCCAAGCGCGATCTGCCATTTCCTCAGCGCCCGCCATGGCACTGCCTTCCTTGCCTCCATCGAGCCCCTTCACCGATGAGGCATAGGTATTGATCGAGAGGAGCGAATGTGAAGATAATCGGGCGGTCGGCAGGCCAGCATGATAACGACTGGCGAGGTGTCCCGTCAAGTGTGTATCCGACTGAAGATGTGCTGGGAGCGATGGCAGCGAAGCCTGGGTATGGGCCCCGCCGCTTCCGCCCAACGGCGGCAGACTCATGTTTGCAGCGAACGAGGAAACCAGACGACCTGGCTCCTACTTGGCCAGTGCTGTAACTCAGTTATCGTGAAGTCGGTTCTTGTCGTCGCTTGTGTTTGGGGAGTGATTGAGGCGCGCAATCGGGGTTCGAAGGAGATCAAGTGGCGTGGAACTTGTCTGTGTCGTCTGGACGACAAGCCGCGACACGCCAGTCGGCTGCAGGATTAGTGAATGTCGAGTCTTAAGGCGACCATCAACAACAGAATTATAACAAGCTGGAAAAAAACAACAGCATAAAAACGTTGGAACGAGAGAATCACAAAGAGAGAAGCAAACGAATGTCTCTTCTTCGAACGAGAGGCTAGGAAGATGAAAATGTTGTCAAATCGAGCGGCACTTCCTAAGATTGTGTGTGGAGAGAGGCAGCGGCAGAGAGGCATCGCTAACGGGAAAGGTGTCTCTGGACAGTCTCGCTTGGCTTGCTATACGGGGCCGTTCATCACCATGGCGAGGGTGCTGACTTGGTAGTGTTAGTGCTGTGCGTCTCCCTGTTTGCCCGACGCTCAGTGCTGAGACTCCACTGTCGGGCCAGGCCCCAAATTTTTACGGGAAAGGGGAAATGGCATTATTTTGGGACTGTTGTCCGGCTAGCGCCACCGACACGAAGCGCAATTTTGACCATATCAGGACCCGAGGCTCTCATTACGAGCCTGGATTCCTGCTGAACCTGGCCCACCCGGCCCGTATTTTGTCGCGTACCTCTGTACCTCTGTACCTCCGTACCTAACGGCTCGCAGGCCTGGACCGATCAATTGGGAAATGAACGGGCCCAGTTGGACGTTCTTTCTCGCTGTCCAGTCGCCCCTTTTTCTCCCTGGTTGGATTGTCACACGGCAAATTTGCTCGCTCGTTGAGAAATTGACAGGCGCCAGTAGTGTGCCAACCTCAAATATTGCCGTTAATGCCTTTCGAGGCCAGCAAAGAAAAGAATACCGTTACGGAACGGAGCGGGTTGACTCCTTAATGCCGTTTGCGGCACAAACGCGTCTATTCTATGAGTTCTATTACAATTGCATCATTTCATCAAAATTCGTAGATCAGATACCAGTCCACGCGGTAGTGAAATTGAAAGTTTCGGTTGGCTTGCCGAAAGGGGGTTTTTTTGGTCTGCGTGCCCATTAGAATTCGCTGCAACTTGCATTGAAGTGTGAATGCTCTTTCCAAAATACAGCAGGCGGTTTACAAGTTTCGAAACTTGATGGACAGGACGGGAGCTTATCGTATCTCTCACATTGGAATAATGGAAAAATTTCCTGGAATGGACGCGTCGATCTTGCAAACGCGCCGAGAAAAACTGGAAATTTAGTCCGATCATGATTCGGTTGGTACTTGAGGGGTTTGGTCGTGACCTATGCCGGCCGGGGCTTCCATGACGGCAAGGCCTTGATCCAAATGCTTCCGTTACATCCAGCGAGTGCCCAAGCCCTCCCTCGCTGCCCGTGACTGATCCTCTTCGAGTCGCCACAGTTGGCATTCGGGATGTCGAAAGGCGCTCAGGCTGCATGAAAAACTTGTTGCAGGTGGCTAGTTTGAATCACGAACGAGTTGTCATGACCTGCGTCGTCTCAGATGGTTTTCACAATGAAGTCTTGGCCGCTATTGTTGCTGTTTTCTTACTTGCACTGACCTCGAAGCTTGCATAGACCCACTCGAATGGTTTGATAAACGGCGTCAGCACTTGAAACCGCCCACTGCACCGAGTTGCTGCTGCAGAGAAACGGAGACTTCTCACTATTCAATCGATCAGAGCCAACCACAACCCCGAACTGCATGGCAACGGGTTGCTCGAAGAAAAGCCACTCCGAAAAGTTGGCGACCTGTGAATGGGCAAATCTAGGTCGGTATTTCCATCATGTCTTAGACCGACGCAGGGCTATGCTTGCGGCGTTGCGAATCAGACGACGGCAACGCGTCAAAGCTGGAAACTCTCCTTCATTTTGTTTTGTGTGTATTACGTGCGGCGAATGCTGCTGGCCTTCAGCTGAATTGCTGCGGTGCTGCAAAGCTCAGCCATTGTTCCGGCTCGCAATCCATCCCGGAGAATTCGTTTCTGCCAAGTTGCCTTTCAAACGCAGCCATGGCTGATATTCCATTTCTGGGTGTTTTACGAAGGTACACGGGTGCGGCTATCGGAGATCTTTTGGGTCTTTAGACCTCTCTAGCTGGGATTGCGTTCGGACACTTTGCATGTTCAAAGGGCAGTGTTGTGCGGTTGTACGAAAACGGATCTTATCGGATTCTTCCCCAATGCGGCATCACGGCACCTCTCGCCTAACGGGCCACCCTTGTCTTCCCGTCCTATGATCCGATCGGAGCACAGCCCTGCACGGAATACGGACACGGCTATCCGAACTTTCGCTGCGGGAAAATGGCCATGATTTCTCTCACAACACGTAATATTCGAGAATCGAAACCCATACGAGTTCAACGCAAGCTTCTCAGCGAGTCAAAGGCGCCGACCTAGATGGCTTGAATTGGCCTCCGTCCGACCTCAGGATTCAGGAAGCCCCCAGCCTCGCAAAAATGAAGCTCGCACGAGAGTCAGCACGACACTTGTTGACTGTCCAGCATTGGCTCGCCAAGGATTCATCCCAGCAAGGGAGTAAGCACCCAAAGAGATACGGATACTGAGCCAAACGAATAGAAGAACCCTAATTGTCGCATTCCGTGCTGCTTGCGTTGTAAAACCTTACGTGCATTCAGAGACGGATTCTACGCGTTGAGTCTTGATTATTACACCCTCGTCTGCCAATCACTTTTCCATACGAACTCGTAAAGGGGGTCGAGAAGAAAAATGATGCCGAGAAATCCAAAAGAAGCAATACTAAGCCCGAGGCTGCATTTGCCCCACAACTGCGCTAGTGATCAGCGGCCTCTCCCAGCTTGTTCCCGAGATTGAAGAAGGATTCCGAGCTGGAATAAAAAAAGATTTTATTGATCTCCAAAGCTCCAATCCTGGTTGAGAGGCGAGAGGATGACGGCATAGGAGGGAGCGGTTGCACCGCCGCCCGAAGATGCAGAATTCTGTCTACATTTTCTAGCCTTAGATACCTTGACATGCCACCACCAGTTATCAGGGTCCATCCATCTGAGCCTGCCACCGATGAGGTCGCGCTTCGTTATTCTCGAAATGGTGTGATAGTTTGATGCAGTCGACAGTTACACCCGTCAGCTGTTGAAGGATACGAAAAGAGAGTGAAACCTGACACCGTCAGCAACCTTGAGGCTCGGCAACTTGCAACCTACCAGAATCTGCTGTTCGTGGGATGAATGCTAAACATGCCATGCCGTTCGTCCCTGCGTTTCTATGCCGTTTTGTACTACTCAACATCGTTGACGCTGCCTCTCTGGCAAGCGACGTATCCATTACTAGTACTATTTACAAACACGGAGAGACCAAGTCTGCCTGTTAAACTCGGGTTTGCACGAGCAGCGGAAGCTTGAGGATTATCATGTGAACGAAAAGACACCCTCCAGCCTCTTGTCAAGCTTCCATTCCTGGGTAGGCCTTCGAGATGCCGAATCCCAACGTTTTGCCTCCTCGTATTCACGAAAGGTGGAGGTTAAATGTTGGCCGGTTACTCTGGCACTGCAGATGTTCCGGAGGCTCTTCTCGAATCGAACGCTCGTCCCGCTAGCGTCTGCGAATAGCCACCGTGCATTTTTGGTCTGTCCCTGCAACGTGGCGTCAGGCCTAAAAGCGCCAATTGAGCCGCTAATCTCGAGATCGTTATGCAACCGTCTGGGGGCGCATGTGGTTCAAGGCCCCTTCAGCTCCCTTCCAGGTAGAAGCTGCGCTTCTTGTATTAGTCGCTAGCCGGAACCGTTTCGCACTCCGCTTAGGAAAAACTGGCAACTAAGAAGAGTCGCCGCCTACCGTTTCCAGCGCAGGCCTTGGCGCCTTCGCTAGGGGTTTTCGTGATCTCTGTAATCTCCTGCTGAAAGTGAATTCTTGGTCCCTTCGCTTTCGAGGTTGAGTCTTGTCAAAGTTTCTTCGACGCCTTCGTTGGATAACCTATTTTCCTTCAAGTTTTACTGCCGCCCGTTCACTCGCTTGGGATTGGCTTTGGACTTTATTTTCGATCGTTCTTATTCTTAATCTTTCGTTCCGTATTCAATCGATTGGAAAGCGGGAAGAAAAGGAGGTGCCCCTGCCGCCGCCCTAAACGCGTTGCCCAGCGACCGACTAAGAAGACATCCGGAACTTGAGGGTGCCTTCCCGACCGACGACCATACTCATGAACTCTCGCTAGGTCATTCCGGCTTGCCAATCGCTATTTGCGAACTGGAAAGTCGAATCCACTCGCTTCAAGGCATCGCGAACCGCCAAAAATCGGCTTACATAGTCGCTCGCACCGCTTCTCCGTGATTGTCCTCTCTGGACATCACGGTCACAACGACGCCCGCCATGGCGAGCCGAATGTCGATGTATTCGTTTTCGTCCGAGTCTCCCGGGGGGGCCAGAGGAGCCGGGCAGCAAGCCAGCCAAGTCTCTACGACGACCCTCCTCAACGCCATCCACAACATCTACCTCTCATCCCAATCCTATAAGCTTGATGCCGGAACAGGTGTAGTAGTGAATACCTGGCTCACGGCCGCCCAAGCCGGTCTGGATGGAAGAGTTGGGGGAACTGTGGATGGCCATCTAGCCGCAAGAGCGTGGGAACACGCCCGCCGCCGAGCTGAAGATGGATGCATCATTCTAGGGTTTGTTGGACTCGTCTTCTGAAGTACGGTATACCCTGAGAGACACTAACAGCAGGCGCACAGGTCTCTTCATACCTCTACTCCATCGATTCTCTCGCCGTTCCTTCACTCTCTACCTCTCTCGATTCCGGCGGCCCTGTTTCAAGCTCTGGACGCAGTCCAGCCCATGATCCAATGTGTAACCCCGTATAACCCCAAGACACCTCGCCAGAGCGCGCTCGGTGTTACTCTCACCCTTAGCCTCGCAGGTAACCTGACAGGGGCAAGCCTGGCTCTTTCGCAAGGCGGAATTGATACCAAGGCAGGGTTGCTGAATATTCCTGCTGAGCCTGGATATCGCGCCTTTGACGTATTCTACTATTTGCTCACGTCGGCCTCCACGCCGGCAGAACGAGAGTTTCTCGGCCTCAAGGCGGCTTCCAACTATAGTCTTCTAGCCCGATCGGGCACCTACGACCCTCCCTCGTATCTTCCAACTGCCGACGATGCTGCAGCCGCCGATGATTTCCGAACGGCGCTGAAGGAAATCGGAATTAAGGGGGCGTCTCATAGGAACTTCATCTCAACTCTTGCTGGTCTTTTGAAGCTGGGCAACACGCTGGATTACGGCCTTGATTCAGACGAGTTGGAAGAAGTGTTTGAGGATGTCGGCGGCCTTCTCGGCGTCGAACCCGAAGTTCTCACGAAGCAATGCTCAACAGAAGACCGCCATACCTTTGTTGGTGGGCTCTACGAGGCCCTGGTGGACTGGGTCATTTCCAAGGCCAACAAAGCCATTTCAGAGCAGATGGAACGCACGCGCGGCGGTGCCGACTCTCCCAATCAGGACGGCGGAGACACGGTGTGCATCACGGTGATCGAAGTGCCGTCACCTGCTCTCGGCAAGGCCCTGGCCATGCGGAGCATTTTCGACGACAAGCAGGGCATCAATCTGGAAATGATTCAAGATGGCGTGGATGTGGCGCCGGCGGGAACGTCGGTGGTTCGTGAGACAGAGAACGCCGTGGCCGAATGTGCACCCGACCTGGGCATAATGACCGGCCCAACCGGACGGGAACGTGAACGCGAGCTGGAGAAGAGGGAGGAAGTTCTGGAAAGGATGGCGCTCTCGGCCGAGAACGACGGGTTCCTGAAAAAGCTCCTATTTCCCGTCGCCGGCGAGGGTGTCAACCTTGGACGAAATGGACGAATTGATCTGCCAACACTTCTCAGCTCGAGTCGCGCTTGGTTCCACCTCTCGGTCCACCCTACCGACGACTCTCCTGCCAGCCTTGCGGCCCTCCCATCCATCACATCCGCCTGGTCTGCGGGCACGGTCTCGCGACAACTCCGGTCATGGAGGCTACCTGAGTGGGCAAACAGGCGTAACAAGAACTTGGATTTCACCGCCGACTTCGATATTGAAGAATTTACCCAGCGGTACGCTCCTCTGGGGTGTAAAGACGGGCGGGATGGTATCGAAAGCTGGATTCTCGAGCGGGGGTGGAGCAATGGTGAGGTGGTGATAGGCAAAGAACGGGTATGGATGAGGGAGGGGCCCTGGTGGGATGCGGAAAGCATGCTCGATCTCAAACCGTTGGAGAACAACCTACCTGGCATGGCCAATGTCATGGTTGCCAGCAATCTTGGCTCGGGCTACTCCAACAACGGTAGCGGATATTTCCCCGCTGGTTTTGATAGCAGTGCAGCTGGGAGCCGCGACCATCTGATGATGGGCCACGGAAGAAATTTCAGCCAAGGCAATCTCAGCCAAGTCACGTTGAGCCAGAACCGAACACCGTCGATCGCCCCGACACAGGGGGCAAGAAACGTCAGCCCTGGAGACTATGGTTTGGGAAATAAGGGTGACACGTACAAGGGCCAAGTCTTCTACAACAAGGACGGCGAGTTTGCCGGCAACATGGACGAAGAACTGGCCGATGGAAAGAAGATTGAAACGTCGCCGACCACTTGGACTCGGCGCATCTGGGTTGCCTTTGTCTGGGCACTCACCTTCTGGATTCCCTCACCATTACTCCGCTACGTCGGCCGCATGAGGCGACCGGATGTTCGGATGGCGTGGCGTGAGAAGGTGGTGCTTGTGTTCCTCATCTTCCTCATCAACGCCTGCATTGTCTTCTGGATCATCATCTTTGGCCGCCTGCTATGTCCGAACATGGACAAAGCCTGGAGCCGGGGCGAAGTTGAGCACCATCTTGGCGAAGAAGACTTCTGGGTCAGCATCCACGGGAAGGTTTACGACATTTCCAAGTTCTGGAAGCAGCAGCACAGCGACATTAACATCAAGACGACTCGCGATCGCATGGAAGTCTTTGCCGGCATGGACTTGGATGACTACTTCCCCATCCCCTTCTCCATCAGCTGCCGTGGCCTCGACATCGACGACGAGAGGACGCGGCTCATTCCCAACGTGACGCAGGAATATCCCGACGCCGTCCACAACTCGGGCAAGCTCACGCCCTACATCACATCGGAACTGGCCAAGTCAGACTGGTACACGACCCAATTCCTGCCCAAGATCAAGGAATTCTACACGGGTGAGCTCGTGTGGATCCCCGACGACATCAAGAAGGACGGCCAAACCAACCAGCACAAGTGGGTAATATACGAGGAGAAGATCTACGACCTGACCAACTACTTCAACACGCAAGACCTTCAGCCAGACGTGCCCATGTTCGAGTTCCTGCACGCCGATGTCGAAAAGGTTATCAAGGAACACCCCGGTGAGGACATTACCGACATGTGGAACGATCTTCTCCTGAAGAGTCAGAACACCGACGACGCCGCCAAGGTAGCCAACAGCATCAACTGCGTCAAGAATCATTTCTACGTGGGCATTCCCGACTTCCGAGTCACGCCGAAGTGCCAGATCAACAACTGGCTCCTGCTCGCCTTCACCATCATCATCTGTGCCATCATTCTCACCAAGTTCTTGGCTGCCCTGCAGTTCGGGTCCAAGCGACGACCTTCGCCCCAGGACAAGTTTGTCATCTGCCAGGTGCCGGCTTACACCGAAGGCGAGGACTCGCTCAGGAAGGCGCTCGACTCCCTGACGGCGCTCCAGTACGACAACAAGAGGAAGCTTATCGTTGTCATCTGCGATGGTATCATCGTTGGTGCTGGCAATGACCGGCCCACGCCCAAGATTGTGCTGGACATTCTCGGTGTCGATCCCAAGCTCGACCCGCCCGCCCTTCCCTTCAAGTCGGTCGGGACCGGCTCGGAGCAGCTCAACTACGGCAAGGTCTACTCTGGGCTCTACGAGTACGAGGGCAACGTGGTTCCGTACGTCGTCGTCGTCAAGGTGGGCAAGGAGTCGGAGCAAAAGTTCTCGAAGCCCGGTAACCGCGGCAAGCGAGACTCGCAGATTCTTCTCATGAGCTTCCTCAATCGTGTGCACCACCGGTCTGCCATGAACCCGCTCGAGCTGGAAATCTTCCATCAGATCAACAATGTCATCGGTGTGGATCCAGAACTGTACGAGTATCTAATGATGGTTGACGCCGATACTTGCGTCCGTGAGGATTCGCTTAATCGTCTCGTGGCTGCGTGCGCCAACGATGCCAAGATTGCTGGTATTTGTGGTGAAACGGCTCTCCAGAATGACGAGAAGTCATGGTGGACCATGATTCAGGTTTACGAATACTTCATCTCTCATCACCTCGCCAAGGCTTTCGAGTCGCTCTTCGGGAGCGTCACCTGTCTGCCTGGATGGTACGTTTCCTCCCCGCCAGTCGCGTCTTTCCCAAGCTAACAAAATGCTCAGTTTCTGCATGTATCGTCTTCGAAGTGCCGACAAGGGCAAGCCGCTCATCGTCTCGGACGGCGTGATTAGGGACTATGCCATTTGCGATGTGGACACTCTGCACAAGAAGAACCTGCTGTCGCTCGGTGAGGATCGTTATCTTACCACGCTCATGACCAAGCACTTTCCCTACATGTCGTACAAGTTTATCCCGGACGCCTACTGCCAAACTGCCGCCCCCGAGTCCTGGTCCGTCTTGCTCTCGCAACGTCGTCGCTGGATCAATTCGACCATCCACAACCTGGCCGAGCTTCTTCGCCTTAAGGAAATGTGTGGCTTCTGTTGTTTCTCGATGCGCTTCGTCGTCTTCATGGATCTCTGCTCGACCATCATTCTCCCTGCCACTTGCGTCTACCTCGGATACCTTATCTACAGGCTAGTAACCAAGACGGGCCAGTTCCCACTCATCTCTCTCGTCATGTTGGGTGCCGTGTACGGTCTGCAGGCGCTTATCTTCATCCTGAAGCGACAGTGGCAGCACATCGGCTGGATGATCATCTATATCATCGCTTTCCCCATCTACTCGTTTGTCCTGCCCATCTACTCGTTCTGGAACCAGGACAACTTCTCGTGGGGTAACACACGTATCGTGGTGGGAGAAAAGGGGGACAGGAAGATTGTAGCTGTCTCCGACGAGGCCGGCTATGATCCCCGCACCATTCCCCTGCAGCGCTGGGATGACTACGCCCTCGCCAACAACCTCCCCGGCCGCCGCGGCGGACCGCAAGTCCTCGAGAAGGAGTACATGGGTGAGGACCAGTTCGAGATGGACGACATTCGCAGCGTCTACTCTTCGGCTCCGCAGGGCTCTCTCCACGGCGGTATGGGCGGTGGCCTGCAACGAAACACCTTCATCCCACCACCCAGCCCCACGCGCTCCCCGTTCGGCACCGTGCCTGGCATGCCCGGCATGCCCATGTCCCGCACGTCGACCTTGCCCTATGGTGACGGCGTCATCAACCGCCAATCCATGGCTTCCTTTGGGGGCGATATTCAGCGCCGCAACTCGCCCTACCAGGATCCCCGCGCCAGTGCCATGAATCTCCGCTCACAGTCCAACCTCTCGCCAGCACTCGGAATAGGCGCCAACCGGTCGTCCACGGCACTCGGCTACGCCGGTGGTGCGCGGACGCCCATATTGGCAGGAGAGGGCATGGCCTCGTCTACCTCGTTTGACTTCCAGCGCGGCAACGTCGGCCCCGACGACGCCATGGTGATTGAGGCCATCCAGAGCGTTCTCCGCGAAGTAGACCTCGACACCGTCACCAAGAAGCAGGTGCGGGCCCTTGTCGAGCAGCGGCTGCAGACGGAGCTAGCAGGCGAGAGGCGGGTGTTTATGGACAAGCAGATTGACCAGGAGTTGGCGAGCATGTGAGCCCACCAGGTCTATTGCTCCATCTCGGATTTTTTATTTGCATTTCCCAGGCTCTTTGTTAATCGGCATTTGACGATTCCACACAAAACTCAAGTACATATTTTGCAAAGGCAAGCGGGGTTGCGGCTTTTGAAGGTTATTTTTTTCCCGCATCATCTTGGGCTTTCTACCTGCGCAAAATCTTTCCTGG
>Ga0247774_1000721_pt1 | contig 16553 bp, 14 predicted proteins | sample UWRJL001104B6_FD_179933 | JGI IMG/M metagenome (GOLD analysis project Ga0247774, IMG submission 179933) | Plant litter microbial communities from Arlington Agricultural Research Station in Wisconsin, United States - UWRJ-L001-104B-6 | ecosystem: Environmental > Terrestrial > Plant litter >... | reverse complement strand
GGCTGACATGTTGTGATATAGAGGAATAGGGTCTTACCGCCTGCCTGACTCTATCAAATAGGACCGCAGCAGATTCCATGTTGCCGTCGATCGGAGCAGTTTCAGCGAGGTCGTCGATCGAAGCAGGTTGAGTCTCTGTGGCGTTTTCGAGCTGGGCTTGGCCAAGGGCGCCAAGACCCAGGATAAGAAGGCCGAACTTCAGCATGTTGTTGAACCTGGACCCGTATTGCATGCAAGAAACCCTAGCGACAGAAGGTGTTGCTTGGATGGTCTTGAGCAATACTACGAAGGGGAAGTCTCCGTACACGACGAACGCAAAGTATTGGTCAAAGAGTTGCGGGGAAATGACAGACAGAAAGGAAGTGTACTCTGTGATTGAGATTGCGAGAAGCGTTATTGAGAATACGAGACAATGTTATGTGAGGATGCACCGGGCCTAGAGCGCTTAAGTACTTGTGGGAGAAAGTGCGGCTCGTCGAGCAGCAAGGCGGCGGTATCCTTAGGCTAGAATGAAGTCATTCAATATATCGAGGCGACGACATTGTGAATGGCGACGGAACGAGGTGAATAATTTCTCGTCTTTAGGATCCGATGAATTGAATCCCATAAGATTGCAGGATTACTCATGCACGCCAAGACGGAGTAGCATTCGTGGCGTTAATGGCGAAAACCCCTTTCCCTTGCTTTGGCCTATCTCGGCAGCCGTCACTCGGCTTTCCTGTTGCGGCACATGGCGGGCGCGGTGCATGGTCCCCACCCTGGTATCAAGACTTGATGAGGAAAGCGTTGTCGCTTCAAGTTGTGGCGCGGTGTTTCCCCTCAAAGGTATGATCCCCTTTCACTTGACATGCGTCTGTTACCGCAGGAGTGGTTCGCCCGTTTCCTTGTCGAAAGCGCGGCTGCCGGGATGACCTATTTGGGGATGGTGAATGAAGGCAAACCGTTTAAAAATTTCCATGTCGGCGTTAGGGTAGGAGACATTCATCTCCTCTGCATGGCACTTGGGGGAGCAAACAAAACGCCGAGACATTTCCACATGTCTACCCACATGTGGACATGCTGCTAAAATGTCTCGGGAGTTTTTACTTGATTGGAACCCCCGACTTGCGCCAACCTATGACAGGCTGCGCTACCCTTTATGGAAGTCCTACTCGGTTCTATTTGCGCCGTCTATGATGCAACCCGTTCGCTGATCATCGGGTATGGGATGGGCCGCAGATAGGTCCCAGATGCCAGATGACACCAGCACGTTTGCTCCCGAACTCTGCATGTGGCGCTTGCCGTTCCCGGAACCCGATTGCGTACTTGGCCGAAAGCGGCATAGCTAGGGCATGCACGGTGCTGAATGAGTGCCTGGCAGTCAAGACTGGCGACAACTAACCTGATGTCATTGGTCAGACCCTGGCCTGGTAGCTGAGCATGGGACCACTTGGACCATCACAGCCCCGGCTTTATGTTTGTCTATATCCGACCTCAAAATCACTTGGAAATTTCGTGGCAGATCCTGCGAAGTTTTCAATCTGAAGTGTTTGCCGGCGGCGATCAAATACTAATGGCAAATTTTGACCTACTCGGACCCGATACTCGGGCAAACGGCGGGGTACGAAGAGCATTCTGCAAGTTTGCTCCTGCCGTGGCTTGCAATTTCCTGGGGATACCATCCTATTGGCATGCCCCCGCAAGTCAAAGTCTTGTGTGGCTCTCTGGGCCGGGACAGGGGTGGTGGAGAAATAGCGATTGACATGGAAGGAAGGCGTTGCGATATTGACCTTCTCCCTTGCTTGCTCAATGGCGTTGTTGCAATGCAGGTTTGGGCCAGAACCCAGAACACCCCCGCTATACACAGAAATCTCATCTCGTTCTGAAACCCTCCTGGGAGTATTTGCCACAAGCCATTTCGAGATAGGCACGCAAGAGACAACCTCCGAATTTAGAGTTAAAGGGACGTTCATTGTGACCGGAATCGCATTCTCAATCGAAATACATCCCGTATGCATCAACGGCAAACATCCCTTCGCAACTGCATCGGAATGAATCCGGTGGCCGCGAATCATTGACAACACTATGAGGCAAACTTGCATGTGTAACGACTCAAGGTGCATCCATTTCAAATCACAGGGTGCCCAGTACGGCTTCATCTTTGAGGGCAAAGTTGCTTGCACTGCCTGCGCCACAATTCTATCCCGGAGATCCTTTTCCTTTCCATCACGGCCCCAAATGAAAGCCAATCTTCCGAATCAAACATTCACAAGACGTATCTAAAATAGGGGTTCTCTTTGTCTGTCAAGTCTTGGAAAGCCAGCTTTGCACGCTGCACCTCGTCCTCGGTGGTTTTGGCCTTTGTCTTGTTAGCTGCGGCTAGCACAATGTACAGCGTAGCCGAGGCCGTGATGCAGATTATATAACTGTAGGTTGTACTGTTAGTCTGATGGGCGTTCAAAAAGGGCCGCGTAGAGGCCCGAGCGGTTACTGAAGCTATGTGTCGCGCCTTACCAGATAATGAGACCAAGCCACAGCTCGGGATAATGTTTGGACTTTGTCTGGGACTTGACAAGTTGCGGGCCAACAATATTACCTGGATCACCGGGAGAAATGCCGTTAGCGTGACCCTACATTCGTGGCTGAACCCCAATTTCGAGTTATGCCTGCGAAGCGACGATGGGCTGCCATACCAACGCAATACCCGACAAAGATGGTTGCGGCCATAAAACTCTTTTTGGTGTGCCCGGCAACGTTCGACATTCCGACGGTGATTATGAGGCTGACTGTGCCACCGAAGAAGCCAGTTATGGAGTATCCAACGACAGGCGCTGCAGCGTGATGTGTCCATTCACTCTTCCAGATGATGGCACAGCCTGCTATGACCGGCAAACAGGTAATTATTAACATGATGATTCGAATATTAGCAAATTTGCTGCCCAGGTAACCCGTGACGAGGATGACGATGAAGCAAAGACCTCCAAGTGGGAACTGGAAGAGGATGGCCTGAAGGCTGTTCCAGCCGAATGTGGAGACGATCAAAGGCCCAAACCCGCTAACTGCGCCGTTCATGGTGTACCTTGAGGAAGGTCAGAGAGACAAACAGAGACGCGGGGAGAAATTTGTCGCCTTACGCAGAGGCCATCATCAAAAATATGAGCCAAACTTTCACATCCAGTACCGCTTCCTTCAGCTGGTAAAACTTGACTTTTGTGCACCTCACACCGGTTTGTCCATGCCGCAACCTCTCGACGGCCGCAAAACGTTCTTCTTTGGTTAGGAACCATGCAGAAACGGGCGAATTCGGCATAAAAAAGCAGAGGACCCCAAACAAAAACGTCAAGGATCCAGCCAGGAGGTAGATGTACTGCCATCGATGCAATCGGCCTCCTGTTATCTGCGCAAATCCATAGTTCAAGGCACCACCAATGATCGTAAACAGCCCCGTGCTGCTAAACCACCAGCTCTGCCGCAAGGACTGCTCGGCCTGAGTGTAGTAGCCTGAGATGATGCACATGAAGCCCGTTGGGATGATGCTCTCGACAAAACCAAGGAAGAAGCGTTGCGCGTACAAGCCCTTATAGGTTGTGACAGCCGCGGTGAGCATGCACACGCCAGACCAGAAGATCACCACACCGCCCAGTATCCGCCCGATGTCAAATCGCTGTAGCGCGTACGTCATTGGGTATAGTCCAGCGAGCATGCCGAAATAGAAAAGAGAGGTGGCCCAGCTGAGTCGAGACGTATCAGTCGTTGGAGGATCTGTCGAGTTGTCGATGATGGCCAACTGCAGGTCTTTTGTCATGCCGAAGAGTACTGCAGAGCCTAGAATGGCTTTGTCGTAGTACACAAGGCCATCTAAAAAAATAACGATTTCAGTTTGGTATGTTATTGTTGGAAAGCGCAAGCGCCGGCTTCTTCCTACAAACCACTGGGTATGAAACTTACAGCCGAAAATCATGGCCGGAATCAGAAACCAGTCGATTTTATTTACCGCTTTGGTTACCACGGTAGGATCGATTATGTGGCGCTCTTCACCGACCATCGTAATAGCTTCATCTTTGCCAGCGTCCGCAACGGTATGCGGCGTCGCTTCGATATTGGAGGCCGGTTTTTCGTCAGTCATCTTTGCAGGTTATTCGTTGAAGCCTTGCAGGTCAAATAACAGCTAGCTCCACAGGAGAGAACACGAGAGCGCGAGACTTAAACTCCATTTGAGCTATCACCCTAAAGGTCGATGGCCAGCGATTAGGATCGCGTCATCAGGTCTTCGGGGTCGAAGCTCCATGCTTCCCCGATAGCGGGGCTGGATTGTGCAAGCTAACTACGCCGGGGGGGGACACTACTGCATAAAATGGTGCATTTGCCGGTTCGGACCCGCTGGATCGGGGCTCCTATTGGGCTGCGGTGCCGTGAAGGGTTGTGAATTTCGGCCGCCCGGAAAGCATCGGGATTGGTTTAGTGGAGGATGCTCCGGCAGACGGGCAGGTCTCGTGGGGGTCCTATGACAGCAGTGATGTCGCCTAAAGCGGCTGCCCTGCAAATCAACAATTTTTAGTCAAGGGGGGTAATAATTGAGAGTCTTGAATATGTCGTTGCAAGTACATTGCAGTTAGTGTTGACTTTGATCCTATACGAGACTTCTAACCGTCACGCTTCCGCTTGCGAATAGGGGACGACCAGGAAACCACACAGTTCCAAAAACCCTTCACGCCGTGTGTGATCCATCTTACGAACGAAAGGGTGTTTAGAACGGTATAGTTTAGAGGTTTTCTGATATCGAAACCCCTTATTTAGCCTCTTTCTTTACCCTGAGAGAACCTGTGAAAAGGGAGGGTCAAACTTATCCTAGTACAACAGTATACCTCCTATTATGAGTCCGTAGTAAATAGGATAGTTCTAGTAGTCGAATAGATATGACCCGCGGCGATTTAGGGCTAGGATTCAGCCTCCCGTGGTGCTCTGAACGCCATAGGAACATTTACGGCAGGTTTTATCAGCCTTCCAGAACGAATGTGGATCAGGGCACCCGCCCCAATTTCCCTGGATTTTCCCTAGCCCGTCTTTGAAATCGACCATTTATATGCTTTAGCCAGTCTTTACTAAGTTATAGCCTCTCGAATAGTAAGAAAAAGAATCATGAACAATACAGTACAGTCCAGTATCTTGGTTCATAGGCGAATGGCCTGTCACTCGGAACTGTTTGAAATGGTAGACAAACAGCGCAGGGTTGTAAAGGCATGGATCAAGAAGGGTTGAAGGGGAGATTTGACTCTGCTGACGATGTACTGAAAATTTTTTAAACCCTCTCTGTCATATATTTCGAACTCTTCTGGCATTAGATACTTAAAGATCGCCGCGAGATTATATCGCCTAGTTGTTCTCAAGGAATTTCCAGAATTCATATCACGCGGATATGGTACATCTCGCTTCGGGGGACTGCGAACGAAAACATCAAATGAAGGAACAAAAAATTAGGGGCAAATAAAAACGTACAACACCGGGGATTCCCACGTGGTCACCCACCGTAGTACTGGTCCGGCGGTTAGCAGCTTATCTAAGGGAGAGCGGACGGGATCCCGAGTATTCTGCTACCTATGGTCGTACATAGCAGGACTCATGTCATTCGTCTTTATGACAGTAAGACGCAAGGCACCATGCACTGCGCCTCGACACAAAAAGGGAATGCTATCGGACCACTGGATATATGTACCGAGAATGATTTCAATTTAAATTCTGGGATAGTGAGAAGGATGCAGAGCAGACGCAGGATCTCATGTTTATCCATGTTTATTGGACTAGGAAACCATTGCGGATATTGCGCACGGTCCAGGTTATCGATGCGGATTGGTGTCGGGCAGGACAGATAAATATTCAACTATCGAATGGAAAGCATATCTGAAAGAGTGATTTTGCCCACTGTCACTAATACAACCCCAGCAATGCGCCCGACCGTTTCAAACCCCCCAAAATGAGCAGTATCTGCATCCCCCAATCAGCATACATCTCACCATCCAATCAACTGCGCCGAAATGCTCTAGTTCTTCTCCATCAACGCCCGCTTCCTCCTGCTCTCGGCCTGGCCGGGCATGTCATGAATCCCTAAACGGCAAGCGAATTAGTTATCGATTTTCTCGGCAAGGAGCAACAGAAGAACTCACATCCGTCAACAACCTCGTTAACAGTGGGCTTAATCTGGCAGGCGTTGGCCTGCGCCACGGTCTGCTTCTTCAGCGCTCCGTCGCTGATGGTCGCCTTGAGGTCCATGGCGCGCTGCAGCGCATCGCCCTTCCAGCCGAAGAGATAATCGGCGTGCGTGCCGTACCCTTGGCTGTCAGTGTAGCTCCACTCGAACGGCTGGCCGTTATCGGGCCACATGCTCTTGTCGTTGAAGGGCTTCGTGTCCCACATGGTTTCGAAGGCAACCTGCGGCATTCGGACCGGGTGCGACGCCGGGCACGCTGAAGCGGCAACGAAGCCTCCGCGACCCGAGTTATACATGTGATCCTGGTGGTTGGGGCTGTCGAGGTTCTTGCCGTCCCAGCAGGCGGGGAAGTGATGGTTCGCCATGATGCCGGCGGGACACGGGCTAGTGGGGAAATTCCTGGACTCGGGGAAGCGAGTCATGACGTCTTGCAGACATGTGTAGGTCAGGCCAGGGTTGTTACCGGACTTGGCGGTCGGGCTGCCCACCGTCATGCGGAAACCCTAAATGACGCATGAGCCTCTCTCATTCTTAACGGTGGTAGAAGAAGCGGCACTTACTGGCTTGAAGGAGTTGATCTTCTGGTTGCCGTTCCCGTTGAACGACTCCTGGATGTAGTAAACCGTCATTCCACCCTTGATGTCACCCAGGAGCGCGTTGGGGTACTGCCCCACGCGGGAGTACGACCCGTTCTTTGCCCTGAAGTACAAGACTGCCGTCCAGTAGTTGGACGTGTCTTCGGTGAAGATGCAGGTTGTGCAGGTGGCCCTGTTGGAAACGTCCTGGGTGGGATCCATGGTGGCGTTGAAGCCATTTCCGCCGACGATCTGGTGCAGATGCGCCGACGGGATCTGACCTGGCTCGACGATGGGGTCGAGGCGCTGGACGCTCAAAGTCGAGCATCCAAAGCGAAGATACGCCTGGGCCGGCGCGACGAGCGCGAGAGCGAGAGTCCACTTCATGATTGCAAGGGTTTGGCTGTTGCTATCCGTATCCAGAAGACGAGTGATGGAGATGGACCAAAATCTGGGTTGCACCTGAACACAGTCGTCCGGCCGAATCTAAATACTCGACCATCCCTCAGGCAGAGACCGCTTATGCCGTGGCCATTATGGGTCTTCACTCGGCTGGAATGTTTATCTCATATTCTTGAACGGTATTGCAATTAATTCTAGGGTATTTCCCCACAAGCTCGTAATGAAAGAGGCAATAGGTTGGTGCACTTGGCGAGATATTAGACCCCATATAGGTCCATTCCTCATAGGAAAGCTCGCTGCCCTGAGGAATTATTGCGGACCTTGGAAGTGCAGACGGTATTGTGCCAGGGTATTAAAATGGCAGCAAGAGTGAAGCCGCTTACCCGCGACACCGATCTTTACCGATGACGACTCGTAGTAACGCGCAACGAACGGCAGATGGATAATTGGACACCTCGCAATCTGGTGTCAAATCTAAAAAATTTAACCATAAATTCCCGCGATACCGGCAGATTTGTGGCGAATTGGGTGGGACCATCGGCAAAGGACCCGACTGACCCGCTTGCAACCGCTGTCAATATCGGTCGGTGCCACTGGCTCCACCGCTGGGAGCGCACCTCCCTAACCTCCGGGCTTGGCGTGACTTGTGTGTGTGTTTTCCCAGATGGATCCACCTCGTGACCCTCCTCGCAGAATTCCAATAAATATTTAGTTTGCCTCCTTTTCCAAAGTGACATCCCCCCGGAGAAGGAAAATTTATGATCCCGGGAATCTGGACATGCGAGATGTACCTGGGCCGTCTTCCATCCCGCCCGGCCCGATACTGGGGCCGAAAATGGCCCTGACCAATGAAGGCATGCGCTGGACCCTATCACTATGTGGGACGATGGCAAGTCAATACTACTCAGCACCGACCTTGAGAAATTGCCGTCTGTGGCGCTCTCGTGCCGTGCGGGAACCCAAGTGCATTAGACCACACCTACTTCCATTCAGTGATGGTTCCACTTTGGAAAACAGCTCTGCTTGCAGTCAACGAGTCCCCTGTCTCCCATGCAACTGCATCCTACCTAATCATCCATCTAACTGTATCCTACCCGATCATCTAGGGTCTCTGCAATCCTCTTCGTGTCATATAAGGCTCCCCAACCCTTGACTAACGAGAGCAAATTAACCCCTATCGGTACTAGGGATGCTCCTTCCCAGCTACTACATGTACCTGGTCTCACCCGGGGATCAAAAATATCGAAGTAAGACTTGTATTATGATGGCGGTTTCAACGATTGTCGGTATGGCGCCTGGCAGCCAGGCTGTTACTCAGACAAAGTCTTTGTTTCTTATTCGAGTCGGGTATTACGAACCCGCAAGCGACGGTCCACATTAGTCCACGGGGCATTGGAAGTGGGGTTCATGGCACATTCTAGCCTCGCGGTGACCTAGAGAAGAAAACGTAGTCGTACGAAGACTTAAAAACACGAAGACACGACATGAAGGACACTGGAAGGTGAATAATCTAAAGAAGTGGAGCTTCCCCCATCTTGGACTGCGAACTTTCACTAGCCCCATTAGGTAGACCCCGAATCCCTGCATTTTGCAGCATCTTACATCAATTGTGCCCCCGGAAGAGACAGGACACAAAAAATAGGATATATCTTTCTCATCAACCTGTGGAGAACCATCAATGTAGGGCGGCACGATCGTGCTTTAGCAGTCTAAGACATTAGACATGTATATCGTTCCGCACGCTATGGTCGGACACCCGATGCATAGGAATAGCTCGCCTGTAATCACTACACGACTTCTCTCGTAACTAAGAGCGGTGGGCTAGCGAGATTAACCAAAGTTTAGAATACCTAACTTTCTCATCTTACCAGCTATCTAACATTGATTCCACTAGTCACTTTGGTAAGTCCAGTCCGCTGTACCATGGCTCGCATATCCCCGATTCCACGCTTATTTCCATATTAGTTCCTATGCGTTGCACGGGTGTATCGCGCACGCAGACGACAAATTTGCTATTTCCTGGACCTGATCGATACACACACTCTCTGGAGCATTGTCGCTCTACTCAAACTGGGAGAAAAATTCCCAAACCTCATCCGCTGCAAACGTCTTCGATGCCCCATCATCAGTCGGCTGCGGCGTGTGCCCGCCATCGTACTCAATCCACGTAACCGGATACCCGACGTCACATCCCTCGTACACCATTTTTGTGTGCTTTCCGCTCCCCACAGCAGGTGACAGATTCGCCATGGGCGTGCACCCATTCAGCGCCACAAACTTGTCGCGGATCTCCCGCGCAGCACTGATGTTGAGATCGCCATCAACGCCGTGCTGGCCGTAAAATGCAATGGGGTCTTTGCCCCCGACGCACCCGCTCATGCCGCCCCCCGACTGGGCCGCCACGGCGCGGAACTCGCTGGCGAGGCTGCAGGCGATGGAGTACGACATGGACGCGCCGAAGCTGAAGCCCACCGAGAAGAGCAAGTTTTCGTCGACGCAGAGGCCCGACTTGGCCTCCTTGACGATGGACCCGATGAGGGTAATGTCCTCGCCCCCCTTGTTCGACCACCCGCGGTCGAGGCCGTTGGGGGAGATGTAAATCGCGCCCACCTCGTCGTCGACGAGATCCGGGAGGCCGTACCAAGGAAGGTACCCGCCGACCCCGGCGGCGACCATGCTAGCGTTGCCGCCCGCCGCATGGAGGGTGAAGATGAGGCGGTAGGGGTGGGATGGGTCGTAGTCCTTGGGGAGGTTGACGAGATACCAGCGTTCCTTGTCGTTGACGGTGAGAGTGTGGTTTCCGGCGGCGAGGGTGGCTGCTTTGCCGCAACCTGCAGAGGGTTTGGCGGCCGAAACGAGGCCGAGAAGCCCGGCCGCGTACACGGCGCTTGTCCAGATGTGCATTGTAGATTCTGTTTGGTATAGCTATCCAGTGGTGCTCTTAAGCTTTGATGCAGTGGTACCGGCAGTGGCTAGTACTCAAGAAAATGTCAGGACAATTTTCATTTCATCATGTGAAAATCGAGGCACAATGCCGCAATATATAGCACGGATGTATAAAATGATGCTTCTCTCGAGTCATATTGTTTCTAGGCATGAAATGGTGGGGTTTGGAGCCATCTATTGGTACGCTTGTCGCATTGCCCAAGCCTGAACAGGAGCGGAGGCGGAGGCGGAGACTTCGCGGTAGAATACCATTGACGATTTTATTTAAATGATCGGCGCTTAGAATGGCAATACTATTCCCGTTTACGGAATGAACCCGGCGCAGGGCTCCGTCTAGGTGCTATTTAGCCGGCGAAACTTGACCGTAGACTCTATTGTGAGTCGAGGCATTGCTCTCTCAACAACGTCGATCTTCTCAAGCTGCTGGACCATTCGACGTCCGAGATGGAGATTGATATTAAAGCCGGACTTCTAGGCAACAATGGTTGACTGCCTTTTGAATACAGAGGTTTTCAGCGCAGGATTCGGATGCGTCCAAATCTGGGACTATGATATAGTTGTGGATGATGCATTTATTACTTTTAGCAGTCCCCGATAGCATTTCAGATACGACCGGTAAAGGAAATACCAAACTAACAGGGTATTTATCCTGACAGCACAGTATAGACAGGCGACGAGAGACCTTTTTAACCATCCCGAATATCGACCGATAGCTACCGGAGGCCGCCCTAACGCGCAAATAGACGCCTACAAGGCTTCTTTCGACGTAATCTACGGCGGCGCACCTATCTATAAACATCCGTTTCGGCGGAACTGATTTTGCCACCGCGTAGTTCAACATGAGAATCATTATTTCAGCGCTTCGTTTGCATTCCATGGTAGGTCGTGTGCTTCATTTCAGAACGCATTCCCGCCCCGGGCCGCCACTAACTTTCGATTAGGTCACCGATTTGAACGAGGTGAAAGACCGGACACCCAAATCATCGGGATGGAGAACAATGGGGACCCATTCTAAGTTTGAGTTGGCTGAATGCACCAGAATTCAGCATGCAGTCATAATGGTAGCATGAGTGATATGGAAGTCTATCCACTAGTTAATAAGATAGACTCAATGCTCCTTGCTGGTGTCCGAATTTTGCTACCGATAAATCTCTATTACGCTCTAAGATTCTCCAATCCTTCTAGGTTCCAACTAGCCGACTAACAGTGCCCGCCACACCGCTTAGGCAACCTTCACTTATTCTGACTGTCCAACGCGGCCCAGCTACGGCGGCATCTTGGAAAGCCCTATTAAGATAGCGCAGCTGCAAATGGGCAAAAGACAAAAGCTACAAACATAATAGGAAGGAAATTTCCGCGGGCTGACCACGAAATAAAAGAGGGCGAATTAACCACAGATATAAAAAACTGCAAATCGAAAGTATGTCCCAATATGTCGTTTCTAAACAATTTTTATGCAACGCATACTGGTCTTCCCTGGAAAAGTGCAGTCTCCGCAGGAGTTTCTCCATCATCCGACGACTCCGAGCTCATGCCGGACTCTGACGAGTCCCAGTATATGTCGTCGTCATACTCCGTGACGTCCGGCCTAATTTCTTTCAAGGCTGAAATATATTCCTTAACCATTTCTTTCCCCTCCATCTTCGCAACGTCCTTCGGGAGAAATACCTGATCATCGAAGCCTTCCGGAAACCAATCGGCGGCCGGAAAGGTGGAGACATGGTGATCAGCTCCTTGCCGAATGAGCCAATGCATGGTCTCGACCCGGCGGTTTCTGATTGAGTGGTGCAGAGGCGTCCAGCCGCTTGAGTCTGGTAGATCCAGAAGCTTGGAAGGCTTTTCGACGTCTTTGCACCTGATAAGTGTTGCAAGTGTCGAGATGTTCCCCATGGAGGCGGCAAGATGGATTGCCGCTAAGCCCGTATTGGTATGTTCATCCAAGTGCCGCTGTGCGCCAAACAATTTCACCATGAGTTGAATATCTTCTGCTCTTCCCCACGCCGCGCATCTATGCAGGGCATTCCATCCGGAAGTATCCTTCACCGTGTCGAATGACACATCATTCCCTCTCAATAAATATAACAGTTCTTGACTGGCTGGATTCGGCTTGGCAAAAAGATAGTGGAGAAGCGACCACCCCTTATTTGAGACGTACTCAAGGTCTGCTTGTTTCCGAATCAGTTCCCTTACAATTTCTGGATGTTGAAGTTGTGCGGCGACTTGGACCGGTGATCTGATTTTATTAGTATACGCCAGAGTAGTAAAACCTGGCATTATCCTTCAAGTCAGAGAAGCTTACGACTGATATAGACCGCATGGCTGGTTAGGGTTGGCTCCACGGCTGAGCAACAAATGGACAGTTCCTACATCGCTACTCTGTATAGCAGCCTGATAATGATTAGTGGTTGGATGAAGTCAATGATGCGAAATGAATGAAATACCACGAGAAGGGTTTGATTGGTCGGCGTGCAATCATTCGGTCTCGCAGCGCCATCATCAAGCAGTTGTTTTACTCTTATGGAATCTCCTGCTCTGCAAGCCTGGACAATTGGCGAATCATCGGGAATGATGCCGTTAAGTGCAATGCTAATCCCCGGACGAAAGAACAAAGGGATGGTGAAATAGCGACCGGATACCTCGACAACCAAAGCGTGCGTATTGCCTATTCTAAGCCTCGCTAACACGCCATACCTACTCGCATTACCCCGGGTAGCGAAGAGCCGTATATTGATGCTGGCCGTTCCAAAAAGAGATACAAGTGTTGAACTCCTAAGAGAAGTGCAAGTGAACTTCCTGGTAATTGCTGGTGAGATGGAAGGGTGTGTTGAAATCGATTCGGCCTTCAACGCGTGTATGTCCTTCAAGATTAGCATATGTCCTGCCTGGACAAGATCTTGTTTTTCTTCGATCCGAGATAGTGCAGGGATGATAAGGTTTTCTTGTCGTCTCTCAATCTGAACTAGTGATGGGTGGATGGCATTGACGAGTAGTTGACTGTAAGAATTCGTATTAGTATTCCATGTGAGACTTGGCATTCGGAGGTTGAGTGAAACCTACCTGATTTTGAGAGCTGTGGGGCCTAGTATTATCCCGAGAAGGCCGTTTGCCCTCTGTAGGTCCTTCTTCCACTTATCATACTCAATCTTGCGCTTGATTCCAAAGAGCCAATGAGGCCTTCTCCCCAAGGTCGTCTCGACAAGGACAAGGTCTTCCTTGACGCCCTCGACCACCTTCCTCGAACACTGCGCAATCTCATGCAGTTGCTTCGCCCAGTCGTTAATGGATTCCACGGACGGCATTTGTGCGCTGCTCATGTCTGCCTCAACGTCGATCGACACACTCTGCTCGAGGGATTGCAAGGATGCCTCAATGGCCTCGGCGTCGTGGCCGATGGCCGACAACAAAGCCTCCTGCCCGAAGACGCCAGCCTTGACGATCGGTACGATCTTGACGGCCATATGCAGGCCCTGGACAAACGCGATCACCGAGGTAGTAACGGTAACCGGATCCATGATTACCGATGCTCCTGCGACGGAGCTCAATGAGAGAGGCGCTGGTTCATCTTCGGCGGGGCGCCTGGACGGTTTGCGACGCCATGAAGACAATAGTAATTTTTGAGCAGTGTGCCGCAGGGCTGGGCGGCGCACCTCGTCCTCCATGTCGAGGCAGACTTCGATGCATGAATGCCTGAAGAAGGCAGATACGTCTAGATCTCGCCAGAGGCGGGTAGTTATGGAATTCTTCAAGATTGACGATTCCCTTTTTTTCTTCGCTAGTAGGAGTTCTGAGAGTGCAACTACCATTGGTGGTAAGTCTGAGCCAAGGGAAGTGCTTGAGGTTGGGTTTCATTTGCCCTTCACCACCACACGAAATGCTGGTCCCATACAAAATGTCGCGCTTCGGCAAGGGGGGGTCGGGGCAGCTTTTTAGTGGGTTCAATCAAGCCATGTCTTGGGAAAATGCGGCGTGGCGATGCCAAGTGCGACGCGGCATCTCTGTCTGCTGAGGATCGCAGTAGCGGACAAATCAGAAGACAAAAATATCCGAGACCGGTATGGAGATGAGCGGAGTGATGCTATGCTGCATCATGCAACCGAGATATGGCACACGGCGTTGATGTACGGCTTACTGGAAGTGACAACTGAAGGATCCCCCGTCCTGCGGTGGACAAGCGGGTGGACGCAGTGCAGGGGCGGGCTCAAAAGTAAAAGATCGCCGCCCAGAGGCTCATTAGATGTTCTCGCCCTGTTATTAATGCATACAGCTGTCATTATTTAGAGATAGCTTTAACAATCTCGTAGACTGAACCGGTTTTAAAAGAAAGGGTCAAATGAGTAGGTTGCTCTCTGTTACTGCCTCCTTTCAGTAGGGGCAGCGCACCGACAATTTAGTCAGGGGCCAAAACGATCCGTGAGCTCGTTATTTTTGGCACCCCGGTCCATCTCTTTGTCCCCCTGGCTCACGCGACTGTGCAGACAACGATTTCTGAAAGGGGAGGAGTAAATACACCAAAGTTTCAATACTGTGTACTCTGTTCTACACAAAGGATTCAAAAAACGGGAACAATCTGCTCAAGAGTAGTTACTAGCGCGCTCTATTCCCTCTATGACAGCGGAACGCGGGAGTTGCCAGCAGAATCTATCCAGCGCTTTTTTCCTTCACATTACTCGGCTTCCCCTATCGCGACCTTGCTCTTGATGCTCTGCACGTTCTACATGCGTACGGCGCCGTTGCTAGCGGGGGTTGCGCTGACAGGTAACCAATCTGGCTAGCCAGTGCAAAATTATCGATCGGGCGCCTGTCATCTTCTTCTCTGCTTTACCTGCCGATTGCGAATTGTGAGCTGATGCCCGCATGCCCAAGTTACGCTACATGGCGGCATTGTATTGAAACGACTGGACGGGATGGAGCACCAATAGGGTGCGTGTGAAACCATTTGGAGGGCAACCACAAAGCTTCCCAGGGTGAGCGAACCAGAACACCACATGAAGTAGCCTCGCGTCGGTATGGCATTCTGGCAGGCATTCTGGCAGGCAATATGCCTGGTTGGATATTGCCTGGGATGGAGACCATGCAGGCAAACCTGAGGACACTCCGTGTAGGGTGGGCATGCCGGGCACCAAGAGCCTCCAAATGGCACTGGGTACCGCGCCAGCCAACCTCTTCTCCTCTGTGGGCTCGCAAATACCCACTGCTCCCCGCCGGCGGGCCAATCCTCATTTAGACTGTCTAGGCAGACTCGCGAAAGTGCAAAATAATCCTGCGAATCGATCATCTGTCCTCCCCAAAAGTTTCTGCCCGCCCATCCCATGCGCAAATCTAACCCAGCCCGACTGACACAGGAATTCGGTGTGAACCAGAGAAGGCAAACCACTGCTGGTGTGTGCTCTCGCGCTGCGACACCTAATAAGTATCGCACCGTGACGGGTAGCTACCGTATTCTCGGGTACCCCCGGTGAGACCGACCAGAAAATCGAGTGTTCTGGGAGCACGGCCGAGAGAGCCTCAGAGCGACTGACTCGGCGCCACCATGTTCCATCATTCATCTGGCTCTCGGCAGCATCGCCCCCGGGAACGAGTCTCCAAAAGCGAAGAAGTATGGGAATCCGCAGATGGATACCCCGAAGAAGAAAACGAGTCCATCAGTCCGAACCTGGAGCCTAGACCTTCCTCTTATTATTATAGCGGATATGAGTATGAAGAGGCTCAAGGGTGGGATGGCACGACTAGTGGCTTAGGGTATCTACGGGGACAACACTTTGTAGGGATTGAACTGGCGGCTAATGGCCTATTGCAGCAATTATTCAAACTTTCAGCCAGATGACGTCGGCTACGGGGCGTCTTCCTATGATGCGGAAGCACACGAAGTTCCCGGCCAGGGAGGGTGTTACTGCTTGCCGCGTTGTAAGCCTGGGAGAAGGTGCTTCCGTTCCACCGACGGTGATAACCATTCACACCCTTCGAAGAAAGGGAAAAAATCGTCAAGAACAACCGAATATGCGGATGAACCATCAAAAGTCCACCATTCGTCATCTCTGAAGCCCAAAAAGCCGAAGGCAAAGCCCACGTCGAAGACAAAATGCGACTGCGGGAAGGGTTGCGCTCCAGACACTGGTTGCTGGTACGTATTTCACTAGAAATGTCCTGGCGACGCGCCAGAGACCCGAGATACGTATTGCACATAGCTCTAGGGCCATTAGCTCACTTCATACTTGAAGGTTGGACCCCAAGTGGAATACCTTCTCCAGTCAAAGTACCACTCATTACGACGCAGGAGATGTCAGGAATGAGACGGTCTATACTGACGAATACGGCGATTACGATGGCGAAACCTCACTTCGCAAGAGTAAAACACAACGAGAGAATGAGAAAGAAGCAGGGGACAAGCACATCAAGCCTAGCAGGTACGACAGGCCCGGCAAGCAGGACAAGCAGGACAAGCATGG
>Ga0247774_1000720_pt1 | contig 16562 bp, 13 predicted proteins | sample UWRJL001104B6_FD_179933 | JGI IMG/M metagenome (GOLD analysis project Ga0247774, IMG submission 179933) | Plant litter microbial communities from Arlington Agricultural Research Station in Wisconsin, United States - UWRJ-L001-104B-6 | ecosystem: Environmental > Terrestrial > Plant litter >... | reverse complement strand
CATGGGCGATCTAATGATCTTCCACACTCTCTCGCCCTAGGCATCCCCGTACAGGTCGTCTGGAATCCCTTGGTAGTAGCATTCGCCTGGTCTGATGCGACGCCGTTGACACATTGTACTTGAGCGTTCTGGTGATATCTGACTTTCGACGTTGTCGGCTCCGCTCTTTTGGTGGGGTCGTCGAGGATAAGAGCTGAAACTTGAAAGACCTACCATGACTTCCTGAACTTCTGAAGGTGACGTGACAACTTCGGATTTCAAAGGTCTCTAGATACTGTCTACTTGTTGCAGCACCTTGCATGCTGCAAATACGACAGTCCGAAAGGTACTACCTTCAGCCCCGGGGCACTCGTGGGCCTGTTCCACCCTTGTCTCAAATCAATCCCAGTCCGCGGCGCGCGACATCGACCCTCAAAGGCCCAGGCCAAGGACAGGCCCGGCCAGGATGCCACATGCCAGCAGCCGGCTTCCAAACCCCCCCGGCCTCGCAACCCAACCACCATCCAGGGCTTCTCAAACGCAAGCGAGGCTCTAGGCCAGGGAATCACCACGACCTCAGCCTCCTCTAGCCATTCTCATTGAGGTTTTATGTCCATGCCTGTCATGTTCGGCGTCATGTAACAATTTTTGGGCTGGCTCTAATTCCCCTGCACCTTCCCGGCTTTTACCGCCGTTCAGTTCCTGCATTGCCCGGACCAGCATGTGTTCGTCGTAAAGGAAAATAAGATGGGGAGTCCTTGCTCTGCCGCAAATAGTACGAGATACTATTCAGCCATGGCTGGCCAGCCCGCCCGGTATATTGAGAGCTACCGGAGCAAAGGAGCCCCATGTATTCGAAGCGCGCTGGGATTCTAGAGCTCGGACCGGCTTCCTTTGCGTGGCGGTAGGCTATGGCCGCCCTTGAAGGCTGCTTCGATTGCTCCTTCGCATTTCACATTGAAAAGTTCGCTTGGGAGACTTCCTCGCTTGCGCAAATGTTGGTGATTTTCTGGGGGAACTTTTTCTGTCATCTGTCAGTCAAGCCTGGGGCACCAACGAGTGATGCATCACAACTTGCATGGGCTGAAGACCAGTCTATGCCCAACTTGTTCAACAAAGGTTGCGTTGAAAGTTTGAAACGAAACAATCGCCCTGCTCGCAAGAGCGCACAGAGCTTGCCCGCGCTCTTTCCCCTCACTTGAGGTTGCATCCGAGCGATTTCGTCAGCATCATAGCGGTATCAAAAAAACGCACAGAATGCAGAGGAACTCCGTATTGGGTCCGTGGGTTATAACTTGCAACGACTGGCTCTCCCCGCCTGTCTTGGCTCTTTTCGTCCTCCTTCATGTGCTTCACCGCCCTGCCCGTGTGCCTCATTCGGAATGTCGGATCCAGCTCGGTAGTCACAGTGCTGCCAGGGCCAGGAACCAGAGCTGCCAATGGGTCACCACCTTCCCTGCAAGGTGTACTTCGAAAGTACGCAAAGGCCTTGGAGTGGTATTGACATGGGCTAGCTGCAGCCACCAAGCTTTTTTTGTTTGCTGCTTTCTGCATCGTGGAGGAACACAATACGACAGCAGCTGATGGGCCCTTTTCTCCGTCCTGCAGCTCGCAAGCATCGGCTGTGCGGTGTTCGGACGAACAAGTTTGTTTGTTGCCTTTTCAACTCGGCATGGGTAGCTTCTCAAGGCGGAATAGCGTTATACAGGATGCATCCTGTAATCATAGGAACGTCAAAGCTACTCGGCAAGGAGCTGCATGCAGAGGAGGCAAGGGACTTCACTGATCAATCGCGATGCGACTACATAATGAGAGCTGTCATTGTGACCTGTTGACAACTCTGTGCGGGAGCTGCGAGCAGGTCGGAGCGCAAACCATCTTCGTTGCTCCTGCAATGCACCTCGAGGGGAGTGGAACTCCAACGGCCGAGATGGTTTCTATGACTTCAGAGGTGGTACCGAGGTGATGATATTGCAGCAGTTAAGAAACAGCTGACAAACAAGAATTAGATCCTTTGGAGGCCATAACGCTTCTTCTATCGATAGCGGTTTATCCTCCACGAAACAGCAATCTTTTCTTCCTTCCCATGCAAGTAAAACGTGAAGCAATAGCAACCCCGCTCAACTTTGATAATGAAGTTGTGTCAATGCGGGGCGTGCCCACACGCTGCGCAACGCCATTTCGAGATATGTTCAAATGAGATAGTAGACCTCAGAGGCTCAGATACCCTTCATCGTTTTACCAGTCCCTTCTTGGGCTGGTCTAAAATTTGTTGGGGTGTATCATGCATCTTCATTTCAATCTCCCACTCGGAGAACAGATCGGCAATGACGCGAATTGCAGGGAACCGTGCCCTCCGGATCGGGACTTCAGACGAATCTACTAAGATCTTGTTTTTGCGCCAGACCTTTCTTAACCTGTCGGGCCGTCAGAAGCTGAACGCCTTCGGAAATTCTGCTAGAGACATCCAACTACGGGTACGGAGCCCTCTCATGGGCTCATCGCGAGTCAGAGGTCGGCTCCTGATAAGCCGTTAGTGCTAGGCCCAAACACATTGATGTTGTGACTTGCAAAAGAAGATCATTTACGGAAAATGATAGACTTGCGAATCCATCTTGATTAAAGGGTCCGAGACATTGCTCGAGTTTCGACCATGGCAGGTAAAATCCCCGCAAGCTAAAGCTAACCTAGGTGCTTGATGCCTCCAGGTTTCTTACAGTAATTTAACTCGAACAGTTATAACGGGCACCAGAGCTACGAGAATTGCAAATATGGGGGGAAGCCTCCTCGATGGGGGGAAAAGAAAGAAAAGAGAAAAGAAAGACTGTACGAGGGCACTGCTATTCCGGGGAACGAAAAGGAAGAAAGAAACACTTTATCCCTGATAACAAGAAAATATTTGGAAAAAAAAAAGTCTTGCACAGGTGAGAAAGGAGAAAAAGAAGCAACCAAAATTGGTGAGCTGTCAACCTTGGCCAGTCATTGCCGGTCGGCCCTCTCTTAGATGGCATACCACGCCTATCTGACATAGACCTCGCTTATCAAGGCTTGCGCGGCCAGCGCGATTTCATGCCGGCATGTCTCGTGGGGTAACAAGACAGTGGAAGCTCTACCGTGGCCGGGGAGGATCCATGCAGGAATCCGTGGCCGCGGCTCTATATGCATCAGGAAGGGGAGGGTGCCGACCCGGTTGTTTGATGGCACACGGACATTAATCGATTGAAATGCTTCTTTATTCATCTAATCGAAGGTTCGGTACGATGCATTTCATCTAGAGCGCAGCTTAGGCCTTCTCACGCACTGCCAGCGTCTCAGTGCCCCGGCCGAGTTTCGCCTTGACTTCCTTCACCAAATCCTCCAGCGACACATCGATGCCCTCCTTCTCGGGGTGGCCTGCAGGCAGGCCCATCTCCTTGACCTTTACCAGCCCCTTCTCCCACTCGTCTTGGCCCAAAATGACGGCAAAGGCCACGCCTAGGTCCTCGGCCGCCTTGAACTCCTTGGGCAGCTTGGGTTTGGTTTTCCACGAAATATCGGACGAGATGCCCGCCTTCTGGAGCATCTGATAGACCTTCTTCCGTTCCCTGTAAAGGCCATTGAACTCCTTGCCGCCGAATGCCATCACGTAGACGTCAATGCTGCATTTTCGGGGTAGGGCCTTGTCAGCGCCCATCCGAGCCTTTGTAACTGATACGATGCGGTCCACGCCAAACGAGATTCCCACGCAAGCTTTTTTCAGTTAATATACTGTCGTGGGAGAAAGCACGGCCTCGTGGGGGGTCGGAGCTTAGACTTACGAATCTTCTTCTTGCCGGAGAACATGCCGACCAAGTTGTCGTAGCGGCCACCTGCAGCAACGCTGCCATAGCCGACAGTTGGGTCGGATGACCTGTCGTCATCGGCGTCTGTCTTCTTGGACTTCTTAGTTGACTTTGCCGGTGCTGGTTCCGGCGCTGCTGCTTGCGGAGCGGAGAGTTCTGTAACGACCTCGTAGATGATACCCGTGTACTGGACAAAGCATGTTAGACGCTTATTTTAGCGGGACGTGGCAGTCGCGACTCACATAATCCAAGCCTCGTGCCAAGCTTAGGTCAAACGAGACAGGCCCAAAACAATCCAGGTCCTCGAGGTGGTCGAAGAGAATCGAAAGCTCTTCCATGCCCTGCTTCATCGACTCGTTCGCCACGAGCTTCTCGTCCTTCTGGAGCTTCTCCAACAGATCCCTTTTGCCCTTCAAGACAACCCACTCCCCAATGCGGTCAGCCACGTCCTCAGGCAGGCCCTTCTCCTCCGTCATCTCTTTCCGCACGTCTGCCCAGGGAAGCTTGTCGAGCTTGTCGACCGCCGACGAGATTGTCCGTATCTTCTCGTCGGGCACCCCACACACCTGGAAGATACCATCCAGGATCTTCCGGTTGTTAAGCTTTATCGTGTACGTGCCTTCCCAGCCTAATTCATCCAGGATATCGCAGACAATCGCTATGCACAGCGAGTCCGGGCCCATGGGTTCAAACTCGCCGGCCACGTCAAAGTCGCACTGGTAGAACTCTCGCATCCGACCCTTGGTCATGGCGGGTTGGTCGCGACGGTACACTTTCCCGATGTGGAACCGCTTGATAGTTTGGATATCGCTATTCATAGCGAGATACCGAGCGAACGGGACCGTCAGGTCATACCGTAGGGAGCATTCCTCGCCGCCTTGGTCGGCGAGGTCGTATATGAGCTTGGAATCCTGTAGAGCTTCTGATTAGTCCATGCTTAAGATCGAGTGATCCCCAAAGGACATACTTCGCCATATTTCCCGGACAGTATAGATCTGAGTTCAAACACAGGCGTGTCTATCTCAACGCCTCCTCGACGTCTGAATACATTCGCGGCCGTGGTCAGGACCTTGTTGCGAATGACAATGTCGGAGCTGTCCCAATCCTTCGTCCCCTTGGGCGTCTTGAGCTGAAAGCTTGGTTTTGGACCCATTTCGCCGAATTCTTCGTGAATATTTGTAACTTCTGTCGTAAACGTTCTGGCTCGGCGGGGTACGGGTGTTTGGAGGGTAATGCGACTGGTCAAGTATGGCTTTGGGCAGAAACCTCGATGAGTCACGGCATGAGCGAGCTTCGGGAAGCCTGCAGTGATTCGCAATGCCTTCGTCATTCAATCGCTTCTCAGCGCCCCATCCGCAATTGAAGGCAAATAATCTTTGAACTATTCTTCCGTTGATGGGGGTTAGGGGAGCCAATTGGATTTCTCGATATCCACATTCAATGGCCGCTTCACGAAAAAAATTAGTGCTGTCGCGGTGACTGAACGCGGGCAGCCTTGCTTAGTCACAGAGCTCTAGGAAAACTTTCAGCCGACGAGGTGGTGGGCCTAAAAAATACGAGTACGCCCTACTTACATAATTTACAGTTGATCTTGTTTCCCGTTATTATTTTTCTGGACAAAACGTCGAAGACAACCTAACTCTGCAATTCGCAAACTTGCGCTTCTGCTTAATGCCGATATTGTTTAGTTACTTAGGCGCTCAGTTTGTCGGAAATGAAGATGTTCCGGCGTGTGGGTCGAAGACTTTTTATCTGGCTGCCTGAGAACACTAACAAGGTGACGTCGTGGACTCCCCTCAGGGCATGGCGGGGAAGCTCCAGCTCCATACTGGAAACGTCCCGACAACCTGCTGCATACACTGCAGAGGAGCTTCTCATTTCCAGCCACCACCTCATGGCCCCTTCATGATGGCTCCCCGGTCCGGCTTCAATCCCGACCAGATTCGGGATAAAGCTAGGAAAGATTTACTCAACTTACTGGAAGGGGTAAGTGTCCAAGCCATTCATCTTGTTAACTGATCCCGCCCGCTTACTGCTAGCAGGTCCGCGGAAAGAAAAATGTCGTCCTCGACCAGAGCTTAGTCGGCCCCATCGGTATAATAGTCAAGGTTGCCACACTCCAAGAATACGGCGTCGACAAGTTTTTCATTTTGGAAAACAACAATACCGACACGAGCCAGCGGAATGTAGTCTTCATGGCCCGAGGCGAGTGTGGTCGCCATGCACAGGCGATAGCTGGTGAGTAGGCTCAATCTCGTTCGCATATGTCTCAACGACTTGTTGGTGCGAGCCTTGTGAAGTCATGAGTGAAATAAGACAGGCTCCAAAGTAGGCGCCGAGGAGCGTCTGCTCGACTCGTCGGTGCCAGTCAGCGAGCCAAGATCAATCAAACAGATGAATAGCACGAACCTAAAGCGTCCCTTTTCCCTTGCTCCATGCAGTGGATGTTATCATAGCGTGCTAACATTTCGCAGACCAGATTCGAAAAATTCAGCGAGAGAGCCGAACAGGACACGAGTTCCATATACTCTGGGTGCCCCGACGAACGCTCGTTTCAGATCGACTTCTGGAAGAGGCTGGGGTACTTGGAGATGTGACCATATCCGAACTTCCCATCTACTTTTTCCCTCTTGAGCGAGACCTCCTATCGCTCGAGCTCGACGACGCTTTTAGAGACTTGTATCTTGGCAAAGATGTCACGCCCACTTTCCTTCTGGCAAAAGCCCTCATGGGCATCCAAGAAACGCACGGCCTGTTTCCTCGATTAATCGGCAAAGGCGACAATGCGAAGCGAGTCGCGACGCTTCTGGACCGCATGCGACAGGAATTGCTCGTGGGCGGAGACGCGAGTGAGAGCGCCAGGACAGGTCTGACTCCCAGCACAAGCGTCGAAAGCGTTATCATCATCGATCGAGAAGTCGATTATGTGACGCCGCTCCTTACGCAGCTCACTTACGAGGGCCTGGTCGATGAACTCTTTGGTATCGAACACAACCAGGCTAAGGTCGATACCACGGTTGTTGGGGCTTCGGCTCAATCCGCGTCGACCAACTCTCAGAGTCGGAAGCGCCCCATCCAACTGGACTCATCCGACAAGCTGTACGACCAGCTGCGAGACACAAACTTTGCCATTGTTCCGAACTTGCTCCACAAAGTGGCTGTTAAGTTGCAGAAGATCCAGAAAGATTACGAGGCAAATCGGAACACGAAGACCATAGCAGAGCTGACCGAGTTTGTTGGCAGCCTTCCGGCGTTCCAGGCTGAGCAGCACAGCCTAAGGATCCACAGCGGCCTGGCCGAGGAAATCATGAAGCACACACGGTCTGACATGTTTAAAGGCCTCCTCGAAGTGCAGCAAAATCTTGCAGCCGGCGCCGAGCCATCGTCCCAGTTTGACAAGATCGAAGAGCTCATAGCACGTGACACGCCAATACGGGAGGTTCTAAGGCTGCTTTGCATTTATTCGTGCATATCAGGTGGCATAAAGCCGAGGGAGTTCGACCAGTTCCGCCGGCTCATTCTCGCCGGCTATGGTTACCAGCACGTCCTCACGCTGCATAATCTAGAAAAGTTGCAACTAATCCTGTCGCGATCTTCACCTCTCGCCGCCATGATCCCCATGACAGGCAACGTCGATGCAACCGGGACCAAGACGAACTACTCATATTTACGACGCCAACTGCGGCTGATTGTGGATGAGGTCAAAGAAGACGATCCGAACGACGTTTCCTACGTGTATAGTGGCTACGCCCCCTTGTCGATCCGGCTCGTGCAGTGCATCCTGCAGAAACAATACTTGTTAAAGGTGACCAAAGGGAATGGTGGCACAAACCCAGCAGCCACGGGCGGCGCCGCGCAGGGTTGGCACGGATTCGACGACGCAGTTAAACACGTCCGCGGCAAGACCTTCTATGAGCTCCAAAAGGGCGAGGACAAGGCTGTCAAGGCGCGAGCTCTCTTATCCGGGGGGTCCGAGAAGCAGACGGTTTTTGTTGTTTTCGTGGGCGGCATCACCTTCACCGAAATTGCGGCTCTCCGCTTCATCGCACAGCAGGAAAAAGGTATGCAACTTCCCCGCCGTGGCTCTTCGCCGGATGCGAGTGCCAATCCAGGGCGATCCAGACTGACGATACGTGGCAGAACGGAAAAACATCGTCATCTGCACCACGTCTATTATTAGCGGGAACCGTATGATGGATGCAGCAATAGAGACGGGATCATATGCGAAGGAGAAGGCTCAAACTCCTGCGGCTCAAGGTCAGGAGCAGCCTGCATAGTTCGGCTCGATAAGGCGGAGGCCGTTTTTGTGGCCAGTCTTATATAATATCAACAAGCAGCCGTTGTTGCCGTCCCCGCATCTCATATCCACGTTCAGTCTTGTTCGATGTGGGGTCGGCCGTAATATTGGTAGCTCGCAGGTGGGAACAACGGAATCCCCCAGGCCGGATGAAGAGGTCGATAGTCCGTAGATGGGAGGAAGTAGTGGAAATAGAAACCTGGCGCTATGTGGAATCTATCAGGCAACGGTGACGAGCTTCATTTAATTAATCGCTCAAACATCGGAATCGACAGCTGGCTCGCGCTGGCTGGCCGGATTGGACGGAAGTGGTCATCGCATCGAAGTTACTCAATGCAAAGAACTGCAACAACGAAGACAAAGACACCAGCGTCCATTGCTAGGGCCCTTGAAACCCGATGGCAGATTGCTGGGAGCTTTACCAGATGATCAGAATTGAACGGAGAAGCAACAAAGTGGAGAATGAACGTTGAAAATGGTGGCGCCCACTGTACTGTGATTGGGCAATCTGTCACGTGAGATTCTCGTTTCGCCTAAGAGTCGGTGGATCTCGGAGGCATGAGGTCTCTAACCTCTCCCCCTCAGCAAAGACTTACAATATCTCAACCTCGTTTCGGCTCAAGTACTGAATCGCCTTTCCGACAGGAATAGTAGTCGGCATAGTAGGGACGGCTTCGATTCGTTGACGCATTTTCCGGAATTGACTGTCTCTAATCGGGCAACCCCTTTTGGGTCTCATGGTTCAGTGTAGGAGGCTCCAGGTAATTGAGGTAGCGGGTGAGTGACTCTCAAACACCTCGTTTCGATATCCGTCTACATGAGAGAGAGGGCCGCAAATTTGCATCATTTTACTGATAGGCATCCCAATTAGAAACCTAAGAAACCTCTATCCTCAATTTTATCTGCCGATGGGATTATAACTTTGGGCGAGGGGGCCGCCGCTGGGTCGAATTTTCTGCGTGGTCTGTCCGCATTGCCGACCTGACGCCAAGACCAGACGATCCGCCCCACACATCAACCGCAGTGTTGATATCGATAGATAGCATCCCAACCACGACGAGGGCCGCATACATGAAGCAGTTATGGGACGGTCACTGAGAGTACAGAAGAGAGAGGAGCGGCGGAGGCTGGAATTGGGAGATATAGCGGGCATCACCTCAGTGCCAAACTCTCGCTTATCACCAAGACTCACACGGAAGACCCGTCAATCATTACCGGCACAGCCGCCTCCGAAATCCTACACCTGTTCCGTACGAAGTGGGAAAAGTCGGTCGACCTCTACCGACGTGTCCGAGGCTGCTCCTGAAATAATAGTCTGGACGGCCAAGAATGACTCGCCCGGAGAACACATGGATGCGGATGAGGCTGACGGAACCGAAGTCGACAGTGCCCTCGCATTCATCACTGGTGAGAAGTATGTGTCCGACTCATGTTCTCATCACTGACCCTAGATCAATGTGCTGCTTTACGCTACACCCTCGCTCACGTTACTTCCGTCGCTGGACTAACATGTGACACTAGACCAGACGTTGCTGTGGTCGATGCAGACAACCTGCTCAAAGTAAAGGAAACCGAACAACCGCTACGGGATTCAATGGCGTCATCAATGTCCATCGGGTCAGACCAGTCTGACCTCTCATCGGTGCCGTCCAACTTTTCCAGCCGAGCTACGACCCCGGCAGACTCTGAGTTACAAAGACGGGTGGCTAGTGACCCGATTCCAGCGACTGCTTCTCAGTCTGATATTGATGTTAGCCAAATGGTGTTGCGGGCAAAGTCTTTGGATGCGACTGAGCAACGGTTCGCGCCATCCAGCGAGGATGTAGCCTTGTTAGAAGACGTCCTGTTGTCGACGATTGAACGACAACCCCAGAAGGTCCCTCGAGATATCCCACCAGAACCCTCTAGCCGAAACCTCCCTGAAGAATATTCAAGGGACCAAAAGGCAGAAACTCGAGCGATAACCCTAGAACGAGATGAAGAGATGGCCGATGTAGACCCTCAGACAGGACCAAGCCCCGAGGTAGTCCAAGAGGCAGTCCAGGAATTAGCCCCAAAATCACCCGACGAGCCACAACCAACTCCCCGGTCGGCATCAGAAGCCCTACCTGAAACAATGTCTGACATCGAGCATGATGAGCCGCCAGAGACTGCAAAGGTTGTTATTATTGAACCGGACAAAGAGGCCTCGATTCCAACGCACGGTGAATGCTCGACACAATTAGCTGCTGCAGGCCAGTCTCTCCCCGCGATAGAAACTAGTTTCGAGGTCATAGGCTTTCCATCGGCTCCGCCTGCTGAGCCTTCAAACGCAACACCTACCCCACCTGCACCAACCGCGTTTATTCCTAGCCAACATGACGCTCCCACGACGCCTCTGGCAACGCCACCTGCGACAACGCCGGCTGAAGTGATGCCAGCCGTAATAATATCGGCAGTAGTGACGCCTGCAGCAACGCCAACCGAGGAGACTACAGAAATTCGCGAAATGCCGAGATGCAGACTAAACATTCGGCCGAGATCGTCTATTCCCACCGATATTTCGTCCTACGATTATGCCCGCGAATGTATTGAGGCAGCCGAAAACTCGCGACTTTTGCCATTCAGTCTCCATCCTGAAGAGTATGACATGCTGAGAGACCACATCTCAAACTCTCAGGTCACGACATATCTGAATATCAGGAATGGCATACTGCGGCAGTGGATGAAGAATCCTACCATCGCCGTCACTCGCGAGGAGGCAGTGGGCTGCGCAAGTGCTCGCTGGGTTGATGTTGCGAGCGTCTGCTATGATTGGCTGGTCCGTGCAGGGCACATCAACTTTGGCTGCGTTGAGGACTCGTACATGATGAAACCCCCACCTAGAGATGGAAAGGCGACGGATCTCAAACGAAAGACAATTGTTGTTATTGGGGCCGGCATGTCGGGACTTGGGTGTGCTCGACAACTGGAAGGCCTCTTCAAGCAGTATGAAGAGTCATTCCACGGGAAGGGAGAGAGTCGGCCCAAAGTGATCGTTTTAGAAGCCAGAAGTCGGATTGGTGGCCGAGTTTATTCGCGCCCCTTTTCATATCAGGTCTCGTCAAAGGCTACCAAGCCATTTACAGGCGAACGTTGTACATGCGAGATTGGAGGCATGATAATCACTGGCTTCATTGGGAATCCGCTGAATTATCTCGTCCGAGGTCAGCTTGGCCTTCCGTACCATGCTTTGAATCCCAAGACGACCATTTACGAATATTCCGGCCAGCCGGTGAACGAGGAGGCAGACGCCCGCGCCGAGGTTCTTTTCAACGACTGCTTGGACCGTGTGTTCCATTTCAAGTTTAAGACGAAGCCGGCCAAGCTGATATCGGGCAAGAGGGAGCTTATGGAAGAGGCTAAAGATGCCGGTGGAAGCGACAACCAGAAGACGATAGCCCAAACAGAGAACGAAATTGCCGCACTCACCGCAGTTCCAGCCGCGCAGCAAAGTGTTCAAGTCCCCGTGGGCATGGTGATGACCGGCTCGGATAATGTAACGGGGCGGGTGCAGAGTCAGCCTGGCGTGTCTGCAGACAGACCAGCTGCCGAGAAGCTCAAGGCCGCAGGCTGGGAACTCAAACCGGGCGTAAAGGAAACCGATAATATCGACCTTGGCATCCCCGCTTCAACGCCTGGGGCGACTCTCGGATCCGTCCTTGAAAACGGCATCGAGCAATACAAGAACCTCGTCCATCTGACGCCGGAGCATCTGCGCCTCATCAACTGGCACATTGCGAATCTAGAGTATAGCAATGCTACGAACATCTCTAACTTGAGCCTGCCGGGATGGGACATTGATATGGGTAATGAGTGGACCGGGAAGCACACCATGATTGTTGGAGGGTACCAAAGGGTTCCACGTGGGCTCCTCCTGTGCCCGACCGAGCTCGATCTCCGGACGGAGAGTCCCGTGGCGAAAATTAGCTACCAAGCCGATGATGCCGCCGGCCCTGCTACAATCACCTGCCACGATGGAACTGTGATTGAAGCCGACCGTGTCGTTTCAACCATTCCCCTTGGGGTCCTGAAACATGGCGATGTCGAGTTCGACCCGCCTCTGCCCGAATGGAAAACCGGGGCAATCGGACGACTGGGCTGGGGTGTTCTCAACAAAATCATCCTTACGTTTGACAAGCCCTTTTGGGACGTCAGCCGTGACTTTTTCGGAGTCGTGCACGCGCCTAATGAGCCGGACAGTGTCAACCAAGTAGACTACCGCTCCCGGCGCGGCCGCTTCTTCCAAGTCGTCGACGTCACTGCCACGAGTGGCGTTCCATGTCTCGTTGCCCTCATGGCTGGGGACGGCGCCCTTTACACAGAAGAGACTAGCGACGGCATCCTAGCTAGCGAGGCAACGGCTATGCTGAAGAGCATCTTCCCACGCGCGCCCGAGCCTCAGGGGGTCGTCGTGACGAGGTGGGCTAGCGATCCCTATGCTAGGGGGAGTTATTCATCTGCCGGCCCGAATATGAAGATGGACGACTACGATGCAATGGCCCGGCCGATTGGCAATCTCTACTTTGCGGGAGAACATACCATCGGCACGCACCCCGCAACCGTCCACGGCGCATACATGTCGGGCCTGCGCGCCGCTTCCGAAATCCTGACGTCCATGATTGGAGGGATTCCAATTCCGACGCCCCTCATCCGACCAGCCAAGGGCGTGCAGAGCGCCAAGCGGAAAGCGCCTGAGAAGCCGCTTGACCCGAAGGAAGTATACGAATGTGACATTGAAGAGTACATTGTTTCCCAGATTGGGCCGCGGCCGCTCGAACCCGACAAGGTCCAGGTCAACGCCTACCGCCTCTTCATGAATGCGAATCAGGGTGTTGCGCGCGAGAAATACCAGGCCGATATCCGCCCGGGGAAAAGGAAGGGCAAGGCTGGCCCGAATGACATCCGGAATATGATTTCGAAGATGTGGAAGGCCACGGCCCCGGAAGAGAAGAAGCCGTTTGAGGACCGGGTCAAGGAGGAGAAGAGGATTTATGTTCAGCGGTGCGAAGAGTTTAGAAGGCTCGTCATCGAGTGGGACCAGAAGGCGGTTGACCTACGGGTCGCGTACGAGAAGGACCATCCGTTTAGGGAGAGAAACGAGGGGGAAGTCATCAAACGGAGGTGGAGGGAGAAGGTTAATTATAATGAGGACGGGGATAGCGACCTAGACCTTTGATTTAGGGATTCCGAGGCAGTTGTCCAGGGGAGTTGGGTTCGTCAGAAAGGGAGAGAGAGAGAGAGAGAGAGGGGGGGCCTATGAGGGGCAAATTCTCACGGTAGCATTTTTAGGCCCAATACTATTGCGTAGCTATTGGTAATGATGGGCCTTGCTCTACTTTGCAGAATGGTTTGCAAGACTGGCCTGTAGTGACTGAGCTGTGTCAAGACAACTGCCCTTGAGCACGTCGAAATTGCTCGAGATATCCGTCCACTAAGAGGGAAGTGCGTACTCTACCAAACTTAGTGTGGCGGTAGTATCTGCAGACACAGGGTATGTCTATAATATACACGGCTACACGATTCCCGGTGCCGCACGAGATTGACTGCTCAAACGAATGGAGAGCACAGTTCCGCACAGGCTGGCTGGAGCGAGCGATTTCTGGACGATCAAGATCCCTCAAGCTTAACGTAGACCCTGGGAATAGAGTGCCGGTGTTGCGGTCTGATGGTAGGTAGGTACGGCAACGTCACCCACTTAAACTCTCCTCTCAACATCGAGGCCTAGCAACCAGAGGTCTTGCAGGTTGTGGGTGACATGTTTATTTGGTTGGTAGCGAAAATGCTCTAGTACACAGGATAACAAAGGAAACCCATCTTCCTCGACTCTCTTTCTGCCATCTCGTCTATGAACCAACCAGCTGGCCATATTTACATGTCCTCCGAGGCGGTAGCACCAGTGATAATCTCGACCAGTTCGCCAGTAATGACGGCTTGACGGGTTCGGTTGAAAAGAATTTGGTACCTGTTGATCATCTCGCCGGCGTTCTTGGAGGCATTCTAGGGACGTGTTAGCCGACTGCGAGGGGAAGACGGGGAGTGAGACGGATAAGGGGAACGAGGGAGAAGAGAGTACTTACGTCCATGGCGTTTCGTCGGGCAGATTGTTCGCACGCGTGGCCCTCAGCAAGGGCCCAGAAGAGCGAGTTGGCAAGGGCGTAGTCTCGCATGTTGGCGAGGAGCTCCTCTTCGACCTCGAATGCGGTGAAGTTGGCTGTAAACATTCAAAGTCAGCGTCACCCACCCAATATACTCATAAACACGTATCGGGGTCAGCTGCGGGGAGCTACTTACGAGATTGAGTGATCGCCTCGACTGAGAATGCCGGAATAACATTCGGTTCAAAGCTCGTCGCGTTAACGAACTTGTTGTACACAACCTTGATATCCGAGTACTGCCCCGGCAAAAGTACAATCTGATCCGCAATAGCCTGTGCGTCCGCAAACGTCGGCACGTCCTTCCCGATACCCGCAAAGTTGAGTTGAATGTTCTTGCTATTGGTGCGGCTGAGCTGCGACTTGGACTTCTCGCCGATGATAACGAGATCATAGGCATCCGGGTTCTCCGCAAAGAGCTTGCGAATGTAGCGAGAGAGACCCGAGTGGATACCGCCACAAAGACCTTTGTCGGAGGAGCAGACGACGAGCAAAGACTTGGGTTGGCCCGAGACGGGGGCCGTCTCGGCGGCCGAGTACACTTCGTTAGAGGTCTGGCCATAGGTTCGGGAGTCTTGCATCGCGCGGGTGGCGCGGTTGAGCTTCGTCGAGGCGACAATCTTCATCGTGTTGGTGATCTTTTCGATGTTGCGGATTGATTTCAGGCGGCCTTCGATTTCGCGGAGGGTGGCGTATCCGGCAGCATTGGGCGTGGTGGCAGCGGCTCTGTTCGGATTGGGAAATTCATATTAGCCTTACGATGATAGCAATTGAGATCCTAGACTTGTCGTCGGCAGAGCAAGTCTCAATAATGAGCATCAACAGATCGGTCTCACCTTGCCGAAGCCACGGCCCTCACGGCCGGCCTTGCTGTCCTCGAAAGCATCGTGATAAATCAAAGAGTGGAGTATAGACCTCTTCTTGAAGCAGCTCAATTGATCGGAATCAATTGAGTCGCGGTGTGCATTCGATTAGGCCTTGACGTCGGAGCTGTGGAATCTGACCTTCCGAGCGAGGTTATTTTCAAACACCTCAATGGAGCTCGCTGTCGCTAACCGAGTCCGTCCGATAGTCACGTGATAGGCCAGGTGACAATTTCTGCTTCAAAGTTCGGAAGGATCAACCAATTTTTTTTTACCGATTCGCCCCGTCAGAGGCAGGCACCACCTCGCGCTGACAGGGCGCGCTGCCACCCAAACAAAAAAAAAAATCAAGACATATGATTGGCCGCTTACTCTGACATTCACTGTGTTTAGGCGAGCAACCCTGCAACAGCGGCACGGAACAGCTGCCAGCGCAATTGGCAGGGGCCGCCTCCAGTGGAAATAGGTCGTTACTTTTTGCAACTTTGGGCAGCTTGGCTGGCCCCGTCACGACTGCCTCCCCGAAGAATACCTCCGCTGCCTCTTGTCTGCCTTTGCAAACCTTTCCCTTCTGCCTTCTCCCCCCATCTTCCACCCTTTCTCGCAACTTTTCCCTATATTATCTATTTCGTTGCGTTCACTAAACAGTTGCATATTGAATATTTTGTCTGCATCATCGCACGACTACGGAAAGTTACTTTCGCACCGATTTTGATTCAGCCCCCCATCTGCACATCCGCCGATTCGACCGTTGAGCCAAAATTCTCGAAGTTTCACTCGCCTCGCTGAGTCCACTGCACGGGTGATCCGCTCGCTGTCACGACCTGGGGTTGCCGCCACCAACAATACAGGGCCTGTCTGGGCGCGTCACCCGTGGGCATTCATACCAAAAATCGATTCACGATGAGCTCGAGCGAGGACGACATGCCGCTCTCGAGGAGCAACGGCCGGCGTAAGTTCTTTCCGCGCACCCACGCCCAATAATAGGCTTGGGGCCTTAGCGACGTGTCACGCCCACCACAACCCATTCATCGCGCATCGAAGACTCTCTCATCACGAATTATTGAAGCATGTTGATGATTGGTACTAATTTGTTACCGTTTCATGCAGTGTCCTCGTCGAAGATATCGAAGGCCACCGACGCGGCCATGGATCGTAAATCGACCGGAAAGGCCACGTCTGCTGCCTTCTCTGTCCGCCATGGACCGATCGACGAGGACATGGACATTAGCAGCCCTCTTGTGAACGGAACGAGCAAGCGCAAGTCGCGAAATTCTACCTCGAACATTAACTACAAGGACGATTCCGACAGCGATGGCGAGCCTTTGGTAGGTTGTGAAGCACTGAGAAGCTCCTTAACCTTGCTAATTTGTGCAACGTAGTCTAAGCGGCCCCGTATCAAGAAGACTGTCGTGGACTCGGATGACGA
>Ga0247774_1000719_pt1 | contig 16569 bp, 20 predicted proteins | sample UWRJL001104B6_FD_179933 | JGI IMG/M metagenome (GOLD analysis project Ga0247774, IMG submission 179933) | Plant litter microbial communities from Arlington Agricultural Research Station in Wisconsin, United States - UWRJ-L001-104B-6 | ecosystem: Environmental > Terrestrial > Plant litter >... | reverse complement strand
TGTCGTACTAGCACCTATCCTTGGGATACCGTTACTCGGTAGCTACCGCGTAGCTGGTATTCCCTCTCCTTGATCAGAGAAACATACAGCGGCGCCTCAACGCCGTATTTATCGAATCTACGAGTGTTGCACGAGAACTTGCCAGCGGCGAATTTTAATGATTCGCGCTACCTTATCCCCAAACGAACGACTAGACAAGCGATCGAACCTTTCCGGTGACGCTACCGGATTCATGACCACCGAGTCGCGACCATGCCCTCTAATACGAGCGGCGGCAATGCCGACCTAAACGGCAGCAATGGCACGTCAGGCAGGAAGTCGAAGCAGGCAAAGCCTGCTGATCCGGAAGAGACTTCCAAGCTTGTCCAGGCAAAATACCAAGAGTTGGAGCAAAGCAGAGCAGAAGAAAGAGAGCAGGCTGCCGAAATTGGTGTGTGCTATACCCTTGACTTGCTTCCCATGCCCTTGGTCTGGTGCCCCAGACCACCACCTCTCCAATATCTAAAATGTCAATTGGAATTTGAATCAGCATGCTAACTATTTCGGTGCTTTACCTGAGTAGAGCGCGAAGCAAAGAAGGCGTCTCGGGCGCTTCAGAGTCAAATTGAGAAGCTGAGCGACCCGAACAAGCAGATAGAACACCTTCTCAAGCGGAGTAGCGAGTTTGCCGCGGAGATGAAGCGCTTCGAGAATGAGAACAAGAAGCTAAAGAAGAAGGGCGATGCACTGCAAAAGGAGAGAGATACCACCCGTGCTGAGCTTGCGAAGAAAGTAAAGCTGGAGCCCCTCTGTAGACAGCTGCAAAATCACAACAACGACTTAAGGGTGAGGAGTCCCTTCTTTGCCAAAAAATACCTCCCTTTGGCATGGCATGGAGATTATGGTGACTAACGATGACTCGCGTCGGCAGGCTAATAAAAAAGCACTGTTGGAAGAGAAGACTTCTCTGGCTCAACAGTCCGACGAAAAAATTGCCGGCCTTCTAGCAAAGCTGGATCGGAAACAGGACGAGATGGATGGCTCAGCCCCTCACGTTGGTGGAGGATACACTCCGGAACAAGCCGATGCGTGAGTGTCTGGGCAACGAAGGTTGATTGGTTGCTAGAACGCAACTGACATACCCTGGCACGACAGGATCAGGAATCAGTTCAAGTCTTTCAGCGAACAATTTGAGCTGCGAGACCTGCATTTCCAATCGCAGATGCGTGCCAAGGAGCTCGAGGCTCTCTACCACCAAGCGCGCTACGAGCGAGAACGCAAGCGCCTCGAGGGCTTGACTAGCCAGTCCCGCAGCCTTAAGCAGGAGCTGAGCGAATCGCAAAAGAGGGAGGCTGCGCTTAAGGACCAACTCAATGTCTACATCGAGAAGTTCAAACAGGCAGGTGACTCTCATCATCAGCAACACCGCGGAAGAGAGTGAGGACGGGGAGAAGTTGCCTCGTCACGCTGCCGGCTTCCACATTTGCAGTACCTCATGTTTTTGCCAGCAGCGATACTATTCTTCCTGCTTGTACCATCACTTTGTTCATTATTAACGCTGCTTTCTCTTCTAACGAGCAGGTCGAGGACACGCTTAACAACAGCAACACGCTGTTTCTCAACTTCCGAAGAGAGATGGAGGACATGTCTCGCAAGACTCGACGTCTTGAGCGGGACAACGAGACGATGCGTCGGAAGCACGATGCCAAGGACGCAAATATTTATAGCATGGCTCAAGAGCTCAAAGATCTCAGGGCGGAGCGAGACGGCTCGCGCAAGAAGCTCGAGGAGGAAACGCGCCGGGCAGACAAGTTCAGGGATATCATTCGAGGCATGCAGCAGCAGGGGAGGAAGGTTACGCCTTCGGCCGTGGCCGCCCTCGAGAACAGCTCGGGACCGGAGAATGGGGAGAGCGATTATAGCGGTGCTGAGGATGAAGATGAAGATGAAGACGATGAAGAGGAAGAGCATGGCTCGGGCGAATATGACAATGATGAAGAGTCGTCCTCCTCTGGCGAGGAGGATGTCAATCGCCCCATTCCTATCAGGGCCCCGCTGAAGAAACCTGGTCCTTCGCAACGCCCTCTTGGGGCCGACCGCCCTCCGCCAGAGCCGTCGACGAATGGTCACTAGGAGTACGGCCAAAAGGAGGCTGCAGATAGGCAGTCATTTGCGGGAAATTCCACAAACGGCATTGGCGAGTATGATAAATATGACTCAACCAGTCGTACAAGCAGTCAGGATCTGAGACGAGTTCGTTGCTGTTTCATCCCCGCGCTGGCTCTGAGCCTTTTGCTACGGCAAGGTAATCCACACCTCCTAAGTAGGTATATCGGGGTGATGTCGGTAATGGGCGTACGCCGTCGTCCCCATTGCAGGCCCCCCGCTTGGATCTCCTCACTCGTTGATGGCGACCTAGATTGGGAACTGGATTAGGCGCCTTTTGCAATGGTATCGCTTTGGCGGGCAGCAAGTGTCGGCATAGCTCGAGAGTCGATCATTTGTGGAATTGCCTAGCTGGAGGCGAAGCTCATGGTGCTCTCTTCCCCCTCTTTACTTTCCGTCGGCTCGGCGCCCGGGCTGAGAGTAATCATCTTTGGGGGGCGGAGGGGTTGCTGGGTGGGTGGCGATAGGAACAGCGAACATGAATCATACCATCGCTTGACTCTTAATGTTAAATCTTTTTTCTCCAATGGACCATCCTGATTATTCGTAGTCAGGAGCCTGCAGCTCGCTACTGGCTTAGAGTGCACAGAACCATATTGTGACGCATGAGGGAACAAACAGTCTTTGATATTAACCTGCTCTCGGTGGGAATCCAAAGGCGCAAGGGTCGGCTAGGAACGTATTGCAAGATTCTATTGTTGTGTAATTTGACTCTGGGTTGCTGCTGTCTGATGCAAATCTTGGAAAGCTTGAAAATGGCAGAAATGAAAATCACCAAAAATTCAAAACTTTTATAGTCTAGGTGAAGGGAGACATCCCGTCAAAACCTAAACTTTCTCATCACCTGGCGCTAATATGTGGGTGAAAGAGAGGCAATTGCATCTCCTCCTCTATCAATACACCTGGCACCCAGTGCCACATTCCGCGCATATATACAGGCCCATCTCAAACCCCGAGAGTGTCTAGAAGCGCCTTAGCACCAGGTTCGCTGCAGACATAGACGACGTCGTGCTGGTTCGAAAACCCATTAAACGTAGTAGCCGAGCACTTTGTGTAGGCACCCATGTTCTCAAAGTAGAGCCAATCCCCCACGTGGAGTACTTGATCAAAACGAATCTGCTCCGTTATGCGGTCGATTCCGTCGCATGTGGGGCCCCAGATGGAGTACTGGACACCGTCGCCCGTAAGAGTGCCACTCGACAGCGGTGTGCCGTAGTACACCTTGTCACCGGCCCGGAGGACCTTCGGAATGGGCGTATAGTGGTCGAACACGATGCACGAAAAGTTGCCGTACACGCCATCGTTGACGTAGATCATGTACCCAATCTCTGCCATGCTGGGGTCCTCGACGGTGCGGCGGGCGATGATATGACAGGCGATGGTGAATGCTGTAGATACGTAGTAGCGGCCCGGCTCAGCGATGATGGAGACATCTCCGCTGGCTGGGAAGAACTCGTCGAGAGCCTCGTTGACGGCACCGGCCATGACGTCGAATGTCTCGCTGCAAAATCCACCACCAATGTCGAGGGTATTAAGCTTGTATCCGTGCACAAGTGCTTGCTGAAAGACGAAGTTCGCGTCTCTCACGGCCTTGTAAAAGGCAACGGGGTCGGAGGCTCCAGATCCGACATGGAAGCTGACGCCAACCACGTTCAGGCCTAGCTCCTTGGCGATTGCCAGGAGGCTGTCGGTTGAGTCCATCGAGGCTCCAAATTTCATGCTTAGGCGGCATTGGCTCGACGTGTCGTCCGTCATGATGCGGATAAACAGTTCGGCATCGGGGTACAGCTTCGCGATTTTGTGCAGCTCGTCTCCATTGTCGAATGACATCTTCGTCACCCCAACAGACTTGACAAATCGGACGTAAGAGTTCGTTTTGCAAGGTTGCGCATAAATGATGCGATCGGGAGAGAGGCCCAACTTCAAAACCTCCTCAACCTCCTTCTTTGAAGCGCAATCGAAGCCGGTGCCCATATCGGATAGAAGTTGCAGCACCACAGGATCCGGGTTGCACTTGACAGCTACACCGCAGTTAGCACTAGACAGTCAGTGTTGGCCAAAAATGGTCAAATACCTTACCATAGTAAGGCTTAACACGCGGAAGGCTTCTCTTCCAGCGCAGATGCTGGCGATAGACCTCGCCGAGATCGGCAACGAAAAAAGTGTCCTCGTCTCCAGGATGACAGACTTCGTGGTCAATGTCATCGATTCGTTGGATCAAAGCCGCTCCGACGAGCTGTTTGGACACTTCTTTGCTATTGCGAGAAATGGGGTCCCCCCGGGGTCTCCTCAATAAAATATGGTCATTGTCAGTTGATGCATAGCGATCGACGATACTCCTTGCCATAACCATGTCCCAACAATGGGGGGCGCAACTGTCTTTTGGGAACTCCGAAAGTAACCAGGAGCAATCCTTGGCGAAAGTTTTGTGACACTTCAGTTGCTTTTGAAAGATGATCAAATACGTTGCGTATTTTGATCTCGTCGGCGGTTGTTGAAAAGCTAGAATATCAAGCTGACCCTAGGGAGGTCGGGCTCGTAGGCCAGCTTTTCCCTGATCGGACTGACGCGGCCTCTTCGACTCTTCCTCGTGGAGAGGAAGAACCTCAGAAGTCGTCCTATGCGGCAGCTGGTGGTTGTGAGAGGACTCGGGGGATCTGTGGTTCGGGATGGTGTCGTCGAGCCGGGGAGAGCGGTGGTGTTTAGGAAACTTCAGCGGGCGGTGGTGGAACGGCGTTGATGATGTGGAAAGTCTTTCTAAAGCTGAAATCTTGATCACTGACGAATTTAACGGCCCGAGGAGCCGTGGTGGTGGTTTTGCCTTTGAGAAGACCAAAGGCGAGTCGGTAAGGTCTGCTGCTTGAGCGGGTGCGTCGTGGCACGAAACTGTATCTTGTTAGTGGCTGCTATTATACAAATTGTTAGGTCCCCGCTACAATGCCCTTCAAATAGAGGGATAGCTGAATGCTTCACCTCGAACGGTAAATGACGTGAAACATATACTGCAATTCGCTTCCGCGTGGGAAATCCAGACCTTCGAAGGACTGACACGGGGAAGGCACCCTGCCGGTAATTTCGGGGGGCCGCTCGAGATGAAAGTGAATATTGTGAAAAAGCGTACCGAGTATATCCCCAGACTTGTTTCCAAAGTTCGAGATTGCCAGGAGCATGCGATCGAGGCAGACGAGGTGAGATGTTGAATGTTTTGTTGGAGTTAAGAGGCGAGCAGCAGACGGAAGAATCGAGGTGACAATGAAGAATAACGTTCTTGAGCCGGTTTGTCGCTGTACCGGCGGGGCTCAACGCTTAACAGGGGTGGCCCCTGGTGGGGCTTGCTTCTGCGCCGAACCCTCGGGTATCGGAGGGTGTGAGTACGAAGGTACTCTGTGATAGTACCTTGGTAATTAGGGCTCTTTCTAGGGTTGACGTAAATGACGAGAATGACCAACACCAAGAGAAAAATACTTGTGTGTCGTAGTGCTATTATTGCAACATTGTTCCTGTCCCTGACCGGCATGGCCGGGTTCTCAACGGTTCCGATACCCCACATTTCTTGGATTTTGCCATCGAGATCCAACGCCACCAGATATTCTGTTCCACAGCAGAAGCCAGCACGCACACTCATTTGATTGTCCGCCCAAAACTTGCTAGTCAACATGGAAACAGATTTTGAATTTGCTACGGCGGAACACGACAACGCCGTCGGCAGGAACACCCATGTGGCAGGGCTCATCTTAGCTAAACCACGGACCTGTTGATGTATGCGCCTGACTGATGGGAGCCGAGACAGGCGGCAAGAGCGCTAAACTGGGGTTGGTGGCAAAGTTAGCCGGCAATGATAAACCTTCCCAGCTGTACAGAAGAAGGTCCTGCGAGGGGGAGGCAGAGTCAGACGAGCGGCGGAAATATACGAAGAGGTCGCCTAATACCCTCGGCCAGAAACTACCGATCCGGCGGGATTCACTACTTTCCCAATTTCTCCTTCCTTACTTCCACCGTTTGATATTATTTATTATTCCCTTTTTCCTTTCCTCCTTTCCTTTTCTACTCCTTTCTTCCCCCCTTTTATTTCCTCTATCTTCTTTTGTTTGGTCATCCTCTTTTTCCCTTATATACTTTCTACCATTCCATTCCTAGGATGCATACTTTTGGGCTGGCTGCACTAGATTGGGAAGGTGTTGTCACCCGCATGGCAGAGTCGCTCTGAACCCGATATAGGAGAGCACATGTCATCTCTGTTAAAATCTTACAGCTCGCCAAAGAATACCTGGCTATGCTCAAATTGATTTCAAGCCTCCGGCACAGGCCGCTCCTAGTTTCTTACAGCAAGATTGGTAAGACTCCAGCCTATTAGATCCCACAGGTAAATGCCCACATGTGTAATTTGCTCTTTCTTCTTACTCCCTGCCCAGAGGAGCTATTGGCAGTGTTTATGTGAGCCCGGACGAGACGGCCACTGCTTCCCGTGCCAGACGGTAGTTCCCCTTGACAGACCTAAAGATTTCCAGCAACGATCTTCACCAACGTCAAGATATCAATCTATCTCCGATTTGCTCCGGCGCTCCATCTGATTTGTTCAGGGACCACGTGTAAGCCAAGATGTGGATGACATTCTTTAGCGACGACGCAACCAAAACTCAATGTTCTGGGTAACAATGAACATCCTGACGCACCCTGACCGCAATTTGTGCGGCTTCGAGAACAGAGTTCTGGGTCTTTCGCACGGTCCGAGTCCGGGGCAGTCACTCTGCATACCGATGGCGGGAATATCATTTGGCAAGGTTTTCGAAAGAGCCTCTGGGCACATACGTGGACGGCGCAGGATTTTTTATTGGCATCCTGCAGCTCACGTGCGGTACGTTAAGCTCCTACCAATTAATCAATATCAGACTTTCTTCTGAGGGGTCACAATACACTCGTCAATACTCTCTCGGTTGGGTCCCACCTCCGCTGCTGCTGGCAGGAGAGAAGGAACACACCCCATCTTTACATAAAAGATTGCCCTAATCAAGAGAGCTGCCGGACTTTTGCCCACTTTCACAACATTTTAGCTCTCGCTCAACCCACACTGTAGGTCATATTACACAATTTGGGAATGATTGGACGCGAGCCCCGATGACACGAAGAACTTGCAGCTGATTTGAGGCCCAGCCAAGGTGCAGCCGTTGCACCACTTTTTTTTGGCACCCGAGGGCTTCTTATCTTGCAGGGGAGTTCAAGCTTCGCCGGAAAATTTGGGATGTTGGCCGTCGAAGTGTTCTGCATGTTGACTCGCACTGCATGATTGCCCCAGGTTCGTTCGAATCAGAAGTGCAAGTAGCATGCAGTCCCTGTCTGTCCACGGATCCAATGGACTACTCGGAATAGCAGAAGAACAAACACGACTGAGACCAGCAACTAAAGCTTGCCCCTTGCACCTCATTTTCGGTAAGGTGGCGTGGTGACGTATGTGGGGCAACTGCCCTCTTTGTTCCTGGAGGTGGGCCAAAAGTTGGAACTTGAGTCCTCCCCTTTTCAACCTGCCAAGAGCCTTTAATCAGTGCATTATGCCCCTGCTACTTTTCTCGGCCGAAAATTGCCCCTCGCTGTCTTTAGCGAGTTGCGAGGTGGAAATGTTGAGTGCAACACCAGTGGTAGGTAAGTGCAAGGCGATTGGCAAGATGGAATTTTATTCATGGTCTTCCTAGGGTTTTACGTCTCATAGTGAATGCAGTCAGCTAAAGCTTCGTCTCTAATCGATGCTGTGCCTCTAAACCATCAGCCAAGGGCATCATTGAGTATGGTAAAGCCCAGGACCATCACACTTCCTCTTCCTTGGCACTGAGACCACAAGTGCCCCCTACAAATGCCTTGATCTTTCCCTAAAAGTCTATCAACAGGCACTGGCACGGGCCGATACATGAAGCCTTGGGTCTCAACGCCTCCTTTTCCTAATCCTCTCCGGACTCGTCCTCAGACTCTTCGCTTCCCTCGTCACCCTCATCCTCCTCTTCTTCTGAGTCGTCCGAGTCTTCGGCGCCAGGAGCCTCGAGACCGTAGGATTCGTAGTATTCTTCCAAAGTTTTGATTTGAGTCTTGTATCCGGCCTTGGTGAGACTACTCTCCATGCCCTATTCCGCAAGTTAGTTGGACGCCCGTTGGAAACGCCAAAAGGAAGCCTACCTCGGCCATTGTTGGTGCGCATGTAATGACGATGTTACTCTTGCCCGGCTCGAATACGGGCAGCATCAGGTCCTTGATAACCTTTGTCATCTGCTCGGGCGTCACGTCCTTCACACTCGCTAGCAGTTTCTCGGTCCAATCTAGATCCAAGCCTTTCACAACACTGAGCATGTAGTTCTTCTGAGCGGCAATCGCCATGGTAGCCTGCTCGTCCGCCATCAACACGACAATCTGTGAAACAGCAGCTAGCATGAGAGGCTTGTCGACCGGCGTGGTGCCATCGGCTAGGCCCTTCAACGCTTCCCGCGAAGCCGACATGGCCTTGGTTGCATCAGGAGAACGGTATACCTTATATTGAAGCAAGCCCGTGTCCATGTCTCTAACGAAATAGGCACCATAGGCGAAGCCTTGGCCCCGGACCGCCTTCCACAGAGGGCCTTCGGGTGCTTCGAGATAGGCAACCGCCACCATCACGGCGGGAAGGCGATCGTCAGCCAAGAACGGGAGACCCTTGGTCGTAGAGACGGAAAAGGAAGAATCCAGTGTCTTCATCGGGATGATGACAGCCCCGATGGAACCGGGGTTTTGCCCCTCCTTCGACAATCGATCAGTCATCTTTTTAATGGGAACAGGCTGCCCAATTCCTTCTGAACCAGGGCAGAGGCTGCTGCTGAGGACATCCCAGGCAGAGACAGGATCGGAAAGTCTGGCGACGTTGGCAGTAATAAAGACCCGTATGTTCTCTGGCGTGAACACCTGGCGGTAGAAGGCCTTCATCCAGCCAACCACCGCCTCGGGGTCCGTCTTGAGCAGCTTCTTCAGGCGGCGGTAGTAAAGGGCACGGACGAGCGTACGCTTCGCCACGGAAAGGTTCGAGGGATCAATGTGAAGTGCCAAATCAACCTCGCTCCCCATATATCTACCGTCACGCTTTATCTCAGGAATGCTAGCCAGAAGCTTGGCCAGTACGGTCATGATGCGCTCAGGCTCCACGACGACATCGCATATGAGAGTCTTCAGCCAACCAATGATTGTACGATACTTCTCAGGCTCGATAGAGAAGGTAATCATAATTCCTTCGGGGTCTCCAAGCTGACGACTGCCTGAAACAGCGTACGAGATGGTGTCTCGTTCAAGCTCCATGACCATTTCTTCAAAGCCCGTCTTCTTACCACCTCTCATCACCTCGGTGTTGAAGAATAATTCGCAGAAAATGTCAAATAGAGGCTTTTGTTGCACGGGAATTCCCTCCGTGCCAACATGGACGAAAAGATGTACAAAATTGGTTGGTACGTCTTCAAACTGGATGAAGAGTGAGTGTTTACCAGGCACCGCCTTGTCGACAATTTTCTGCGCCTCGTTGTCAAAGGGTCCCAGCTCCCTGGCCCGGCCTGACCGTGCCGATTGAGACTTAATGAAATGAATTGAATCCGTACTTGGAATCTTCCATTGTTCAATGACCTCGTCCGGAATGGGCTGTTCGTTCTTTGCCTTGGCGTCTTCCAACTTCTTTGTGGCCTTAGCAAGACCATCTGGACCGAGGTTCTCCTTGCGTTTGGCGATTCGCGCAGTCTCGTCTTCCTTGATTTTGTTGGCCATGGCTAAGGAGGGTTTTCCAAACAGCGTGACATGGTGCCCATCAAGGAAGATCTTTTTGTGGAAGTCTCGCCATTCATCCTCGGTCCATTTGTTGAGCGTGTCAAATTCTGACAAATCCTCCAACTGTCGCATCGTTGTGCCGTCTCGCTTCCCAAATAGATGGTCCGTGATTATTTCGCCGTAGAAGAAGCTTGAGGACTCTTCTGCCACAGTCATGATCTGGAGGCGTTCGCGAGAGAGACAAGACCTCAGATATGTCATATCGAGGGGAGTCTCGGCCACCTCCTTCAGCAGGTCCAAAACCATTTTCTCCACTTCTTCCAGCTTCTCTGTCTTAACCCCGGCTGCCATGAGATAGACAGTTGACATGGGTCGTGCTTCAGAGTAGAAATGAATAGCACTGGCAAGTTCCGCCTTTTCGACGATTCGATTCTCCAGTATCGAGGCTGAAGAGCCGGAGAGATAGGACAGAAGGACGGCTTGCGCCGTGAAGTTTACTTGATCCATACAATCCACGCCGAACCATATCAGTTGGACCTCGCCCATGGACTCGTCCTCCTCGGGAAACTCAACCGTCACACGAGACGTCTTCTCGAGCGGGAGCGGCTGTGGCGAATCGACCCAAGGTCTCTTGAAGGGACTGTCGAGAGGTGGGATAGCATCCTTGATACTCTCCTCAAATGCTTCGAGAGTTTCAAGAAGATTCTGGTGGTCGACCTCTCCAACAACAATAACGCAGAGGTTCCGCGGCTGGTACATGGCTCGGTGAAATTCGCGGATTCTCTCTGGTGTCAGAACTCTCAGGGCCTCCATCATCCCTCCCGTCTCGTATCGGAAACCAACATTCTCAGGATACATGGTTCGCTTGGCCGCGAGATCCATGAGCTCAAGACTGCGGTATTGAATACCCTGCATTTCCGAATACACCACGCCAGCATCATTTCCCTCTTCGTTGATATGCCACACCTCGGTGGTGCAGGCCTCGTCCGTGAGCACCGGAAGTAAGACGTGTTCCAGGTACACGGGCAGAATCTGGACAAATCCATCCCAGCCCGCGCTCTCCAAGGTGTAAGACGTGTGGTCGACCGAGGTCCAGGCATTCGTCCCGCTGTAAGCTCGAGTGGCAATCTTATCCAGCAGGCCTTTGTAGTGATAAGACCGTGACCCCATAAAGACGAGGTGTTCGAGAGTGTGCGGAGCACCCGAATCATCAAAGATTTCCGTGGCGAGGACGAACTGTCCAGTCACCTTGGGGCCTTTACGATCGGCAACGACGACGGTGAGGCCGGACCGAGTCGAGACGTAAGTTGTAATACTGCTCGGCGCATACTTGATCGAGAAGCTGTCGGTCTGCTCAAAGTGCCCAAACTTTTGCGGTTTAAAGGCAGGAACATCTCCACCGCTACTAGGAAACGCCATATTGAACGTGCAAGTCGCCGCTAACAAGCGGTTGGCCGAAATAAATTTGCTGTGATGGCGGTTCCGAGTTATCGAGGAGGTACTTGTAGTTTTGTCAGCCTTGTTTAAAGATCGCGCAAGTGATGGGAAAAAATAACAAACATGAAGGACAAGATTCGTGCCCTGATATAGACAGGACCTTGTTTTCTCGGTAAGCGGGATGCTGACAGGCCGGTCTGGAGGGCTTGGAGTCTGCACGCCGCAGTGAGGCTTGGCGTCGGCTTCAGACAGTTATATGTAATTTTTTGGGTGACGCGTGATAAGTTCTACGCCACCGCATTCACTCTGATGTCGTTGGTCAAGATTCGTTGCGACAACGACAAACGGCGGCCGTTGATTCAGGATAAGAAGCCGCAGTTGCGCCTAAGAAATGAATAGTTGGTCAAGCTACGACCGATTGGGGAAGTAAAGGAGCAGTTTGGGGCAAGAAGCAACTGGGCAGGAACGTGAGACCCGGCAGTTATTTCTTCCTCTCATCCCCATGTGGCGGCTCACATGGCCAGCCTTCTCAATGCTTTGATCAAATTCCAGACTTAGCCTGGGGTCGTCGAGCTGTTCGCCGACCGGAAGCAGCTCAGACTCGATGTCGGAATCCTGGCACCCGGAATTGTGCAATGCCAAAGTCTGAACAGACGTCAACACAAGGCTTGGTACGGTGTTTTGTGTCGCTCGAGGTATTTTATCACGGGCCTGATGAAGAATATGAGCCTTGCAGGAGAGATTTCCTTTTTGCTGCAGGCGGTGAGGAAAACCGATGGTTGGAAATCCGCTTCACCGGAGACCTAACCGAGACGTAGTAAGTCGGCAATTATATGCAGTCTCTACCTACGAGTGAAGGTTGTGGGCGAGTAGGGCCTCAATGGAGCTCACAAACGAACTGGCAAGTGGCGGCTCAAAAATGCGGCGTTAGGGTGCCTGAAAGCCGCGCAAGGAACCGGGCCTATGACCGTTCAGCGCTCTCTTGTCAACCTGCGGCTAGGTGTGCCGGCCTTGCATCTGAACCAAGAAAGTTGACCTCCAGACTTCCCATCGGCTTTTAAACTCTCAGGGCCCCTAGCTCCTTGGCCGCTGTTTACCCTCCTCCGCCCCCCTATTTCCATCCTTGTGTCGCGAATAAGGGCCCGGTGAATATCATTTCTTCAGTCAGGGAACAAAAATGGGGTGATATAGAGGCTTCAACTAGGATTCACCATCCCAAAGGCGCTCAGTCGCTGACCTTAATGTTTTGTTGACAGCTGCCAGCGGCTGTGATCAGCTGCCAAAGCAACCATAGAACCTAGCTATGCAACCTTTTTCTCAAGGTCTCAAGCTTCGACCATTATACCAGCCATTCGACAGTTTGACGGCATAACCTCAGAAGCACTCGATTGTCTCCAAGCCCTTACGAATGAGATCCATGGTCCTTGACATACCATGCGGATGGAAGTACCACCCACACGGCATTGTAATGTCTAGTTACCTACGCGATCGGTAGTTACTTTCGATGCGAGACACGAACGTGCAAGTCCTCAGCCGATGACGTCGTGTACTTGAACCTGCAAGCTTCGCCACGACCGCACGTCTCTTTTCAGAACTGTGGCACCGTCGAAATGGCATCTAATCACGATGCCGATATGGCTGCGAAGCTCCGAGATGCCATTGTCGCGTTCGCAGCCGAGGGTCGGTTCCCCGATTCCGACGACGTGTCCTCAATATCGTTATCGAACGCGGACCTTGGCCCAGCCATCGATGCACTCACTCAGGCCAGAGCAGACCTAGAGGTATTTCGTTCGGCCTACTGGAAACCTCGTTTCTCGTCTGATGCTAGCTTTCTAGACCGAGATCAAGCAGATAACGGAGGAGACGGAAGCCGAATGCAGCGCATGGGTTGCCACGGCCCGATCTCTTCGCGATGACCTCCTCCAGACGAAAATATTGGCGAACGAGATCCTTGTCGAATCAGAGACCCCTGACGTGTCCGGGAAAGCCGTTCAGGATGCTGAAGGCAAAGTCGAGTTTCTCGACCAAGAGGTGGAATACATAAAACAGCTGCTGGCTGTTCTGGAAGGGATCCAACATGTTAATGAGCTGCTATCACAAGTGGAAATGGCACGGAGCGAGCGACGGATATTGGACTCTCTGCATCTTCTTGAGAGTATGTGAACCCTCAGCACATATGTTGTGGATTCTTCTAACTGCTGGACAGAATCGTGGACAGCTATGGACGCGCTTCCGGTTGGGAAAACTTGCCGAGCCGTGAAACTGCTAGATATCCGCTCTTTTGAGCTGAAATCAGACGTTCATGAGGTGTTTGACCATGTGTGGAAAGCTCTAGTCAATGTGGATATCGACAACGGCAGCATTGCCATATATGACAATCGCGAAGGTTTGACTCTCAAGAAACCCAGTAGTCCTACGGATCGTATTGACGATGAACCAGACGAGCAAATGAGTCTTCGGGATGCCGTTATTGGTCTGAAGGCATATAAAGAAGTTGAGGAGAGAATGGAGCAGCTCTGGCACAATCTGGACGCCGCTATTGTCTCACCGAGACTCAACACTGATGCCACTTCATTTCTCTCGGTAAAAGTGGAATCTGTAAGCAGTCAGTCGTTTTCCTGCTAATGCTCAACAACTAATACGAGGGAAGAACACGCTGTATCTTTCCGGGCATGCTGGCCGGAGCATTGAAGCACTTCTAAGTGATCTCGAAACAATTTTTACATTTCTCGCACAGAAATTGCCGGCGGACCTCCTGGGAGTTTTATGTTCGGTGATGATGCCGGATATCATGGCTAAATTGGTGACGGTTTGGCTGGACTCTGCCATCCCCCCGGCTCTCAAGGACATAGATCGATTCGAGAGCATAATTGAGCGCGCCCGCCGGTTTTGCTCCATACTTGAGCAGCACGGATACACTGGATGGGACGACATCCGGGGCTGGGTCGACAATGCCCCGGCTATGTGGCTTGCCAAGTGCAGAGAAATTGCGCTCGATTCTGTCAGGTCGCAACTATCGAACGGAATGGGCGCCCCGAAATCTGTTGAGAAGATAGAACGGCAGATGGTGTCCATGGCAGAAGCTCACGACTTAGCAACCACGTCAAGTGCTGTCGCTGCTGCAGCTGACAATGACGACTGGGATGCAGGCTGGGCAGACGAGGGCCAAGAAAATGGGAAAGCTAATTCGGTCGGTGGTGGTTCTAAAGGAGCGGGCAAACTAGAGGATGATGGCGGGGATGCCTGGGGATGGGATGAGGAAGGCGGTGATGGCAAAACTCCCGTTGAAGCTGAAGAGAAAGATCCAGAAAAGTCGGCCATCCTTGAGAAAATGGACGGCGGTGAAGACGATAGTGGAGATGCGTGGGGTTGGGGTGGCGGGGAAGGTAATGATCAAGTCGAAGAGCCCGAGGAAAATACCCCCGAGGCGGAGGAGGATTTGAAACCCGAAGAGGCGGCCGAGGGAGAGGAGGGAGACGCTTGGGGGTGGGGTGATGAAGAGACTACCACGGACAACCATCCGCCTCAAGCTTCAAGACCATCAAGATCTATAGCAGCGAAAAAGGTTGAGACGAGGGAGATGGTACTTAAGGAGACATATCGCATATCCTCGATGCCAGAGCCGGTTTTGGGTCTAATATTCGCCATCTTGGAAGACGGAGCCGTCTTGACCCAGACTGAGTGCGTTTTCCTTCACAGCCCGTGAACCAATCCGACTAACTAGACGCAGAACCGAGGCAAACCCTGTCGCTACGGCGGCGGCCGGGCTGTTTGGTATCCCAACATTGGCCCTTGCTCTCTTCAGGGGGATCTCCCCGTACTACTATTCACTGGACATTGGTGGGAACATGTGAGTGGGGCATTCCTTATCTACAGGCCGACCATGCTAACGAAGTAGGTTTCTGTACAATGATGCCACCTATATGGCCGAGAGACTGTCTGAATTCTCAACCGAGTGGAAAGAAAGGGATGACCTGAGTACGAGAGCCCGAAATATGCTTCGGTTAGACAACGACGTCAAGACACTACGATCCTCTGCCAAACGTGCATATAGCAGCGAAATTAACACTCAAAAGATGGTGATTAGGGATCTCTTGGGAGGTAAGATTTCAAGCCTTGCAAGTATATTACTACGTAACTGACACTCTCTAGGGGCCGATAGCCTGATGCAGCAGGATGAGGTTGAGAGCTGTATCGACTCGGCCGTTGCTCGCGTTCGCTCTATGGCGGTAGCATGGGAGGAAATCCTTGGCCGATCCGTTTGGAATCAGGCTGTAGGCGCACTCGCCGATACTATCTCTTCCAAGTTCATAGCCGACGTCATGGACATGACCTCCATCAGCCAGGACGAGGCCTACAGCACGGCGCAGGCGATTGCCAAGGTCACGGAGCTAGACGATTTATTCCTCCCAAGTAGGGCTGCCGGGAAGCCGAAGGAGGCGGGTGAGATAGCCTCCACGGCACAGTACGTTCCTACCTGGCTGAGGCTGCAGTTTCTGTCCGAAGTCCTGCAGTCGAACCTCAACGAGGTCAAGTACCTTTGGTTCGAAAGTGAGCTGAGTTTATACTTCACCGCGGAGGAGGTGATTGACCTGGTCAACATGAGCTTCGAGGCGAATGCGCGGACTAAGGAAGTTATTCGAGACATCACGCAGAAACCTCACCCCATTAGAATGTAGTACCCGGTTACTCGTAGCGAGACTAGATTGAATTGGAAATGGCTGTTGATGGCCTGCAAAGATCCTGGTTGGAACTTGGTGTTGCCAGGGCTCCGCTTTTGGACCAAAAAACCCCACCATTGTTGGTCCGTGCGCGCATTCTCTGCCTTTGCACACCAAACACGCATGGTCAATTTTCGCCCACAAAAAATTATTCCCCAAAATCATGCAGCGGGAACATCACGACAAAAAGGCTTGACCACTTCAATTCCTCGAATTACCGAATCACTACAGATCACCAAAATGCCGCGTGAAATTGGAGATATTAAGCAGGTATGCCGCCTCAACCCCCTGTTTAGACAACGAAGGTGGGTAGAACGACAAGGGCTAACAATTCTCAAGTTCATCGAACTTGCTAGGAGGAAGGACGCTTCGTGTAGGTGCCCCGCGGTCTTTTTCGATGCCACTATTCCAATTTGATGACGAGCGCAAGTCAAGCGAACGGCATAATTTTTATTGGAAGCTGCAAGATTTGGGAGACTGTGTGACTGATCGGTTTCTTGGTACA
>Ga0247774_1000718_pt1 | contig 16576 bp, 13 predicted proteins | sample UWRJL001104B6_FD_179933 | JGI IMG/M metagenome (GOLD analysis project Ga0247774, IMG submission 179933) | Plant litter microbial communities from Arlington Agricultural Research Station in Wisconsin, United States - UWRJ-L001-104B-6 | ecosystem: Environmental > Terrestrial > Plant litter >... | reverse complement strand
GACGGCGTGTGGTCGACGAGTCCTCCTGACGGAAGCGCTCGAAGACGAACGGCAGGAAGGCCGGCGCGATGCCGACGCCAGAGTCCTGGATCGTGATTTCGGCGTGGGAGCTCGAACGCTCGAGCGCCACGCGCACGCGGCCGTTCGGCGGCGTGAACTTCACTGCGTTCGCGAGCAGATTCCACAGCACCTGCTGCAGCCGCGCGGGATCGACCTTGGTCCAGCCGATATTCGACGCGAACGACTTTTCGAGCCGCACGCGCTTCGCGTCGGCTGCGGGTCGCACGGATTCGACGGCGTTATTCAGTGCGTCACGCAGATCGAGCGTCTGCATATCGAGGCGCACCTGGCCCGTCATGATGCGGCTCATGTCGAGCAGGTCGCTCACGATCTGGGTCTGCGCGCGCACGTTGCGTTCGATGGTGTCGAGGCTGCGGATGAGCTCGCCGTTGTCACCTGCGTGACGACGCGCGATGTGAACCCATCCGACGATCGCGTTCAGCGGTGAGCGCAGCTCGTGTGAAAGCGTGGCGAGGAATTCGTCCTTCATCCGGCTGGAATGTTCTGCTTCCTGGCGCACGGCCCGTTCGTTTTCGAGCAGCGCGTCGCGCTCCTGCTGCGCGAGCTTCCACGCCGTACGATCACGCAGCACGACGCTGAAGCCGATGACGTGACCGGCGGAGTCGGTCGCACGGCTGAACACGAAGCTCGCAAAGAACGGCGTGCCGTCTTTCTGGAGGAGCCAGAGATCGTTGGCGGAGCTGCCTTCTTCCGCGGCAGTCTGCAGCTCGTGCCGGTGAAGACCCTTGGCGACGTCTTCGGCGGTAAACAGCTTTTCGGTAGTGAGGCCGACGAACTCGTTCCGCGAATAGCCGAGCAGGCGTTCGACGCCTTCGTTCCACGTGGTCGCGGCGCCTTGCAGGTCTACGGCGAACACGGCGTAACTCTTCACGTTGGAAATCAGCGCGCGATAGCGCTCTTCGCTGTCCCGCAAGGCGTCTTCGGCCCGCTTGCGCCCGGTGCGATCGGTGGCGATGCCGATGATGGAACGCACGCCATCTGCGTTGGCTTCGGGGAAGAGGTGCGCTTCGAAGTGCCGCAGGCCTTGTGACGTGCGCGCAACGAGATCGGCATCCTGCTGCTCGCCGGTGACGTACACCCGCTGGCAGGCAGCTTCGAACGCAGCCCGCTGCTCGCCGTCGATGCCGGCTTCGAGCAGGGTGCGGCCAACGAGATCGCATGGACGCGGGCCCAGCAGGTCCGCGACGGCCTGATTCACGTAGAGCAGCCGCAACTGCCGGTCCAGCCTGAAGACGATAACGGGCAGCCGCTCGACAAAGTGCGCAAGCGAATGCTCGTCTAATGGGATCACATCGTCCTTCATGGCCAAGCTCAGGTTGCCTCCAGGCCTTTGGGATTCAGAGCAACTTCTGTTCCGATGCTGCGCTGTGGGGTACAGTCGGCATGTCCAAAGAAGAGTGCGCCAAACGGGGAATGCCGGCTCGAGTGCAGTGTCGATGCTGCACCGGGACTGCTGCTGATCGGGGTCGCTTCACTCACCGCCGCCGCGTCAGCGGCGGCGGCTGAGAGAGGCGAGTGCCTTCTCACCGCTGCTGCGGTTGTCATTTCGTTCAGAACCGCTCGTCCAGTCGGCAATATTGACCGCCCAGGTGCTGAAGCAACCGCTCCCTGCCTCGTCTAGACTCGCCCGCCGATATGGCACGTAAGACCATCGACGACGTGGCGAAGGCGGCTGGGGTCGCCATCAAGACCGTTTCCCGGGTTCTCAATGACGAGCCGAATGTGCGCGAAGAAACCCGCGCGCGCGTGCAGGCCGTCGTGAAAGCGCTCAACTATCACCCGAGCCTGTCGGCGCGCAGTCTCGCGGGGCGCCGCTCGTATCTCATCGGCCTGGTCTATGGCAATCCGAGCGCGAACTACATCGTCGACGTTCAGCATGGCGCGATGGCGAGCTGCAAGGAAAAGGGTTTCCAGCTCTTCACGCATCAGTGCGCCAGCCGCGGGGACGAGACGGCTGCCGAAGTGCTCGGCCTCGTGGACCAGACTCACGTGGATGGGCTCGTGATCACGCCGCCGCTGAGCGAGTCCGCAGAGCTGATCCGTGCGCTCGACCGTCGCAACGTGCCTTTCGTACGCATCGCGCCGAACGAAGTGCGCCATCCCTCGCCTTATGCAGACATGGACGACGAAGGCGCGGCGCGCGAGATGACGGAGTACCTCATCGGTCTCGGGCATCGGCGCATCGGTTTCATCATCGGCCATCCTGGGCACTATGCGAGCGGCCGGCGGCTGCAGGGATACAAGGCCGCGCTCCGCGCGCATCGATTGCCTTACGACGCGGAGTGCGTGAAGCAGGGCTATTTCGTGTTCGACTCCGGCATGGAAAGCGGTCGGCAGCTGTTGATGATGCCGAAACGGCCTACCGCGATTTTTGCGAGCAACGACGACATGGCGGCCGGGGTGTTGATGGCCGCGCACGAGATGGGGATCGGGGTGCCGTCGCAGCTTTCCGTTGCTGGGTTTGACGACACCTACATTGCCCGGACTATCTGGCCGCGGCTCACGACCGTGCATCAGCCTAGTTACGACCTGGCTTATCAGGCGACCGGGTTGTTGTTGCAGATGTTGAAGACGAAGAAGGCGCCGGGGCCGGTGCGGTTACCGCATCAACTGGTGTGTCGCGAGTCGGTGGGGCCGGCACCGGGTTCCCAGTCTTCGAGCGGCTGAGAGCGCTATTCGAAGGCTCGTTACTCCGAAGATCCCGCTCCCACTGCCACCCACGCGATCTCCGCATTCGACACTGTCTTGGCGTCGAACTTCTTCGCCGACGCCGCCATGCGCGTCAACGCCTGGGCCATCGGCATCGGCGGCTTGGTCTCGCCTTTCTTCACCTTGTGAAATCGCACCGGGTTGATCCGCGCCACGACGTAGTTGCGCAGGTACGGCGACTTGAATCCGCGCGCGGTCAGGTCCGCAATGACCTTCTTCACCAGCGTATCGATCTCGAGCAGGCGTGACGCGAAGCCTTCGCGCTCCCGCAGGCTCACGGCGAGCGAGCGATCGCTGAACCGGTCGAGCTTCTTGAGGAACGAGCTGTACGCGCCGCCCGCGAAGCGTGGCGCCTGTTCGTACACCGCGCCGAGCGTGACGAGCTCCGGCGCTTCGAACTCCGCGCTGAAGTCCACTTCGCGCGTGGTGCCTTGTTTCTTCGCGAGGCTGCGCGCCATGCGAATCACTTCGAGGCTGCGGTCCTTGAGGTTGTGGGCTTTCTCGGTGTTGAGCGCGAGGATGCGATACGCGAGCGTCTCGTTCGGCGAGACGAGCGCGGTGATCTGCTTCAAGCCCAGCACTTTCGCGGCGGCCAGGCGATGGCGGCCGTTCGGCGTCCAGAGCCGTCCGTCCTCGCCGCGCACGACGATGAGCGGATCGAGAAACGCGCCGGTTTCGTCGATCTTCGTCGCGAGCCGCTTCACGTGCGCGGGCGACAGGTCGCGCTGGAATGGAGTGGGCTGCACGGCCGCGAGGGGCAGAGACGCGATCATGATCGCGCGTCCGCCGAGCGGCTCGCGGTACGCACCGATCGGCGCGCCGCCGGCTTCGACGATCAGCTCGGCGAGATCTGCGACTTCGGGGTGGTCCGCTGCAATCGGCACGTCGGCCGCTGCGAGTCCGCGACTGCTGCGGCCTGGGGCGAGCTTGCCGCGAGTGGTTTTCTTAGCGCGTTTGGAAGGTGCGCCGGACTTGGCGCGGGGGCTTTTTTTCGCTGCCATCGGGCTACGTTAACACGCAGCGCTGGGGCGTTACCCCGGTGCAATCTGCCGCGTTAGCCGCGGGTGCCGGACTTGTCCGCGCGACGGGACTTCCAGCTGAACTCGATCGGGATCGTCGCGAGCGCCATGCGGGCAACGCCGTTTTCGATGTACGGCCGGAACAGCGCACGCTGCACGGCGAGGCGCGCAGCTTCGTCGAGACGGGTGTGACCGCTCGAGTGCTCGATCTCGACGCGGGCTGCACGGCCCAGCTCGTTGATCAGCACGCGCAGAACGACCAGCCCTTCCTCACCCGAACGCTTCGACTCCGGCGGATAGCGCGGCTGCGGAGGTTCGACGTATGCGACATCCGTAACGATGCGCGGCGCTGCAGGGGCGGGCGGTTGCGGCGGCGGTGTTTCGGCCACTGCCACGGTGATCGCATTCACGGGCGGCTCTTCCGCCACGGTGATCAAAGGCGGGTCGACCACGGGCATGGTCACCGGCACGACGGGAGGCGGCTCGAGCGGCGGCGGGGATTCGGACGGCGGCGTCGGCATGTCGACGATCAACGCCTCGATCGGCGTGCTCTCGAGCGTCGCGCGGGCGGGCGACCAGCTCGTGACCGCGTAAATCACCGCGATATGCACGGCCGCGATGATCACACCGAACGTGCCCCTGCGCGTGACGAGAGAGACCAGGGTTGAAGCTGCGGCCGACATGGGGCCGGAGTATAAGGCGAGGCGTTATCAAATGGGAATGGTTCGCAACGCGAGCCGACGACCATTATTTCGCGGGCGGCGCCCCGGCAGGCCTGTCGGAACCTGGAAATCGGCCCGTAGAGAACGGCGAGTAGGGTCAACCCCGTGCGCCGACCGACGTTCCCAGCGCGCTCATGAAAGCCGTCTCAGGAAGTCAGCCCCATCCAGCGCTCGAGCTGCTCGACCCGATTCCGGCTGACGCTGAGCTGCACTCCGCTCCTGAGCTTCACGCCATAGTCCCCGCCGGGGTCGCGCAGCAGGGTCTCGATCTGGTCGAGCCGGACGATGGCCGACCGGTGAATACGGAAAAAGCGGGCCGGGTCCAGCCGCTCTTCGAGCATCTGCATGCGTTCCCGGATCACGTGAGCTCGTCCGGCCGCGTGCAGCTCCGCGTAAGGGCCGCTGGCGGTGATGTATTCGATGTCGCCGACCGGCACCACCCGCACCTGGCCGCGCGTTTCCACGGCGATTCGTTCGAGGTATTCGGGCTTTCCGGCGGCAACGGGCGCCGCCCCCGTGGACGCCGCGCCGGACGCAGCCGGCGCGTTGCCGCCGCCCTGGAGCACGGCCAGCAGTTGCTCGGAAAGCCGGTCGACCTCTTCGAGCTCGATGAGCCGCCGCGCGCGGGCGAAGGCCTGCTCGAAGCGCTCGTCGTCGAAGGGTTTCACCAGGTAGTCGATCGCCGCGAGGTCGAAGGCCTTGAGGGCGTACTGGTCATACGCCGTCACGAACACGGTGGCCGGCATGTCTTCGGTGCCGATCGTGCGGATCACGTCGATGCCGGTCGCGCCGGGCATCTGCACATCGAGGAACACGAGGTCCGGATTGAGGGTGCGGATGGCGGCGATGGCCGCTTCCCCGTTGTCTGCCTGACCGACGATCTCGACGTTGTCTTCCTGCCGCAGCAGGTCTTCCAGGCGCTGGCGAGCCAGGGCTTCGTCATCGACGATGAGGACGCGCAGCGTCTTGCCTCGTGCCACCGCTCGTCCTCAGCCGTGCGCAGCGATGCCCGTGGTGTGCAGGGTCGTCGTGCTCACGTTGCGAAGTTCCTGGCGCTTGTGGAAAGGAATGATCACCTCGGCCACGACGCCCCCATCTTCTGCCGCACGCAGCGTGAAGCTCTGCTCGTTGCCATACAACTCCGCGAGGCGCTGGCGCGTGTTGCGCAGGCCGACGCCCTCGCCGCTGCGCAGGCCGTTTTCGCCGACGTGCGGGCCGTTGTCCCGCACGCACATCACGAGCCGCTCGCCGTCGCGACGCGCGTGGATCTCGATGCGTCCGGCTTCGTCGATCTTGCTCACGCCGTGCTTGATCGCGTTTTCCACGAGCGGCTGCAGGATGAGATTCGGCACCAGCGCATCGAGCGCAGCAGGTTCGATCTGCGAGTTGATCGTGAGCCGGCCCTGAAAGCGGATCTGCATGATCTCCAGATAACGATGCGTGAACGTGAGCTCCTGGCCGAGCGGCACTTCCTGCTCGTCCGCGCCATCGAGGGTGGTGCGCAGGAGCTCGCTGAGCCGCGCGATCATGCGACGTACGCCGCGCGGATCGCGCTCGACGAGCGCCGATACAGCGTGCAGCGTGTTGAACAGAAAGTGCGGATTGAGCTGCGTGCGCAGTGCCGCGAGCCGGGCATCCGCGAGCTGTGCCTGCAGCTGTGCGGCCTGGGCCTGCAGCAGGATCGTCTGTTCGCGACGCGCGTGATAACGCAGGAAGTACTCACGCGCGATGCCGCCCGCGAGAATGGCGATGTACACCAGGAATTCGTTCATGAACCACAGGTGCTGCAGGCGCCACACCGGGCCCGCATCGGCGAACCGGCCGCGATACACATGGAACACATCGAATCGCAGGAAGCCTGTCACTACGTCGACCGCGACGGCGATGAGCATGCCGACGCAGAAGAACATGCAGATGCGCGGGAGCAGGTGTCCGCGCTCGAGCTGGTAGTGACTCGCGAGCGAGAACACGAGCGGCGTGATGATCGCCCACAGCGACGACTCGATGAACGCGAGCGCTACGGGCGCCGAGGGCAGAATCGCCTGGAATCCTCGGCCGTTCGGGTCGAGCAGGGTGTTCGCGGACGTCAGCAGCGCGATGAACAGCCAGAAGCCCAGGATGAACAGCAGGTCTGCACGGCGCAGCGGCACGCGCTCGGTCCCGTTCGACTGGCCGGGGCCGTTGACGACTGTATTCGCGGAAAATCCGGCCCGATCCACGGAACTGGGTTCTCTTCGGCTGGAAGGAGGAGAGGGCGAGAATAGTCGCCCCTGCCGGCCACCCGCAAAGGACGAGTTTCGAGGTGCACCACTGGCTGGCCGAGGTGCACTCCCTCGTCCTCGACGGCATCGGGACCCGTGCGGATCAGTTGCTGGTTGGCAGGTCGCGCGGCGGGGCGACGCCACGTTCATACACGCGTGTAAATTCCAGCTTCGGCAGGCCGCTTTCGTTCAGCGACACCTTTTCGATCAGCTGGCCGTCCGCGCTGAGGCCATAGCGTTCCACCAGATGAGGGCCGACCTGGGGATTCACGTCTATGACGTATTCCCGGCCTTTCCAGCCGCTCGTCTGGTCTGCGACCCCGTCGGCCACAGACACCACGCTGTGTGCACCGGGCGTGTAACTGCGCCGCGAATCGCCTCGAGTGATCGAGAAGCGGTCAGGCGACTGCTCGATGGTCACGCTTTCGCCACTCAGGCGGGAGCCGAGTGCGGCGTCATAACGCACGCGCAGGAAGGTGTGAGGATTCGTGAGGGAGCGCCATCCGCCGTCGGGCACGTTCTGGCCAGCGCCTTGCTCGCCGGCGCCATCGCGCGAGCCGCGATTCTCGCCGCGGGCTCCGTCCGATTGGCCCGATCGGCCGTAACCGCCGCGACCGGGACCGCCGCCCGAGCCCTGTTCGCCGACTGGGTCGTCGCCGTAGAGCTCGTCGTCCCGCGAGTGCCGCAGCTGCTTCGCGACTTTTTCCTGCAGCTTTGCGATGAGCGCCCTGGGGTCTTCGCTCGCCTGGCGATTCAGGCGCCACTGGCCGGCGAGATCGACGCCGCCCGGTGTGTCCGGCTCGAGGCGCGGCGCCCCACAAGCGACGAGGGATGCCGTGAGCAGCACGCCCAGTGTGCGCGCCACGAAACCGCCGCGGATACGACTCTGGGTCTGCGCGCTTCCGACGCGTCTTCTATTGTCGTGAATCACCCTCGTTCACCCTCTGCCGCCCCTTCTGTGACGCGGCCTGCGTGTGTGCAGGCCGCGTCCCGCAGCCTACTTGGTGGCGGCGCTGGCGACGAGGGGTTGCTTCGGATACTTCGCGAAGATCGCCGCGACGGCCTCATCGATGGCCGGCTGCGGGTTGTTCTCCGTCTTGCTCGTGATGCGGCCCTTTGCGGTGCCGGACCAGATGAGCTCCTTGTGCTGCTCATCGACTACGTCGATGGTCAGGGAGCCTTCGGTGATCGTGCGGATGTCTCGTCCGCCATACGTTCCACCCCAGCCCCAGCCGCGCGACCAGCGTCCCCAGCCGACGCCCACGTCGGGCCATGCGCTGCCTTCGACCTTGTCTTTGCTACCGACGCTGAAATTGACCAGCAGGTCGGGGTGCTCGCTCAGCGTGTAACCGCGCGCGGCCATCTCACGCGTCACCGCGTCTTTCAGGTAGCGCGTGGTCAGCGTGGTGTAACCGGCCTTGTCGGTGTCGGGTTTTTCCACGAAACCGAAGCTCTGGTATTTCTGAACATCGAGAGCCGGTGCGCTCTGCGTGCGCACATCGGGCCGCGTGGCGCAGGCGACGAGCGTCGCCGCGAGGGCCACCAGGGCCACACCACGAATCCAGCTACTGCGAATCGTCATGTCTGCAAACCTCTCAATCGTGATCCTGCCACGCTCACAAAAATTAGATGGCGGGACGATGCGGGTTTGGACACAGTTCACCGCCCGGAAGTTCGCTCGCGCGTGACCCCGATTTACTCGAAAAACAGGCGAATTCGGATGCCGCAGCAGTTCGAGACGTCCCGGGTGCAGTTCGTAACAGTGCGGGAACGAGGCGCGGATGCGGTTGACTAAACTTCTGCAGCCAAGCTCCCTCGCCCCTTCGTTTTTTCGTCACAGTCCCCAATATGATCAAGAAACCTGTCGTCATTTCTGTGGCCGTGCTCGTGGCGCTCGCCATTGGCTTGTGGGCCTGGAAAAAATCCACTGCCGAAGCGGTTCCCGCCTATCGCTTCGCCACCATCGAGCGCGGCGATATCGAAGCCGCGGTCTCTGCCACGGGCACGCTCAGTGCCGTGACGACGGTGCAGGTCGGCACGCAGGTCTCCGGCAAGCTCACGGAGATCAACGTCGATTTCAACGATCGTGTGAAGAAAGGTCAGCTCATCGCGCGCGTCGATCCCACGCTGCCGGAGCAGACCGTACGTGATGCGCAGGCGGGCCTCGAGCGCAACAAGGCCGAAGAAGAGCAGGCAGAGCGCGAATTCCAGCGCAACGAGCAGCTGTTCCAGCGCAAGGTGCTCACGGAGATCGAGTTCAACAACGCGAAGTACGCGCTCGCCGTTGCGCGCGCGAACGTGAAGAGTGCGCAGGTCACACTCGATCGCGCGAGACAGAACCTGGCTTACACGCAGATCTACGCGCCCATCGACGGCATCGTCGTCGAACGCACGGTGGAGCTCGGGCAGACCGTCGTTGCGAGCATGTCGACGCCGCAGTTGTTCCTCATCGCGAACGACCTGTCGGCGATGCAGATTCTCGCGTCGGTGGACGAGAGCGACATCGGCCAGATTCACGAAGGACAGACCGCCCGCTTTTCGGTACAGGCCTATCCGAATGAAAAGTTCGAAGGGCAGGTGAAGCAGGTGCGCCTGCAGTCGAAGACCACCGAGAACGTCGTCAACTACACCGTCGTCGTGCACGTCCAGAACAAGAGCGGCAAGCTGCTGCCCGGCATGACGGCGACACTCGAATTCCTCACCGGCAGTGCGAAGGATGCGTTGCTCGTGCCGAATGCCGCACTTCGTTTCCGGCCGACGGATGAGATGCGCGCGCAGGTGTTCAAGCGAATGCAGGAGCAGCGCGCAGCGAACGGCGGCGGGCCCGAAGGCGCTTCCGGCGCAGAGCCAAATGGCGGAAGCGCGCCGTCGATGGCGGGCGCTGCCGGCGCAAGCCGCAGGCGCGGTACTGAAGGGGCTGGTGCTGCAGGCGAAAATCGTGGCGGCGGTGCTGAGGGGCCGGCGGTTGCAGGCGGCCGCGGACAGAACGGCGGTGGCTTCGGCGGTCGCAATGGCGCGGGCGCTGCAGGCGGAACGGGTGGCGGATTCGGCGCTGGCGCCGGTCGCACACGCGGCCAGGCCCCGAACATGCTGTGGTTCCTCGACGAGAAGGGCCAGCTCAATGCGGCGCGCGTGCACGCTTCGCTTACGGATGGTCAGCGCACCGTGGTCGAGAGTCCGCGCATCAAGGAAGGCATGCAGGTCATCATCGCCGTGAACAATCCGACGCCTTCCGCGAACGCCGCTGCGAACCCGTTCGGTGGCGGCCAGTTCGGCGGCCCGCCGGGCGGTGGCTTCCCGGGTGGCGGCAACAACGCGGGCGGCGCGCGGCGGTTCTGATCGTGAACGATTCAGTTCCGACCGTGCCTGACGTCATTCGTGTCGAGGGCGTCACCAAGGTCTACCACATGGGTAGCCAGACGGTGCACGCCCTGCGCGGCATCGATCTCACGGTGAAGCGCGGCGAGATGATCGCGGTGATGGGCCACTCGGGCTCAGGCAAATCCACGCTCATGAACATGCTGGGTTGCCTCGACGTGCCGACGGCCGGCACGTATTTCCTCGATGGCGTGCGCGTCAACGGGCTCACGAAAAACCAGCTCGCGGACCTGCGCAACCAGAAGCTCGGATTCGTGTTCCAGGGGTTCAACCTGCTGGCGCGCACGAGCGCGCTCGAGAATGTCGAGCTGCCTCTGTTGTATGACCGCTCGGGCAAGAAACGCGACACGCGCGCAATGGCACAACGTTCGCTGGAACGAGTGGGACTCGGCAAACGCGTGGATCACCATCCCAGCGAGCTGTCGGGCGGCCAGCAGCAGCGTGTCGCGATCGCGCGCGCGCTCGTGACGGAGCCGACCGTGCTGCTCGCCGACGAGCCCACCGGCAACCTGGACTCCCGCACATCGCTCGAAATCATGGCCCTGTTCCAGGAGCTCAACGAGCAGGGCATCACCGTTCTCATCGTGACGCACGAGCCGGATATCGCGTGCTACGCGAAGCGGCTCGTGGAAGTGCGCGACGGGCACATTCTCCGCGACGAACCCATGGCCAATCGCCGCAACGCCAGCGAAGACCTGCGCGAGCTCGGCACCGAGAACGCATCCCCATGAGCATCATTCCGATGAGCCTGTTCGAATGAAAAAGGCGACGCTGCTGAAGGTTGCTACGCAGAGCATCCTCAAGAACAAGATGCGCACGTTCCTCACGATGCTCGGCATCGTGATCGGCGTGGCGGCCGTCATCGTGATGGTGGCGGTGGGTTATGGCGCGCAGGCCAGCATCGAAAAGCAGATCGGTGCGCTCGGTACGAACATGATCATGATCATGCCCGGCGCGAGCGCCGCGGGCGGCGTGAATCAGGGCGCCGCTACGTTCAACCGCCTCACGCCTGCGGACTACGAAAAGCTGCAGCGGGAAAGCCTGATGCTCTCGGGGATCTCGCCGGTGGTATTCACCACCGCGCAGGCGATCAGCGCGCAGGGCAACTGGCGTACACGCATCAACGGCGTCTCGACGGACTACCAGACGATTCGCGACTGGCCCGTCGACCAGGGCTCGTTCTTCACCGAAGCGGATCTGCGCAGCAACCGCAAGGTCGCCGTGCTCGGCACGACCGTGGCGAAGAACCTGTTCCCGAACGGCGATGCCGTCGGCCAGCAGATGCAGATTCGTGACGTGCCGTTCACAGTGCTCGGCGTGCTGCGCTCGAAAGGGCAGAACGCAGGCGGACAAGACTCCGACGACATCATCATCATCCCGTTCACGACGGCGCAGGGCCGGTTGAGCGGCCGTCAGCGCGTGGGCCAGATCATCGCGAGCGCATCGTCGCCGAACGATGTGCCGGCCGCGCAGGAAGAGATTCGCGGCATCCTCCGCGAATCCCACCGGCTTGGCGATGGCGAAGACGACGATTTCACCATCCGCAACCAGGACGAAATCGCCGCCGCCGCGTCGAGCACCACCAAGGTGATGACACTGCTGCTCGCCGCGATCGCGTCGATCTCGTTGCTCGTGGGCGGCATCGGCATCATGAACATCATGCTGGTGTCGGTGACGGAGCGGACGCGTGAGATCGGCATTCGCATGGCCATCGGCGCGCGCGGGTCCGACGTGCTCACGCAGTTTCTCGTGGAGAGCGTCGCGATCAGCATGCTCGGGGGCCTCATCGGCGTGATCATCGGTTTCGGTGGCGCGTGGCTCGTCGGGCATCTCACCGGCTGGAGCACCGTGACGCCGCCAGAGGCGGTGTTCATCGCCGTCGCATTCTCCGCCGCGGTCGGCGTGTTCTTCGGGTTCTATCCCGCGCGCCAGGCCGCTTCGCTGAATCCCATTCAGGCTTTGCGTTACGAATAAAGCAGACATGAAAAAATTCGCAGTCGTGTGGATCGCGCTCGTCGCGACACTCGCCGCGGGCAACCCGGTGAGCGCACAGGAAGCGCCGGCGCGTCCCGCCGCCGGCGCACGCATCATCACGTTCCAGGAAGCGGTGCGAATCGCGCTGGAACAGAACATCACCTTGCGGGCCGCGCAGAATTCCGCGGCGCTCGGCAAGGTGGGTGTGAACGAGGCGCGCAGCCAGTTCCTGCCGAACCTCACGGCCAGCTCGACGGGTTCGCGAAATTTTGGTCGCAGTGAAGACGAGAACAACGTCATCACCGATCAGACCACGACCTCGGTCAGTCTCGGCCTGAACTCCGGCGTGACGCTGTTCGACGGCTTCGGCAACGTGGCACAGCTGAAGGGCGCGAAGCTCAGCGATGCCGCGAGCGAGCAGGAGCTGCATCGTGCGCGCGAGACAGTTGCGTTCGATGTGGCTTCGAATTTCCTTGCGCTCATCCAGCGGCAGGAGCAGCTGCGCGTGCTGCGTGAGAATCTTCAGGCGGTGACGGAGCTCGAGCGGCAGATCCAGACGTTCGTCGACAACGGCGCGCGTACCATCGCGGATCTCTATCAGCAGCAGGCGAACGTCGCGAGCGCGCGTTTCTCGGTAGTCGATGCAGAACGCACAGCGGAGCTGGCGAAGGTCGACCTGATCCAGACGCTGCGACTCGATCCCACCGGCATCTACGAATTCCAGGCGCCGGAAGATACGACCGCCGTGGCGGCGAGCCAGCAGCTGGATCTCGGCGGACTGCAGACGCGCGCGGCAAGCCAGCGTATCGATCTGAAAGCCGAGGAAGCACGCGTCGGCGCCGCCGACCAGAACGTGCGCGTCGCGAAGTCGAATCGCTGGCCGACCTTGTCGCTGAACGCGGGGTACAGCTCTTCGTATAACAGCGCGCGTGAGGACATGAGCTTCAGCGATCAGCTCGATCTGCGTCGCGGAGGCTCAGTGAGCCTCGGCGTGCAGGTGCCGCTGTTCGATCGATTCGCGACCAGCAATGCAACCCGTCGTGCCGAGATTCAGGCGGACAACGAGCGACTCAACCTCGAAAACCTGCAGCAGGACGTAGCGCTTCAGGTGCGTCGCGCGCATCTCGACTTCAACGCCGCGAAGGAGCAACTCGTCGTGGCAGAGGCGCAGGTGCGCTCTGCTCAGCTCTCATTGCAGGCGTCGCAGGATCGCTATACCGCTGGCGCTTCGACTCTCGTCGAAGTCTCGCAGGCGCAGGCCCTGCAGGTTCAGGCGGCAAGCTCGCTCGTCACCGCGAAATACAACCTGCAGTTCCAGCGCACGCTGATGGATTACTACACCGGCGATCTGGATCCGGTGAAGATGGGCGGAACGCCGTAAACGCCGCGCGGCCCGCTCAGGGCTTCAGCGCGGCTGCCTCGCGCGCCAACGCCTCGACCCGTGCCCAATCCCGCGCCTTCAGCACGTCTGCAGGCGTGAGCCAGGACCCGCCGACACACAGCACGTTCGGCTGCTCGAGATAGCTCGTCGCGGTCTGCGGCGTGACGCCGCCCGTGGGGCAGAACCGCGCTTCCGGAAACGGGCCATAGAACCCTTTCAGCGCGCTTTGTCCGCCCGCGACGTTCGCGGGAAACAGCTTGAAGTGGCTATAGCCCGCGGCGAGGGCAGTCATCAGCTCCGAAGCCGTAGCGACTGCCGGCAGATACGGAATGCGAAAATCCTTGCCTGCATCGAGGAGCTCACGCGTCGCGCCCGGCGAGATCGCAAACGCGGCGCCCGCTTGCGCGGCGAGCTCCAGGTCTTTGGGCGTCATGATCGTGCCGACGCCGACGCAAATGTCTGGCACTTCCCTGGCGATGGCTTCGATTGCCTGCATCGCCTGCGCCGTGCGCAGCGTGACTTCGATTACGCGTATGCCGCCGCGAACGAGCGCGCGCGCGAGATCGGGTCCGGCGCTGGCGTCTTCGATCGTGACGACGGGCATGACCGGCGAGAGCCGGAGAATCTCTGCAATCGGCGCCTGGGCGCGGGGGTTCGTGTTCATGCCTTCATCGTCTCACCGAGAACCCCCGTCCCGCCAGCAGCTCGCCGACCTGTGCGGGCGTTACGAGGTTGAAATCGCCGGGAACGGAATGCTTCAGGGCGGCGGCGGCCAGGCCGAATTCGAGTGAATCCTGCTCATGCATGCCAGTGAGCAGGCTATGGAGGATGCCGGCAGCGAACGCGTCGCCGGTGCCGATGCGATCCACGATGGCTTCGAGCGCATACGCGCGCGTGGAACAGAATGACTTGCGTGTGGCGAGCACTGCAGACATCTCGTGCCGGTCCACGTTGTGCTCGATGCGCAAGGTCGTCGCCACACGCTGCAGTCGCGGAAACGCCTTGAATGCCTGCTCCGCCGCGGTCTTGAAGCGATCTGCGGCGGATGTCTGCGCGTTTGCCGAAGGCGTTGTCGTGCTCGTGCCGAGCACCAGCGCGAGCGCGCGGTCATCCGCGAACACGAGATCGGATTGTTCGACGATATCGTGAAGGCTCTTGGCCGGGTCGCCGTGCCACGCTTCCCACAGCTTCGCGCGATAGTTGCAATCGAAGGACACGCTGACGCCCAGCTCACGCGCCGCGCGAGCTGCCCTCAGCGTTGCCTCTGCGCAGCGTGCGCCGAGCGCAGGCGTGATGCCGGAGATGTGCAACCACTGCGCGCCGGTGAGGGCCTGATTCCAATCAATCGCGTCATCCGCGCGCAGCGCGAAGGCCGAGTCGGCGCGGTCGTAGACGATTTCGGAAGGCCGATGCCCGGCACCGGTCGCCATGAAATAGACCCCGAGCCGGCCTGGAACTTTGCGGATGCTGTCCGTCGACACACCATGCTTGCGCAGCTCGCTGACGCACGCAGCGCCGAGCGGATTGTCTGGCACCACGCTCACGACCGAAGTGGCGTGACCGAAGCGCGCAAGCGAGACTGCGACATTGGCTTCTGCTCCGCCGACCCACACACGCAGCTGGCCGGATTGCAGCAGGAACTCGCGCTCCGGCGCGTTCAAACGCAGCAGCAGCTCGCCGAAGCAGACCACGCTGGATGTCATTCTGTTCTGTCTCCGTCATAGGCGCGCGTCAGCGCTCGCGTGAAACGCGGGTCGTTGCGCAGGTCGGCAGGGAACACCGCGTCGAGCGCCAGGAATAGTGGCACATCGATGTGACCGCGTCCTTCACAGGCGCGGCCGATGTCCAGGAGGGTTTTCGCGAGAGGGTCGTTCAACGGGTCTCCCTGAAGCACGGCCCGACGCACGAACTGCATCCACGCGGCGAGCGGAACGCACAGCCGATCGATCGGGCGGCTTGCAGCCAGAGCATCCCGCACCGTGCCCAGAATTCGGAACGGTAGCTTCTGCGAGCCATCCCATGCGATCTGTGCGAGCTGGTGATGCATGTTCGGATTGCGAAAGCGCTTCAGGATCGCGGTGATGTACGCATGCAGGTCGAGGCCACGCGGCGCCGTCAGGGTCGGCAGGATGTCTTCGATCATCAACGTCCGGACGAAGGTGCTCAGGCGCTCGTCGCGCATCGCGTCTGCCACCGTCTGATAGCCGCGCAACGAGCCGGCGTAGGCAAGCGTCGAGTGCGCGCCGTTCAGCAGGCGCAACTTTGCGCGGTCGTAACCGGCAACGTCGTTCGTGAGCGTGACGCCAATGCTCTCCCAGGCCGGCGTCTCGCCGCGGAAGCCTTCTTCGATCACCCATTGCACGAAGGCTTCACGCTGCACGGGCCAGCGATCTTCGACGCCGCCCAGTGCCGCGGCGACTGAGGTTCTCAACGCATCGGTGGTTGCGGGTGTGATGCTGTCGACCATCGTGCGCGGGAAGAAAACCTCCTGCTCGATCCAGTCGCCCAATGCTTCGTCGAACGTTCGCGCGAACTTTGCAGTGGCGCGACGGAGCTTCGCGCCGTTGTCGACGAGGTTGTCGCAGCTGATCACGGTGAGGGGCGCGAGCCCTGTGGCGCGACGTCGCTTTAGCGCTTCTGCGATAAAGCCGATCACGCTCGTTGGGGCGGTGAGGTTCTGCAGATCCCGTCGGATATCGGAGTGGGCAAGATCGAGCGTGCCATCGCCGGCGAGGCAGTAGCCCTTCTCGGTGACGGTGATGGTGACGATGTGAGTGGAGGGCGCGCAAAGGCGTTCGAGCACCTGCTCCGGACTCTCGGGCGCCACCAGCAGCTCGCGCATCGCCCCGATCACTTCGTGCGAGATCGACTGGTCGCGTATGGCGACGGTGTAGAGATTGTCCTGCGGAACGAGCGCGTCACGCGCGTCCGGGCTGCGCAACGAGACGCCGCAGATTCCCCAGCGCGGATCGCGCGCCAGTGCCTGCTCGAAATACCAGGCCTGGTGGACGCGATGGAAAGCACCGGGGCCAAAATGCACGACACCGGTTT
>Ga0247774_1000717_pt1 | contig 16587 bp, 13 predicted proteins | sample UWRJL001104B6_FD_179933 | JGI IMG/M metagenome (GOLD analysis project Ga0247774, IMG submission 179933) | Plant litter microbial communities from Arlington Agricultural Research Station in Wisconsin, United States - UWRJ-L001-104B-6 | ecosystem: Environmental > Terrestrial > Plant litter >... | reverse complement strand
TGGTTCGCATACTTTTGCGGATGAATGATCGGAAGTCAGTTATCGTAATGAAAAGAGGGGCAAGGCGCCATGAAGGAAATAAAAGATGAAGATAAAGCACGATTCCAACTTCTTTGTCTTAGTGCTCTAATTTTATGAAGTTACAAATTAATGACGGCGGGTTTAGTGAGCCATGGTATGGGGACAGTTGCTCTGACAATAGCCGATACCACCTGGTGATAGTCCGCATCACCAAAACAACAGCAACAATGCTCCCAGCCTTACCCACTATTAATTCCTTCGGCCCCCTTATCAATACCACGTATTTATAGTCCTCAGAACATTCCCCAGTCTTCTTACACCATTTCTCTTCTTGTCTTTTTGTCATGTATTGCTGGAGCACCGTTACACCTGGCTAATATACTTGCCAATCATTCTATCCATGTTTTTGTCGGTCGCCCCATGCTGCGCCTTGAGATGTCTCTCAATATCAGCATGCGGGCGCCATTTCTTCCCCCGCACCGTAAAAGTGATGCTGGGACACTTCTTGCAGCGGACTAGTCTCTCCGTCCTCCGTGAGCCGAGACTCGGCAGCTCCTCCTGTCTTCGTCCCACCGGCTCGGCGTGTCCGCGTTCGACGAGGGGCAGAGGCGACGGACCGTGACTGAAACCGCCGCCGACTACCTCGTCACCAGGGACTCCATCGAGCGGCCAGTTTAAAGGTTGCCCGGCTCCTTGGGACATTCCGTGTTGGGCGGCGGCGGTATGGTCCCCCGAGGAGCATACATAAGAGTTCCAATCCGCCTCCGAGATCCTGCATTGTCCAGCTTCCATCTTGGGGAGTCCACAGAGCCCGACCGGCCACTATCGTGGGTTGCCCAAGGCTTGGCTTTTTGACGGAGCTTCTGTCGGTATCCTATATATCTCCCTAGCTTTATAGCTGACCTCTATTCAAGCTGGTGGACCGTTATGAGCGGCTGTGCCCAATATGTAATCCGTTCTTCTAGGGTGCGGTCTTTCGTTATTGCGGAGGTTGACTAATGCTCGGACCTATCGTGTCTACGGAAGAATCAGTTAGCTCTTGTCCGTCACGGAGAAATAGCAGCGTCAACCAACCTCGCCTGTCGGCCGTGTCTTACGTATCGGACTATCCGTTCAGTTGACAGCGGCTTTGCTCGGCGGGCGTCTGTCGTGGACAGTGATTTCGACGATCAGCCTCAGCAGCACTGGCGGTAGTCTGCTTCGCTGTGATGCCTGAGCCTTCAGATTTTTTCTTTCTTCGACAGACCTTGTTGGCGACAGCCTTGACGCCGCAGTTGCTAGCCTTGAGGTGGACGGAGGCGACGAATCGTGTCGGTGGCAACTCGTGGGGATCGAGCCCTTGGGACGGTCGCCGCTGATTGGGACGGATCAGATGCAAAGTTTCCTGGGAAGGCCGTTGACTTTTTTCTTGATACTTTGCAAGAATTTAACAACTTCAGGTCTTGAAGGGCACAACAGGGGGACGCGAAACCAAAGATCGGTAGTGAAGGATGTGAAGGGGAGTGTGGCCGGTCGGTCCGCCTGCAAAACAGGATCCTCCCCACGACAGCTGGAACCTGCCCCACTGCGAACAATTATTCATCAGAGCATGCCAAAGCCGGTACTCTTGTACCCTAGGAAGGTACGAGCAGCAGTCGGGGTACCATCGGACCGAGACACGTTTACATGATGCAGGCATGGCTGTTCTTAAGACAGTGAACACGGTCGGTGACGGATGATGCAGGTACTGGCAAGCATAATCAGCCGAGTGTTTGGTGGATAGCTCGGATCAGATTGGCTATGTAACTGGTGGTAGCTCTGGGGAGCAGCAGCGACAGGTAAGCTGGCAGGGACGAGTGTCTTGATGGATAGGTTTGGGTGGCAGACGGTGCATCGTAGCTAGCGATACGATCGGACACGAACTGCTAACTGCTGCTGGAAGGCAGACCTGACGCCAAACATCCATTGACTGAGGCACATCGCATTCGGTACAGTATTCACCTCGGGGATCGACGTAAACCAAAATCTCCGGGGCCTTAAGACGGTGACTAAGTTGGGCCAAAAAATACGGGAAAAAAATACTCAAGAGCCTCCAATAATAACAACCAAATCTGCGGGCTCTGCAGGAACCAGCCCTGGGCGGCGGCACTTTGGTAAGGGGCAAGCTGTTTGAAGTCCGATGACGCATCGAAGGGAGCGGCTGCGGGTCATTGGTCGGAACTGAAGATGTGCGCTGTGCAGCCGTTTTAAAAACACCATCTAGCTCAATCTAGCGCGATTAACCCTAGTAGAGCTGAGGCGCAAAGAGGAAAAAAGACGGGTTGTATGTCACAGCTAGCGAGATCGAGGCTTGAACGGCCAGCAGGCACCTTGAGCAGTTCTATGAACTAGCTCTGGAGTTCTTCATAGCCAGTATCCGCAAATGCCCCCATCGCACCAATATGTCACCACTCCATTTCTTATGGCTTAAGACTCCCTACAAATATGTTGATCTAACCATGGAAAGAAAAGGCAGGGCTTTTGGCAATTTGGTAAGGAATCGTCTGATTGGGAAACCTGTCATTCTGACTTGTTCGTGCTCTGGCATGCCTTGTGCGACTGCTCGCGTGGATGGTACCACCGACTGAAGATAGCTGCCGATTCGCCTGCGGCAAGCACAAACGAGTTTGCATGCATGCTCAATTGCATTATGGAATCAGAGCAGCAGATGGCGAGTCTGATACGTTGAAGGACCCATTCAGATCTGGATTGGTTCGCTAATAATAAGCCCGAAAACGAGATAGCTCGCTTCAAGGACTAGTTTTGCCACGACACGAATCTTGAACTCCAGGGCGTTGTGTCAAGGATGCAGAGACCAGATTCTTTGCATGAATGTTTGCGGCTTCTGCATGTCTGGTCTGATGCTCACGCGGCCCAAATGCTTGGACGAGTGTGAACACCAGAACGGCGGACTTTCCCTTTGAACCAAAAGTATTAGATGAAATTAGGTGACTGTTTGAGTATATACTTTTGATCAAATTTATTTCATGTGCGATTTTCCCTTTCCCATAACGTTGGAAACGGTCAGTGCATCTGCCAGGCCCGAGTGATCTCCGAGACACCAAGAACAGGGGAACAAGCGCACATGACAGAAGCTGCTAGACACCGTTGGGTTTCGCCATCATAACGTGAAATTTTACAACAAATTTCTACACAATAAAGCTAAGAAAAGAAAATATTTTTTGCTGAAATTATTTCTCAAGCCGTGTTCGAACTGGTCCTCCGCCGGCCCAACCACCGCCATCGGCGGCAGGTCGGACACAAAATCACATTCGGTATTGAGACTTGTCTGCAAAGAGGACCACACATACTAGGGTTCATCAAAAGGGATAGCTGCAGTTCGTCCCTTTGCTTCTTCGTCCGATGTGTTCGTGAATTCGCATGCTGGGGTCGCATCATGTGTATCATGTCAATGACATCTAGTGATGACTGGTAGTCGCATCTCCATATCTAGACATAGGCAGGCAGCAAGGCTATTATGTTTTACAAAAAGCCGTCGAGGAGTTTTTAACTGCATATGAGAAGCTGGCGATGCCGTGAAACATGAGTCCATCACTATTGGTTCGATGTTTGTTTTGAACAGATTCAACCTTGGAATTGTGGTCGTGTTGGTCCTGCGCGAGGCAGGATATAGCATCCTCCATCCTTTATAATTCTAAATGCACAATTTGGTCCAGTAAGTACAGGAAATCCAGTTGTAGTTCTATCAGCGTGTAACTTGCCATGGACTTGATTAAGGCTTGTTGCGCAATCTAAGACAAATATCCGGCAGGTAAATATTATGCTGGGGATAACACGGGAAAGACTAACTTCGACTTGAAGATAAAAATAACTGGCTCAGAGTTAAAAATCCCATGCCTTGGCATGTTGCCCCGCCGAGGGCTCTCTCGCCAATAAAGCCTTACATCGCAAACCATTGGGCGCCATAGTATCCTCACCACTCACGCCTGCAGTCTTTTAGCCCCGTAGTTAGCAGAATTAGGGCGCTACGCCTGCCACCCGTTATCCACTACCGACATGAAACTACGAGATCCTCCACAAGCCGGGTGTGTAGATTAGGGTCGCTGAGTAGGGGAACCATGTTTTGAGCCAACAGGAAGATGCCGAATTACTTTGTGCAATGTATCCTTTAGCTGCCTTCGTTCGGCGAGAAGCTGGAGAAGGCGATGAGGGGCTGGATGCGTGCGAAACCAAGTTCAGAGAGCTAGCGGCATGACAGAAGAACCAGGGTAATATCCTTTGCGTGTGGTGATACATCCGAAGTATTAGAATATTGCACAGTAGGTGCTTTCTGACCTCGATCCACAACCAGTCAACGACGAGAAGGTCGCCGTAGAGGAATCGGGCGCGGGCCTTGCTACAAGCTCGCCTGGATGAACCTTCGTCGGCCAGGATATAAAGGGTAGCGCTGAGCGATCCAATAGGATGTCGACATCGGTATGCATAGGTGGCCAATAGTATTTTATGGGATGCTTTCGAAGCTTCCAGAAATCACAAAACTACGTGGAGCGGTCTGAGCCAGCCAGGGACAATTCGGCAGCGGAATCACTTGTGACGAACTGGGGGAGGCTTGCATAGGCGCATTCTTACACCTTGGAAATGTTAACGAGAGGGCAACGGACGAGGAATACAGATTTGCGCTGACTGGGAGACTGACGTCAGGGAATCTAAGGACGGGAAGCTGATTGACCCTGACCCGTCGCCGGCTCCGAAGGATCGGCCCCAGAGAGAGTCTCCTCTAAGATTAGATAGATATCGAAAATTTTTGAAGTACTTTTAGCCATTTCAATGACACCATGGATGGGAACGAAGAGTGGCATTCTTGGGAGGGTGTAATGGTTTCTGGTTTCTGGTTCATAGAAAACCTCCTGCTATTGTGCGTCTTTCTATCAATATTTCGCTAGACTAATAGTGATATTTTGACCGCCTAGGCTACCAAAGGCCGTCGTTACCTTCGCTCGAGCCCACCAAAGTTGCTGAAATATCACACTCAGACTTAGCGGAAAGCTATAGCTTCTTATCGAATCTCTAGTATCTTTCACTCGAATCAAGCAAGTACCTTTTACCTCCCTCGCCCTCTGCTCAGACCCTCAACTCCGAATGTGGCTACCGACAGCTGCCGACTCTTAGATCACATCTCTCTCTCAGAGGGAGAGAGACGGCGCCTGGCTACAGCATTGAACCCGAAGCCGCAAGTACCCTGTCCATTATGGGGGCTTATCACTACACCATACCGACCATGGACGACAAGATCTACCAGTTCCAGCAGATATAGAGCAGTAATCACTCTCTTACGCAGTCACATGGATTGAAAAAATTGCTCTTAGGTTCTCAATTAGGCATAACCATCATTCTTAAACATCACGCACAAACTAAAACCCCTCAGACATCGCTCTCGACCCCGCGAGGGGCCCATCCCTCCAGGCTACACTCACAACCGGCAGACAGGGGTGAAAGTGTGGGCCGGGATGCTGGTATGTGTAGTGTGTCCAGATAAGAAAAAACAAACAAAGTCCTTCTTCTATGTCCCATTCCAAAATCTTGTCTTTGCCCGTGACACCCACTCCTGCGGTCTCCCACCATGGCCTGCTGCTAACCCAACGATGGGCTTCAGCAAGGCGAATTGATACCCGTGACCGCCCCGTCCTCTCAACCTCGACTCAAAAATATGCACTAGAAATGTAAGAAAATATAAGAGAAGATAGGAGGTCGAGTGGCGATCCATTCATGCGCCAATGGAACACACAAGCAACCCCAAAAACAAAGCCATCCCAAACGCCATTCCAGATTCTCAAAGGGGTATTTAAAGCCAGAGACAAAAGAAACAACGTTTTCCATCTCTTTTAGCCCATCCTTGTTCTGTATTTTGTTTTCTCTTTCCCAAACCCAATTCGTTCATTTTCGTCTGCCGTTTTCCGAAAGGTTGATGTTATGCCGGAGCATATCGCTGCGAATTCGGCGCACTATCTTGCCCGTACGGGCTCCCATGCTGGCTCCCTGGCGGTCCGTACCCGGCACTCCCGGGCGCACTCCCTGGATGGCCGCCCCCTCCCGAATGAGTCGAACCGTGTCCGGCCCACCAGCCACCCCCGTTGCTCTGCGGCGGAGGGGGGCCCGGCTGCGGAACCTCGTAGCTCTGCGGCGTCGATTCCATCCTCGGTCTAGGCCTGTACCGCTGATCCTGCACCTGGTCGTTAAACTTGGCCACCTGGCTGCTCCGCTTCCGTGTCGTCATGCTCCTCGAGTCCTTTCGCAACCGAAGTCTTACGCCCTGGTCGGAAAACGAGCGAGTCAAGAAAGTAGACTCTTCCATGCCGGGGAAGTGTCGCGGCGAGTACACCTTGAAAACGCGCGAGGTAATCTCGCCGAGTTGAATAACTTCGGCGTTGGACACTTCGTAGAGGATGAACTTGAGGCGGAACCGGCCTTCTACTCGTACGGACAAGTCACCAAACACAAAGAAGCCGCCGTCTTGGTTGTTGGTGTCCTTGAGCTTGTGGAGACTCGAGACTTGGGTACCGAAGAGTGGGTTGCCGTTTTGGAACGAGACGGGGGTGTCTTCCTTTTCGTCGATCAGGAAGGCCATGACAAAGTGGTACGGGCCTATCAACGCAAGTTAGCAACAAGTTCCCGGTCGTCTTGGCAGAGCCTCGTGTTACAACTTACTCTGGAGAATATGGCTGCTCTGGGGAGGCACCTCCAACTGAAGAATGGGAGGCGGATCAACCGGCTTTCGGTCTGCTTTTCAATGTTAGTAACCACAGGAATTGCTCAGCCGGTTCGGAATGCGACAGTACCTTTGTCCTTTCCCATAACCACCTTCGCCCTGTCAGGCTCTTGCCGGATCGTCAACGTGAACGGAGCAGAGGGAGATGCTGGGTCTGTCGTGGGGGAGTACGTCATGAAGCCGCCCTGCTCCTGCGACAAGATCGGCGACTGCGTCATTGTCGGTGCCGACGTTGGAGGGAGGCCCGGGTTTCCAACTGGCGTTGGAGGCGTCATCATCGGCAGTCGTTGCATCTGCGGTGGCGGCTGTGCCTGCGCGGGCTGGTACGGGGAAGCGGGTACAGGATCGTATTGCGACTGTGGCGGCCCCGGTGGAGGAGGAGGCGGCCGGCCAGGCCCCGCGGGATACCCGTATGGGTGTCGGGGGTTGTGTCCGCTGGCCATGGCGGACATGTGCGGTGATGTTTGGCCGTTCAGATGGGAGAAGCTCTGCTGGTGGTGGTGTTCCCGCGAAGCTGATTCAAAAGAAGACGTGTAGATGCCCAGAGAAGAGGGCGGCTCGAGGCTATGCGGAGGCTGGATTGCGATGCTCATGGACCAGGTAGGCTGGGTATCACCCCAGGCGGATGCGGGTACGATTAGATGGGGTGTTGTATCTTGGGAGGTGCTGGTCGACGGTCCAGCTAGGAAGCTCCAGGCTCGAAGTTCGTGCCGTCAGTCGAAGGTCGTCAGGCCCTGGTGGCGAAGGTATTCGGGAACGTTCAGCGGTCGATCAGTGGTATCACGTCTCTCAAAACTCTCGCTTCCAAACCCTCCTCCCAGCACTCTTATCTCTTGATCCTCCACGTTACCGAGGATTTCTCAACAAGTCTTCGTCTTCACTACCAGGTCAGCTGGCGTGAGTGGTAGAGGCCGTGGTTGAGGGTGCAGTTGCACGGGATACGGTCGTCAGGATGTTGGAGAGAGAACCTGGCTCTGGGTGATGGTGTGTGTTCGAGGGACGGGCCTCTTTTATTCCAAACTCAAAGAATCCGGTAGTACCGTTGTAATTGAGAGAGCCAATGGTGCCCACAGCTTGGGATGAGTGTGGGGAGCGTCAGGTTCTTGTAAGGCGGGGGATGTAGCTGCTCCGTACCAGTGTTCTTCTCGGATCTGGAGAAGACAGGGAACCGGGTTTCACACAGTTGGAGAGACGAGGGGGATGTGAAGTCGAAGGTCGTAAAAGCAGAGCTGGCTACGACTTGCACAGGTAAAGTCCTGGGCACAAGGGCTTGATATGTAATGCCGTGTCTGAGACGTGATGATGGACAGGGCCAAACACGGGAATGGAGAGGATATCTATTAGACCTCGACCGGACTGGGGGTGTGAAAGCATATGGGTGGCGTGTGGCAGCACCACCAGGTGGAGACGGTGACGCTGGATGGAGAAGCGATGGGCAACCGAGATGCTGACAGGTGGTGGGCCGGCCAGTGCAGCGGCTTCGTGGAGCGAACGGGAGAACTGGCGCAGCCGTGGTAGGTGACGGCCGCTAAGTATGGAGGGATAATAACGATTTTGTACCTTTGTCCTCAGTCGCAAGCCTTTTGGCGGGGATGGTACCCGCTGCGGGGGGGGTGAGAGCAGAAATAGAAAGTAAGGTGGTGGTACGAAAGTACTCGGGACTCGGTAGGGTGCGTGGTCCAGTCGACAGGGTTGCTTGACCGGGCCAGGGGGGTGTGGGAGAGGATCGATCGGAAGCTTGGTTCCAGAGACTGAGGGCACGGAGGTATGAAATGGGACTGGATCGACGTCAAGGTTCAACCTCGGTGGCCCTGAAAGCCGTCCTTCGAAATGTGCAATTGAGAGCGAAGTGCCTGCCTACTTGTACAGGCTGCACCAAACTGTGTGCAGAGAGAGTGTGCACAACCGTCAGCCCTCGTCTTTGCCTGCCGGCAGAGATTGGATCTATGCTGACAAGCTGATGGAGGCTGGAGCCCTTCTGAACGGGGCATAGCACTGGTGGCCATGGAAGCCCTTAGTGAGACGTGGAGTTGTCGACTCAGCCATTGGTAGGTGAGACACGCCGTTTCGATCCCGAATCTAGCACTTCTGGGGTTCTTTGGGAAGAAGTGTTCACGCTTTTTCTCTTGACAGATGGGGCCGTTGGCACACTTGGCCCACTGAAATGTTTTTGAGAGAACCTTGGCACTCCTGCCGGTAGCGTACGGCTATTCGTATGCGTGAAACACTTTTAGTGCCGAGTACACCGGCGAGTAATAGGCGTGGTGCGGCAGGGAAAGCCCAGCCGTAGGGAGGCCTGCAAAGGCACTGATGGTGGCGGCGGGTTGGACTTTGAGATTCGAGGTAGAAAACTGGGATTTGAGTAAAGTCGCCGTTCTTGAAAATCGTCCGGAGTGAATCTCTCCAACTGCACGAAAGAATCCGATTTTCGTCGACAAAAATGCCATCGTCTTCTGGGCGCCTTCTTGATCGACAGCCGTGTTCCGGACTCCCGGGCGTTCCTTTAATGCCTGGTTACTGTAAAAAATGCCAGCAAGGGCGGGACGTAGGCAGAGGCAGCGGGACGACGGAGACTCTGTTGCTGCGACTGGAGCACCGGGCCCACGCAGGCTCCCAATGCGGACAACGATGGAGTATATTTGTCCAGTTATGGATGACACGCAACTCGATGGAGGTTGGGGATGTCGAAAGAATAGGAGGGTATATTAAGTAGCCTCTGCAGGTGGAAAGGCCGTACAAAGCCCTGGGAAGGGTGGCCTCGTTTAACTTGGCTGGGCATTGGCCTGATGACCACAAGGAACTGTGGAGGAGCCGGGGATTGGTAGGAGGGAACGGGATCGGTAATGCCAGGTGCTTCGCGGCTTTGATGCATCACACTAGTAATGTGCGTGTTCGTTGTAATGATGCACTCAGGCAGTTATCAGCGTAGGGTATCTCTTGTACCCCGTTGGCCAGTGTATGGATTCTTCGCTGGCCTTTCGGGGGGGGGGCTGTTCGTTCGAGACTCGCGCGAGAAGCACTTACATGCAATGTTGAAAAGCAATGTAATGCGCCGGGCGGCTGGCTGCGAATGTCGAGTTCATCGACATAAATAGACTAGGCCTATGGAGAGTGGAATAGGCGAGTAAACCGCGAGAGCACTCCAGCAATGGTCTACCGCTTCATTTAGATGTGTACCTAAATGTAGCAGTCATTGTCAGTGGACAGGTCGCCAGGCGGTTCACCACAGGCTTGCGAGGAACCCCCTCTTCAACCTACAGAAGATCATTAGGAGGGTAGTGGCGGTTGCAAGCCTGTCCGCTCCGACTGAAGTTCAAGGGCGACTGTGGGACGCCATTTGCTCAGTCGCCGGAGCCACGGAAAACTGCAAGCCAGTTGCCAGGGTCTGCCCACTGAGTGGCACCCACCCACCCTCCACTTTGATGAGACCCTGGCCCTTGTCTTGCCGGGTCGCCCTTTCCCTGATGGGGACTCGGAGGGGGAAGTCACCGCAGTTCGAGACTAGAGGATTAAGAACGCAGTCTACGGTTGTGCTGTGGGCCTTGGGGCCGTTGGTAGCAACAGAGAAGGACATCTTGCCATGGACCTTGCCTGCCTGCTTGCCTTCCTCCCTGATCGGTCGCATGAACACCACCGCCAAGAGATTGAGTTTGAGAGTCACCCGTACCAAGAGGTACACCATATACCTGCCATAAACCTCCCGCGGTGGAGGACGTGGAGGGAGGTCGCCAGGCTCTGGACAAGACTGGAATGTATACGGTACAAGTCTCGATCGTGATGGTTCCTGCCTCCACCACCAGGAACGGTTATCTCTCTGCATTGTGGTTGTGTCGATTAAGTGGACGCCATGAAGCCTTATTTGGTGGGGGTGATTGCATCTTCTGGTTCACACAAAAAAAAAAGTCCGGGTTTTGTAGTAGTTCATTGCATTTTAGCACGAAGGTAGTAACAGGAAGCGACAATCTCAGGCTTTGCCAGCTGGTGCTGGTGGCTGGTGTCAGCAGCTTAAAGAAGGAACAAGGAGGTTTCGTTACGTTCCCGTCTGCAAAGCACTCACATCCACAGCTGCAACCAAAAAAAGTGAACACGCGAAATTGACAGTCACGGTGCCTCCCGGAGTGCCATCAATTGATGGATTTACCGGGCGAGAATACTTGTTCTGCTTCGTAGCGAAGCGAAGCGGTTCCAAACTTGAAAAAGTCCAGGTCGCAGTTGCCTTTTCCTACCACACTCCAGCTCTAGCGAAATCCTGGGCAAGCACGTAGGAGAATTTTGTTTCTAATGTTGCTCCTGTTCGTGATGCTCCGGCTTTTCTCTTATTCGTATTTTCCCCCAAATTACCTGAGAAAATGTTCCTATTTGTAGAAATTTCCTTGGCCCTAGCTCGTGAGAGATGAGGGAAACCTGACGGCTATTAAAGCTGCGTCATATGGGTAGTTTGGAGTTAGCGTGTCAATGTGGCACTGCGAAAGGGCCGCACTCAGATGTTGCCGCAGAAACTTTGGGCAGAAAAGACAAGATGACAGGTGTATTCGCGAAGAAAACACACTACCACCGCGTCGCAGCAGAATGAGGGCTGTGTTGCGAAGCGAGTACAGGCTACCTTGCTCCCTTCCCCAGACCATTAGAGTTATCGGGGATTTTGTGCGGCAGGTCGCGTATCTGGTACTTTGGCACTCTGGGTCATCTCCAGAGCGCATTCCCCATTTTTCCAGGCAAAATGAACCGGCAGTATTCCTGGATGTAACGATACTGAGATCTGGGACAGGTTAAAACTGATGATGAGCAGGGGGGCTTTGCTTCGGAGCTTCTGCAACTCGCAGGCCTTCGATTTCCGGTCCTCTGAGATGGGCTGCGTGGCTTCCAGCAGTCCCTCATAGTGTCTGTGCGTGCAGGGTTTGTTTGGAGCCAGAGCCTGTGGAATCTAGCGAAGCATGAATGGAAGCTTTTTTGTCTTCCCAAATCATGGATCCTAACTCGACAAGGACATGACATGGACATGGACATGGCATGGACATGGGAGAGTCACAGCGTAGAGTGCCAGAGCGGCCATCGTCTCGCCTTTTGGCCTGTGGCGACACTCACGCCGTTTACCCACTTGGGACCTGGGCCAATGCAAACATACAATGCATATCGTCCTCCTTAAGCTTTGCAATTACATGTAATGACTTTAGCCATGGGCATGGGATGCCTGAATGGAGCAAAGCGGCCTCGTCCTCCCCCACTCAAGATTCCTCCAATGCTAGGATAGCCTCCTTTTGCGACTAGGGTTGACATCCTTCGCAAGATGACAGCGATTCTAAATGACCCCGCCGGTTTTTGACAAGGCCAGCTTGCTGTCAGCCGCCAGCCCACGAACGGTACGAAGGGTACTCCATCGCGTTTCTTGATGGCGTACATGCTCCATGGCGCTGAAGCGGCGACGTGCAAGGGGTTTGTGGCGTAAACTTGGCAGAGTGTGGAGAAGTCGTTCCTTTTGTTTGACGTTGCTTTTCTCAAATCTTATTTAGGGCCGACAAAACGACGTCCTTCACCCTAATACTTCCGAATATCCTTGGGTTCGTAGGACGAAACAGACTGGCCGCTCGGCTGCATATGGTAGCACGAATATTGAGCGTTTGACACAAAACGCGACGCGGCAGTAAGAAAATATCAAATACCTACAGGATATTTAAAGGTCCGTGGTAGGCGCACGGCTCGTCGACTGGATATCCAGAGCCCGGAAAAGTCTTCAACATCTTCGCACCAGCGGGGCGGACTTGGCGAGTAAACGAGCACGGCAAGAGACGGGTAGCTTTCAGTCGCTTAAGCATCTCAAACGTGGGCTGCTTGGAACATCATCTCTTTTACAACCTGGTAGACCACACCACCATCCAAACCAGCACAAAATTATCTGACTTTTCCGCGCCTATCATGCCCATTATTATCTCTCCGACACTCGTCTACGCAGGATTGACCGACGTTGACAGGTGTCCCTCCCGGGATTCTAGCGTTGCGCCTGGGTCAAATTTCTGGGGCTGACTTGTGTTGGTTGTGCCTTGACAGAACGTGCGGAAACTCAAAGCCACGCATTAATGACAAGACCTCGACAGGGCTGTGATTGAAAGGAGAGTTAAATCAACGTCGCCGACCGCGGACCGAGGATGTCGAACTCCTTGTCCCTGCCTGTTTGCTTCCCTTCCCTGCATGCCATCGTTTGCAAACTTGAGATCGGCAGAGGTTGCCGAGGGACAAAGGCAGTCCACTAACGCAACCTCGTCGTGCCACTATCCGTACGGTGGACTGACCTATAAATTTTTTGGGCGGACCATCGCCCGTCCTCCCCACGAACTGACTAAGCCAACTGCCAGTACCGGCCTCCACTGTCGGGATGTCACTGACGAAGGGTTAGAACACGCTAGAATTTAGCGGCCTGCACAGGAAGCAGCCCTTTGGATTCCGCGAAGAGCTTGCGAGGGGGACGAGGTTGTGCGTGCTGTCCACATGGCGGGGCTCGGACGAGGGAGTCCAGGCACGCGCACCCTTCATGCAAGCGCAACACCACAGCAGCGGCACGATTCCTCGGCACTGGTGGAGCCGCCCGATCCATGGTTGTGTGTACTTCCATCTCCTCGCAGTTCTCATACAATTATTTGTACCATAGACCCTCGCTCTCCACAAATATCTGCAATCTTGCTCAAGGCCCTCATCTTTCAGGCCATGTGCCATACCTGCAGTACTCCCGGAATACCCGCAACTATGTTGCCCGAAGAGATGAAGGAATTGCGGACGCAAGGCTTCGGGGGGCGTTTCCCGTGTCCTTGAAGCTAGAGTTATTGCAGCAATGATCAGATTACACGGAGCTTGCGATTGAACTTTTATCATCATCATATTGCCCTGTACAGGGAAAGAGCCTGTTTCTTTCTGAGGCAAGGGTAAGTCTTTGCTGTCAAGTCATGTCAGTCACGGCCTCAATGCGACAGTTGTCTTGGACCCTGCTGAACATGCCTCACAAAAGCCGCAATACTCGCTAGGACACCAGTTGACTAAGAACAGAACTCCTTGTCCCTAGGGGTAGGGAAGAAGCTAAGGCAGGCGGCATTCGTTGGGATGTCACTCGAAAATTGCAAGCGTCGATTTCAGAGTACCTTCGTAACTGCGTTGCAAACCTCCAATCGAGATGGCGGGCCAAGGAGCGGACAATGAGGCTGCGCAAAACCTGAAGTCTAATGATCGTCCTCTATTGTCGCAGACTCGCGTTTTGACAGCCACTCGCGCTCCCCGAAAATGATCCTCGCCAATCTGCAACAGAACCGCGCATCAAAGAACATTCTACGCGCCTTCCAAATGACTCAAGTTCAGACGGCATTCTGCTCGGACATGAGAGACAATGAACATCAATCCGGTCCCTGGCGCAAATCCGTCCCAGAAACCCGATTTGGGTAAGCCAGGTTACGAGAATCGAATATGCTGCGTGCCGCTGCATTTCCGACTTCACATCATCGCACCTGTCATTTTTGACCTCCCAAGATTCAGTGTAGCTTCCGTTTTCGCTGTCGCTCTTACCCCAAGTTCATCATCAACCCCGCATTCACAAAACGAGAGCCAAGGGAGGACGACTTGCGGAGTGTTACATTTGGAATATCGGGGTCGTGGACATGGCTTGGTGCCTGGATTATTACTGTAGGTGTGCGTCAAACAGGTGCGGTCCGTGGCCAATCCAGCGAACCAATCCATTTCATGTCCAAGAGAGGAAATCCTTTTTTTTTCGTGCAATCATTGAGCCGATAGGCACTTACGAGGGCACCATAAACTCAGTACAGCAAGGATCCCTTGCCTACGAGCCCGGCAGGCGCCGAGCCCAAGGTGGCTTCTCATGTCCGAATCGGCCACTTTTTTTTCCTGTCAATCTGACAAAAATACCATGAGCTCAATCTCCCCAAACCACGACAGTGCACACGGCATGAACGAAAGAATTGCCCAGGGCAAAAAGAGAACTGGCATGAGCATGGTTCGATAAGCGTTTGCGATGCTGAGTGGTCAGCGGCCTTTTGGCTGGGTCGAATCCAACCCTCCATGATGTCGACCTTGGCACACCAGTCCCATTATTAACGCTGGCAATGGTTACACAATAGTATTACAGTTACTGTCAGCTGCCATCGCCACGATGGAGGAGCTCAACGGGGCAGGCACACCGTCATTCGAACATTTGTCAGTAGGGATTACGGCTTCATGCCCTAGACTTACCATGTTATCGCTGTGCCTCTCTTCGGCTCGGCCGTCAATCATGTTGTGTCACCCGGTCCCAGCCAACCTGCTCGGTGTCTGGGACTCTGCGATCTACGCGGCGATCCTGAATCTCAAGTCATCCGAAGTTAGATGCTCGGGATCTTGCATCCGATCCGGGTCTCACCGGCACCGGTTGCTCAGCACAAAATTTCCGACCAAGATCCTGCACCATTCTGTTGAGAGAATGCCCCAGCAACACGAAAATACGCGACCACTCGGCAGCAGCTCTGGAAAGGCTCCGTCGCGATTCCCTGGAGACGAAGTCGGGATCATCTGAAGGGGCTGACTAGAATACCAGGATCCGGTCTCGACGGAACCAACCTGCCATCTCCGCATTGCATGCTTGACGACTCGTATGGACCCGCATCGCTGGTAGATGACAGCTGTCCACGTGCGGAGGATCGAGCCTTCGTCGTCGATATCAAAGGGCGTTTGTTAATGAGGAAACAGGAAACTCCCAACTCCGCTCCTATCCGCACCCCCTCATGACTTCGCGACGACTGGGCGCGGATGCAATTGATCAGGGCAGACTTAAAGCCATGATAGCTGCTTGCGCGGAGCGAAGATGGCCCGTCCTGATACGCCAGGTTCAACCCCAACGTGCCGCCGTGGAGAAGGCATCCACCGAAAGACCGAGTCTTAGAGGCTGAGTATATTGCCCTTAGCCCTCTTGAGGATTCGCACTTTTGTGCCTTGTCTTCAAAGGCTAAAACACTTGCCTTCCTCCTGAGGTCTCGATAAAGAAGGCGAGCTGATCCGCTTCGGCTCTTGCCACCAGTCACGTTTACGGCGTATCGCCATCCTTCTGGCCAGTCGACCTCCCACTGAACTCTCGTTAGGATCGCGGCCTGGTAATGCACAAATGTCAAGGAGCAGGCAGGTAGGTAGGGCGGGTAGGTAGTACCTATACTTCTTCCTGCCGTCGTGCCGCGATGCAAAGGCTCTGCTGCGGGACGGGAGGTAAAATCAAGTTCTGATCAAAAACCAGCCACTGACGGATGAGCTGGCAAAAGCGGCACGATTCGCTTCACACTCGGTCGTGCATTCCCGGGTTATCCACCTTCCTTCCATTTGGATAACCATCTCTTGATATCATCAAATTTGTGTCCGCGATTCACCGACGAACGGAATTAGAATCGACCATGTTGACCAAAAACAAGTCGCTCCAGCTTCGCAAACTCGTGGCCAGCATAAACTCAAATGTCACCACGAGACTACCGCTAATATCAAGGACTCGTCATCCATCCACTCCTTGCCGTCGCTAGCCAGTTGACAGTTAAGGGAGCCTGTGAGTATACGAGCTGTCCAGCCGTTTGTTCGCAGTCCTATTCTTGGATTGTTCTCTCTCCCTGCCGCCCTGCTGCAGTCGAGTCACATGGTCGAGACTCTTCGCTCGCGGAGCCGGCCGGCACTCATCAGCTTTTATTTTCATTTTGGGTGTCGTATACATTTACTCTCTTCCTGCTTCTTATGGCAATTTCCATGGCTAAGTGGCCGCTGTTATTGTCAGGTGATGCAATTGTAGCTGGTAGCCGGGCCGCGGAGTGTCTCCA
>Ga0247774_1000716_pt1 | contig 16591 bp, 13 predicted proteins | sample UWRJL001104B6_FD_179933 | JGI IMG/M metagenome (GOLD analysis project Ga0247774, IMG submission 179933) | Plant litter microbial communities from Arlington Agricultural Research Station in Wisconsin, United States - UWRJ-L001-104B-6 | ecosystem: Environmental > Terrestrial > Plant litter >... | reverse complement strand
TGGTGATGATGTCGAGTCTGAAAGAAAGTAAACATCAGAGCCGAGAGTACGAGACAAGCCTGCCCCTGGAACCTGCATGCTGGCTGCCTCACTTGCTAACCGCCACCAAGACGCGTGCAATGTATCACTAGGGTCGGTTTCGATCTGTCGCTCCCGTCAAAATAGATCAATTAATAGCTTGAGAACTAGAGATGCGGCACCAATAATTCGAATGCCTAATACATACCAATCAAAATTCATGGAATTTCCCACCTTACTATACAGTGTCCTGTAGCCACGAATTGCCCCTCGCATCGCATACAGTGTTGAATGTATTGTCAAAGCACTTAGCGAAGACTTTGCTCAAGACCTTTAAGGTCAGGATTCGTAATCCTTTCGCCTTATAATTTCTTGTTTCTTTCTGCTATCAGTTCCGTTTTACAGTAGCCAGCATCCGTTAAGCTGATCATGACCAGCAAATCTCTCGACTCGGCTCCATGCATGATACCGCGGTGAAATCTCGATAGACTCCGACCCTAACCCGAAATACCAGCCGAATGTGGCGTAGCTTTTCAAAAGTGTGGCGTGGCGAGTAGAGCCAGCGCAACATAAATGAATAAGCCTAAATATGGACTAAAATACGAGCGCCCAGCGGGCGACTGCGCCTCCCTTAGATAACCGAAGGCCGTGTTGGTTCTGATTGAAACTGCGCCGCGAACTCTCCACGAGCAAGATATAAACAGCGTGCGCCTCCGTAGCATTCAGATGATTCTACTAATCCCACGAATTCAAGCTCAAAACGCCTCTTGTAAATTTTCGCTTCTCCGAATTGCCTCTTCTTCTTTCCAATTACCGACATAATACATCCTTAATTGACCCCTTCTGGACATTGCGAATCATGGGTAATCCAATCGTGCCACGTTGGGAAGGAGCATCGTCGGGCGAGATTGCAGAGTTTTTTTTTCTCGTTATTGGCCTTCCGGTCATTGTTATCCTCACTCCTTTATGCTGCTGCGGATTAGTATGCTGGTGCGATCACCGGAAGAAGAAACAAAGGGAGCGTCAAGCTGGCGGACCAGAACCGGCTCCAAAAGCCCGCGTAGAAAACACCGGGGCCTCAACACAAGAACCTGCTGCTTTGGTTTGAGAAGCGGTACGTGCGGACGACTACGACTACCAAAGGCATGTTGTGCGGAAAATCTTCAGGTGTTTCCGCGGGAAGCCTCGGGGACAAGAGGACTCCTGGCGATGAGATGATTACATGGCGAGGTTGAGAAGGGTTGGATTTCTCCCCATTCATTTCTCATCAAATCTGAAGATGGATTGAGGGCCTTGGGGGATATTGAGTGTCACGTATCTCTCCTAAGGCTGACTGGGGTGGAGGAGAATATAAATGGCTCTCGCTTCGAATTTGGGTTGTCAATTTGGTTGCATTTTGACCTAAATTATTTAATAATGTTAATGAATATCTGATCGGAACTAGCTCCAACCATGTTTCATTCTGTTTCTCATGAAAATGCGATACAAGGATAGTCAATTATGTAGAAACCTATGCCGTCTTACATACTTTTGCCCTACAAATGATATACGCCCCGACTTTCACACGAAAGCATGATGGACCATGGGTAACCTCAGCTGCATGACGCAATACTTCGCTCACATGATTTGTTCGTTGCCTAGCACTTAAGTCGGCCTGCAGCGACCCTTCAGGCCGTCCTTTCAATTCTGATTCCCAAGTCTTCATGGAGGCCTTTAGTGTTCCAAGACATGGTTCATTCTTTGCATTGACAACTTTGCCTACCAAATAAACATAATCATTAGGGTTAGGGGTAAGGCCATTCAGATTTCTCGCTAACCAACTTACTCATCTGAATCGGGCTTGAACTGTCGAGCCTTTAGCCCTGTCCCTGTCGTATTTTGTGCAGCAACTTGCGAATACGGGGTTGGTCGGTTCGGCTCCTCGGACCTCGAGGAACTGCACCCATTATGAGTAGGGCCGATCTTCAGCACGCCATCCCCAATTGAAACAAAAGCTTTGACGCTGGCTGTGAGTTGCTGACTGGTTCGTGAAGATAACCTCTCGCTTGAGCTCTGAGAAGCTGAGGCGGCTGCTGGTGAGTCCCTTCCCTGTGGCGCTTCTCGAACGCAAAAGATTGCAACTCTGAGATGTAACGCAAGGGGCGGCGGGCGCAGATGAATGCAATCCGACGCTGGGATTGGGGAAAATATTCGGGTTAGGAGTTTTGACTTACCCCGGATTTTCCGGTAACGGAAAATTTATTTCCGTCCACTGAAGAGGCCTGTTGCTTGGCGCAACGCGTTCTCCAAAATTCCTTTGGGGATGAGTAGTCTACCAGTTGCGCGAAAAGATCTGAAATGGGGTGTTCTGTAGTTGATGATTTGTGATGTTTCGTGCGAGGCTAGGGATGAGGCTTATCGTGGTTTTAAATTGGGTTGGTTGCGAAAGGTAGAATGGAGAGCGAGACAAACGCCGATGAATCCCCTTTGTCAATGACAACCTTTTTGATACACCTTTGACAAAGCGTCTGAAATACCTAGCAAGCAGCTTATGGCAAGGTCAGCACTTTTTGGGGTCGGGAAACCGTCCCCCAAGCGCGATCGTCGCTGTGGGTCGTGGTTGCATCAAGTAGTTGGTTCGCTTACGATGCCAGCGGGGACGACCCTTTGCACCGCTGTTACCCCTCATGACAAGCCGGGTCTTCGAAGCCGAAGCAGGTAGAGGGGTGCGAACAGCAACATGGCAGCACAGCACAGGAATCTTGAGATTCTTCTCCTCTTGTTCAGCATGGTGAAGGTGTTGGCTTGGGCGGTGGATTTCCGTGCTCCGCAACAATTTTCGGAGCCCGTAGCGCCAACCTTTCGCGACGCAGGGCGCGACGCAGGGAAGCGCGCCCGGCGTGGTATCCCGACGCTTGGTTCCATCGTCGACGGGAACGACTGCGGGTCGTAAATAACAGCCGCTGTATTATCCCAAATGGCCAGACAGCGGAGCAATAAATTCTCTGGCCCAATTCAGCCTTTTCCCGCTTCGTTTATCATATGGCGATTGATGGGCGGGATGAGCAAATGCCATGTGGAATTGTGGATGGGTGGATCCTTTGTCCCAGTCCCCGGGACTGACCCGGTCCCAGACCGTCCCACCTCAGGCTGGAGGATAGCGGAGGCAAACGAAGTGTGTCCGCAATTAACCCGGTATATTACCCTGCAGCTTCCCGGCCATTTCGAGTGGTGTTTTTTCTCTTCCTCCGGCTCTTCTTCTTTTCTTCAATCTTCCTGCTAACTGCATCACCAGACGCGGCTTCGTGGAAACGGATTTCCTGTTCTGATTCCCACTGAGCATCAAAGTCAAGGGATTGAAAGTCGCAACCATGGCCGGGCCTTCCAAGATCCTCAAGATCATCATTCGCAATGATGCCATGAAAGAGGAGTAGGTCGATCCTCTGGTTCTCCGGTCTCCGGCAAACACGCAGAGCATCCACTGACGCGACATAGCCCGGAGGAGATCTACGGATGGAGGGTGTTTGCTTTGGTGTGGGCAGGTTAGTTGCTTTCCCTCGACAGAATCTCACTTTTGAGTAGTTGCTGATATTATGCCATCAAACAGCTTGGTAAGCCGATTCGACGCCTGTTAATTTGCATGCGCCTGAACTTGTGTTAATCTTGTCAGCTTCGGCGGCATGCTCTTTGGCTGGGAGTAAGTAATTGATCATGAATGTGTGCGTTGGCTTTGGGTGCCTCGGCTGACATGTGTATAGTATCGGTACCATTGGAGGTGTTTTGGCCATGCCGTTGATGCAAGAGTAAGCGCCTTTGGAGCACTTTATGCCACATTCGAGCGGCTGACATTGTACCAGACAATATGGCTACAAAGACTATGACAAGGCAGCCAAAGCCAACATGTCGCAAAATAGTGAGCTTTGCGGAATGTTTCATAATGATTCTCCAGCTGCTAATCTTCTTCAGTCGCCTCGACTCTTCAAGCCGGCTGTTTCGCCGCCTGTTTCATCACACCCTGGATTACGGACCGATGGGGACGGCGATGGGCCCTGATAGGAACCGGTATTATCACCATTATCGGCGTCATCATGCAGTCCGGATCCGCCAACACGGGTAACCTCGCGGCCATGTACGTCGGACGCTTCACTTCCGGCCTCGGCGTCGGGGCCGCCTCGATGCTAACACCACTCTACGTCGCCGAATGCGCCCCCCGTTCCATTCGCGGCGGCCTCACGACCTTCTACCAGCTCTTCATCGTCTCTGGCGTCATGATTGCCTTTTGGATCAACTACGGCAGTTTGCTGCACATGAGCGGCAAGTCCACGTACGCGGTGCCACTGGCTCTTCAGGCGATCCCCGCGCTGCTGCTCGTCATCTTTATGTTCATGGTGCCCGAAAGCCCCCGATGGACTGCCAAGCAAGATAATTGGGAGGAGACGACGCGCATCATTGTGCGGCTGCGAGCCCTGCCCGCAGACCACCCCTACGTCCGTAACGAGATCCAGGAGATGGCCGAGCAGCTCGAGAACGAGCGGCGACTGATTGGCGACGCCACCACAAAGACCCTTCTGAAGGAGATGTGGCTCATTCCCGGCAACCGCAAGCGTGCCATCATTTCCATCATGCTCATGGTTTGCCAGCAGATGACGGGCGTGAACGCCATCAACTACTATGCCCCGCAGATCTTCGAGGGCCTCGGCATGACGGGCACGTCTGTGCAGCTCTTTGCCACGGGAGTCTACGGCATTGTCAAGACCGTGGGCTGCCTCTGCTTCCTCGCCTTCGTGGTCGATTCTCTTGGTCGTCGGTGGAGTTTGCTGTGGACGAGTGCCGCCCAGGCCATTGCAATGTACATTGTCGGCGCATACGGCAAGACTGAACCCCCCGTGAAGGGCCAGCCGGTATGATTTCCCCCACTCCAATCCTAGCTCCATTATTTTCGGGGTTACCATCGCCAGTCAAAGAAGCTGACAGATTTTCCTAAGATTTCGGGCTTCGGGTACTTTGCCATTGTCCTCATCTACCTCTGGGCCGTCTTCTTCCAGTTTGGTTGGGGTCCCGTGTGCTGGGTTCTAGTTAGCGAGATCCCGACGGCCCGTCTCCGTGCCTTGAACGTGGCCATGGGCGCCGCCACGCAGTGGTTGTTCAACTTCATCATTGCCCGTACAGTCCTGACCATGCAGGTGACTATGGGGACTGCTGGCTATGTAAGTTTTATACCTCTTAGGCTATATTGCTCTGTGACAAAAAAAAGCCGTGAAAATAAATTTCTAACGCTTCTCAATGCATTATAGGGCATGTTCTTCTTGTTCGGTACTTTCGGCTGGCTCATGGGAATTTTCGTTTGGTTCTTCATTCCAGAGACCAAGGGTATCAGCCTTGAGAAGATGGACGAACTCTTCGGCGTCACCGAACTTGCGAAGAGGGCAGATGATCGCGAGGCCGACACGCCTACTGAGATTCACGAGACCAGCGTGAAGAATGATGAGAAGATTTGACATGGAAACATCTTGTGGAAAATGAGGCCTGGCATCGTAATCGCCATCCATGGATGCCGGAGTGCCGTTGTCGGTTTTAGCAACATTTTGGTGTGGACAAGCTGTTCAGATTGTTTTCTAATATTAAACGAGGAAAGCCGTAGGATGCAGGCTTAATGAGAGCACTCGTTGTGTTGGCTGATTCCCCGTCGCATTCATACCCCAATTTAATCAGGAACAACTTTAAGAACTACTAGTGACTATATTTAGTCCCATATCTTTTTCCCTCTGATTATGGTTATGAAAAATTTTCAAACTTGAAATTTGTAAGCCTAAGTAACATAAATCAAGCTTGCGCCGCATTCTATTAATCGAAGGTTAGAGCCTGTGAGAACCAGAGCCTTGTTTAGAAAATGATTATAACTAAATAGAGCTAACTGTAGCCAGTTCTCTTATGCAATCCAGTGCTGTCGTTGCCTTTAGCATCGTGGAGCTTACGAGAACAAGGCGGGCGACGTGACTCCGAGATTACATGCTTTCCCAAAGTCCGCTCAGGACTGTGCCAAATTAGGGAAGGTCTTGCCATTTAAAACGTTGTTCCCATAAGAAATGGAAATTAGCGGCGTTCATCATGTCTTCTGTTTCCGCGTTATCAATGGGCAATTTGCCCACTCCAATTTCCACCCCATAACTGCTCTTGTAATAGTATCCTTACTAATGACGCACGAAGCAGAACAACGGCCGTGCTCTGGCACTGTGATTGGATCACTGTGGATATTAATGTATGTCGATGTGGCTGACGGGACCGCCGTGCTGTCGCAGATTATAACCGTCTGGGCCAGCGAACCCGCATCGTCGACTGAGAGGGCTTCCAAAATGTCGGTGATGGCCAAACACGGATCAAAGAGAAAACTCTAGAGTTCCTGGCTTGGGCCCGGCTGTAGGTCCTTGAAATAGGCGGATGTCGCCAGTGAGCTTGGCCGCGCGATCGAGATCCTCCCCAACCTCGGATTGGAGGAATCGCTGTTTGGTAAACTCTTGGAGGGGCTGAGATGTTTTCCAAATGGGATTTATCTCGTATTCCTTCACATTAAAGCCCATTGCATTTATAGACCCTACTGACGAATATGGTAGAACGCGAGATGCGGGTTTGGCGCTGTTCAATAAGAATGTCGTCTGCGGGTTGGGATTGAAATTCTAGATACAGACAGCGTGCCTATTGTGTCCATGCTAGGTACCGCTTTGTGATTTGCGGCGCCCGACGCAATGTGCCTGTGGCCACCATAGCAACTTGCATTGGCCTCCGCGGCGATGAACGCCGACGCTAGCCTGGCAAGCCCTCGAGGTCGGAAGATACGGCCCAACGCCCACGCTAACAGACGCAACCTCTTTGTCTCCGAGCGGAATACGACAAAGTGAGTACCGCGATACGGTCCAAACATTTTTATTTTACTCTAGATAACTCTGTCCTCTCAATAGCCGTGGCGGCTTCCTCGCATCTTGATTCCTATTTGTTCGATCATCTACGATTGCTACACAGGCTCCAGCCGCTCCCTTCGTTGTGCCTTCCAGCGCTCCTCTAGCAACCCCACGGCGGCCTGCTTCGCCCCCGCTACAAGGTCACGTAACTCGCGTCTGCCACGCCATTCCTCGCACCCGAAACTATCCGCCCAGCAGCCCTAACAACCAACAAGGTTGGAGATCCACGATAGATTTCAATAGGTATATCTCAGGTATCTTTGATACGTTACTACTTAAAACGTGAGCATAGACTGACATGTCAATCCCCGACTAGTCATGCCACGGTAGTGTTATCCTTCGTCGCTCTACCGTCATCCATTTGCCGCCGCCAGTATTTTTTACAGTGCCTTTCGGATTACTTGCAAGACAAAATGCGTCGATCTACTTTCTTGCGCCAATCCAGAACGGATCCGAGTCACAATGGAACGTGTTGGCTTCGCGGCTACAGAGGGCCTGGATATATCCTACCCCGGTCGCTTCAAACGGGTCACTGGCATGCTGTTAGCACAATACAACTGTCAGAGGTCGAGCCGATATGCTCCACTACGTACATTCCGTCCCCGCAAGCCCAGTTTTGCGTGATGGTGAGCATGCCCAAGATGGCATCGAAACGGAACTTAGTTGTGGTGGTAGTGGTACTCCTAGATGACAGCGTACAGGTCCCTTCGACGCCTTCAGGTCCGGAGGTGCAGCTGAATATGTCGTCATTGGCCATGTTTTGCAGCGTGAAGGTAGGCCCCGAGTCAGCAGCTCTCGAGATGGAGCCTACCATCTCCGCCGTGTTTTCAAGTTGGTCGTACTGCCGTGTGAAGTTTTCGATTCGCCACGACTGGAACCGTTTTGAGTTATCCGCGCAAGCCGCACTGGCAGCTAGGCTAGCTGGTTCCTGATGGGTCTCCAAAATAACACTTTCCGCCTTCGTGAGGCACCGCTCCTGAACATTTGCATCGGCATTATTGCATTCCACATCTAAAGCCACACTCCCAGTAGCTATGCGCATCGAGCTATCCGATCGAAGGCGTCAGTTTCTATCCTCTGTATTGTATCCATTTCCGACGAGTCCAAACCCGCAGGCTAAGCAACCTACCCTTGGTTCGGAGCGTCATCGCACGCAAAGATATGGGCCATATGGAGGGATTGGCTCTTCCAGTCCATGGCAAACGCAACCGTGTCGTCAGTTTTCCTTCCCGGACCCGTCCAGCGACAGTCGGCCCAGATAAGATTGCTTCCACCCTCGAAATATCCTTTCCATGCCTCCGGCCACTTGGCTAAGCAGCTGTATAGGGTTCGACTAGAGCCTGGGATCAAATACGAGCCTACAACCGCAGCTGAGCTATTGACTTTAGTTGGATCGGGCCCATCGAAAGTCCAGGCGCTGATAGACCACTCGTAGGTCGAGCTAGTTCCTGTGCCACTTCCACATGATCGCGCGGTGCTTATCTCAATCCAGAGCGCCGCCGCGATAGCCATTGAAACCATTCTCATCTTTCCGAGTTTCCGAGTTGCAGGCCGTACGGAGCAAAGTCAGGTGCTGCTCAACGCTTAGGGATCGAACGCTACTCGTGGCCTAACGACAGGTGGTTAGCCAAGCTATACCGCAAAGACAGCTGAATATAATGGTGGATAAAACGTTACTACCGTGACGCGCAATACAAAAAATTTGAGGGGTAACCAACGAGTTCAGGCGATACACAATGCCGGCAATTAAGAGCGGGGCATTTAACCCACACGGCCGTCAAGAGGTTATAGAAATAACCCTCCAAGAATGCTTCGGCAGTTGGCCAAGGTCCGCAATATATGAACGTGAACTTTGGGGCTGGTAAATGTAGAGGAGCAAGAGAGGCGGATGTGACTAAAGCCAGCCTAGGATAAGCTGGCTCAGCTACATTCCTGCGACACGACAGCTAGACCGCTTTATGTTCGTCCGAAGAAAAGAAAAGAACAGAGAAGTGAAGACGCCAAATGAGACATAGAACGGCTCTGCTAGATATCCAATTAGGCTGGGTTTAAAAATTAATTCGGACCAATAGCGATGGCTCTCATATGTATACTTATTCCTTCATCGTGCGTAGGCCCTTTTTGCTCTACAGCAGCACATCACCGCCGAGTGTCACTGTCATGGATACTACCCCGAAGGAGCAACCTCCTAAAATTGTAGCATTGGCCTCGCAGCAACCCCAGGCCCTATGAATAAGAGCCCTGCGTTCAGGTTAGCCAGGCCAGTCGCTAAATTTAGAGAAGGCGAGAAAAATGACTAGCTCTGGAGGTACTCTACCGAAATATCAGTTTCCCTGGGTACAGCTCATCTCTCTGCAAGGGACATATAGTACCCAAGTTTCGTGCAGCAGGCTCGCTTCCGGCTCAGTCTGTGGCATTGGCACTGCAATAGTTGGCACCGCACCAGTCAGCTGCTAAGGGCCATATATAACATATCCTACATCTCCCCCCAGCCACTTTTCGAGAGAAGGGAAACTCATATATTCTAAATGTGACTATATACTGCTCTGCAAGATAGAAGAGCACTTTCCGTTGTTGATGCGGCCGCTATTGAGCGCCTGCGTTGTAACACTTCTTTGAATCCTATCGTGTAGAGAGTTTTACTGGTCTGTTCGGATGACATATGCCCGAAGTCCATCGCGTCCATCCGTTCAACTTAGGGCTGTAGGTTCTTTCAAGTCCTTCCATATATTAGCTTAGCATCGTTATCGTTGTCTTTTCTTCTTCTTGGCCATTTGACTGCCACACTCGTATTCAAATCTTACAGTATCTACGTAGAAGAGCAAATAGAGATCATTGCAAACTTCGCGAAGTGTGCTCAGTCTATCAGTATTCAGTCACAATCATTGTCCGCTCCTCTCACCATCTGTGATGTGTTGTCAATAAGGTAGGCGGCTTAAGTGGGTTCTGGCGGCGCGGCATATTTTGCGACGTCGTCTTTCAAACTCGAGTAGAACTTGCTCTCCCGGCTGGGTTCGTCGCGGAGGTGGAATAGATCGTGCGGCACAGAGCCGTCAGATTAGGTTGCCAGACCCGCCCGCGACGCCTGCCACACTCACAGCAGCTGCTACAGCTTTCACCAAGGGGAAATTACGGCAATTAAAATTTGCCAACTGAATACTACGAGCGCTGCAGAAACAAACGAGGATAAACTAGTCGGAGGGCTTTCAGCTTGGCAGTATCATGAAAAAATTGCGGCTGAATATGAGAAGATTATAGAGGAAGTTGGGCGATGAGAAACTCTTGTGTTTTGTTTTAATGCCCAAGACATCTTCGGGGTGTGGGGCACCTTGGGCACAACTCGTAGACATACTTAAGTTGTAGAAGAGGCCTCACGTTCCCGAACTAGATCCCGCGTCCGATTGCTGTTGATAGATTATGGTTTGGTATGCGGTGGTAGGGTGATTGATGCAGGTGCCCTTGTTGAATATGGTGAATCTGGTTACCCGCCCTTTTGCTTCCGAGGGCGGCCCTCTCTTTGGCAGAGTGCCGGTGAACTGGAGTTACACCAATCCGAAGGCTATAATGAAGTTTGCCCAGACAGCGGTGATTTTAGCCAGGTTGTCACGGACTAGCCAGCCAGTCATTGGCCCAGCTACTAGCCACATAGAGAAAAGAGCCCGATTAACAGTTCTTCTCAAGGTCCACTTTGAATGCGATTGGGATGAAGTTGAATACCATATTCTTCAAGCTATCTCATGTCATTTAGAATGACAGGCCAACGAATTGTAGCGCGAATCCTAACAAAATCATGCCAAAGTGGAACAGAATCGTCGCCGCAACAGCAGTCCTGAGGCGGGAGGGGCAAAATGCCTCCCCAGCCTGTGACATCAGACCCACAAGCGCAATCCACCGGCCAACAAACGCAACGAGCGCAAGTACGTTTGACGCCCAGTAGAGGAATGTCTTGCGCAGGAAGAAAGGCAGACGGTCGCCGGCGGCGGAGCGGAAGAGGCGGACAAGCGGAAATACATTTGGCGGCCCCTGCTGTTCCTTCCATGCCCGCTTCTCCTCCTTGTCCATATTCTTAGGCATGCGCCTCCGCTCCCTGATCGTGTCGTAGAGGATCCAGCAGGCTTCCCAGAGGGCAAAGATAGGAGTCAGCCAGGGGATGAGAATGATGAGGATGTAGAGGAGGAGCGCGTGGAGCCCCAGTTTTCTTAGAGGTTTGTTGTCTTTGAACATAGCGATGGGAAGAATACACTGCCAGATAATGGCAGATATGCCGAGAGCGGCGAGGATGAGCGCCCATGGGCCCAACGACAAGAGGAGGCCGATCATGACTGGCTTCATGGGAGCTGTCTGTGTGATTGGATTCTCATTCGAGTTTTTTGAGGATTTGCTGGAGTTGCTTCCATTATCCATGGAGAATAGGCTCCCCTGGATAAGCACAATGAATGCTCCGCCGAGGAAGGCGCAGATCGAGTCGACGATCATGATTTGGTAACCCCAACCCTTAGACATGTAGAGTCCAAGAATGACGGACGTAAAGGCGACGCTGGTGGGGATCAGCAACTCGACGGCTTCCAGGGTGAAGGCGACGGTAGTGTCAAGGGTAGCCAACTTCATGGTGTAGGCAAAGATTAGGGGTTTGCCGAAGTTCTTGACAAGTTCGAGTGTGAGCTGGACCCATGAAAAGGTCTGATACTCCAGCTTGCCGCGCCGCTGGTCCCACCAGAGCTGGGTGCCGAATTGGGCTAAATCCATGAGAATCGTGACGGCGGCAATAACGTACATGAGTGAGGGAGAGTCGCAGGTCTTATCGCCGCCGTATATAAAGAGGCTGTTTGGGATGGACTGCAGCTTCGCGACTGTTTCTGTAGTACATCTGGCTACCTCGCCAAATGGTTTCTGAATTGAACATCGCTGGTATTGTGTCGTCCTAAATGACAGTCAGCGAAATAATCTTCCGTAGACGAATACTTCACGAGTAATCATAGTGAGTGTTTCCCCTTGCAAATAGAAGGGTTTTTTTTGGATGTGCTAAGCATTGGGGAGCCTATGGTATATGACTTACGCAACTTCGAAGGATTTGTAAAGGAGTAATGTGCTCTGGTTCCACATGTTTGGGGGATCAGTGGGACAATAGGTAAACCGTGCACCGTCCACCGCTTCGAAGAAGGGGCGGGTCGCCTCTTCAAAAATCTATGATAGAAGATTCATCAGCATATTTATTCCTTGGAGTTTGTAGTTCTTCCATAGAAGATGGAGCCGAGCGTCCTACCGGCAGAAAATCTGGATACTCTCCATCTTTGGCAGCTGTCACTTGAACCGGAGGGCCAGTCTCGAACCGTGAGTTGTTCTTGGTCGCCTTGGCTTCAAAGTAGGGTACCCAGCCGCCGACGCCGAGGGACTTAAAGCCGTCAGGGGCGTCGGGATACGAGTCGAAGAACCTGGAGAATATACTGTCAGCATTCTGAGAAGGAGAAGCTGGCGTTGAACTCTCCGAATATCCGGTCGGTCTTGACGAACCGTCGCGTAGTGCAATTGGTGTATTTGTCCTGTATCTCGAAGATAAGCGCAAGAGACTGCTTCTCTTCCGGCTTCGTCTGCAGTGACACCGCGTAGTCTTGGCAGGATTCCCCGACGTCCTGTGCGAACAAATTAATGTCAGAACCCCGCAGCCGGCGGAGGTTTCCCCGGAATCATCACACCGATTCAAGTGGCAAGACCTACATCTAGGAAATCCGACGGAGAAACAAGCGGACCGTTGCAGGTGAAATTTGTGTTGGCCGCCGTGCTATTGAGGATACCCAGAACTCGTGGGGCTAGCTGGGAACTCAAAACAAGCCGAGTCAAACCTCCCGGGAATGGCAGAACCGACCCAACCACGACTGCAGGAGCATAGAGCCCGCTGAGAATGATGGCGAAAATGGCCCGCGGCCGGATCAAAACGAATGGACGTGAAGAATGCATGGTCTTTCCCTGTCACTAAAGAAGGCAACAGAAACGGACAAGAAAATCATTAGCAAAAGAGCAAGTAAAAGGAAGACTGTCGGTTCTGTGAGAGTCGACGGAGAACCACAGCCAACGACCACGTCGAAAGGTAACATGGCTCGCCAAGATATATATTTTCCAACTCGTGGTTGAATTCGTGTCTAGTCTAGGCCATTGACGAACAGCCACGGCGGCTACCTTCGGAGCCACGCTATTGGGGACGTCCAACTCGGGAAAGGGGCAAGGCTGTGGCTGAGACATATTCAGACAGGTCCGAAACCAAAGATAGCATAGAATGAATGCGCCTAGCCTTGCTTTTCTAAGGGGGGTTTTTTTTATAAAAAAAGCCGGACTTTCAAGGCAGCCAGCTAGGTAGATAAAAGATAAGTCGACTTTCCTCTATCCGAACAAATTTGTTCGAGCCGTCTATTACTGGGTTTGTTTGCTCGTGGTAATGCCGTGCCGTCCTCTTTTTCCCCTTTTCCCCCCTTTTTCAGTCAGCCTGCGGGCAACCTGGGATCGAAAATCGAGGAGACCCAGGGGTGGCTGCCTGCATGCTGGTCCGTGCGTAATCAATACTGGCGCTTGGCATTGCGGTTAGCTACGAAATGATCGGGCCTGGCGTTGGAGACCTAATTTTTTGGGGGAACGTGGCTTTTGTAAGCGCTAAAGCTAGGACTCAGCAATTCACGTGGTTATGGACATCCGAGATGCTCAAGAGAACGGGATGAAAGGACAAAGCGTGCTGTAAATGGCTCGTTTTGTACTGGGCTGCCTGGGAAAAGGCTATTACTGCCGAAAGCTGGAGCGAGGTTAGGGATTCTCTCTTGCAGCCGAGTGTCCATCTTCGTCCTAGCATAGATGAGAAGCTGAAAAGAGACGCTTTGTCTGTTTTGGCAGAGGTGCACCTGGAAAAATGTAAAAGCGATTTCGTCAGTGATAGGGCAGGGCAGTCAGCAAGAGTAGAGGAGCTAAGGTGTCGAGTAGCCAGGATTCTTCGTGAATGCCGGGATCTTAACATTTTGGTCAATCCGCGATATTTCGACTACATCGTCGACCTCTGTCTGTAAATGCTATCCTATTATTTTCTTTTTTGGACGCTACAGATGCTGAGATAAAGTGAGAGCCCATGAAGCTGTGCCACGCCGACATCGCGATTATAAGTCATTGGGTAACCCTAGCAATTAGGAATATCTGGATGGACACAGGGGAATTTCTTGATCGGCACTTTCTGCCTTTCTCAGGCGCGATACAAATGGACTCCTTGAAAGGAGGACGTATCAAAAATATGGTGTAAAGGGTCTACCTTGGCTTTGGTGGTGTACAGGAATTTTGCCAACCTCTGTCACATTGGCCGGGATAATTTCCAAACGAACTAAATAGTGACAGTTTACATTTGACTCCCTAGTGATACGATGAGCTTTTAGCCCGAGTCTTGTATCAGAGTGGCCTGTGGTGGAATCTGCGGCGAGAGGTAGGGAGCTCGACCGGATTCGCGGGACACTGAGGGCAATTGATGTGTAATTCAACACGGAATGAATGATGCTCTCAAATCAATTCAAATCTTGTTTTACAAGTGCACGGACTACGTTGGGTTCTTTCCCTGATCTAAAACTGCGAGATGAGAGCTTCTCTGCGACTTCTGCTTGGGGTAAATGGTGAGCAGAAAAGCCGAGCAAGACTGATGAGGGCTGGTGCAAGACTAAGCGGAAGCTGAGCCAGGAAGCGAGGGGACTCAAAAGCAACTACTCGAGCTAACCAAAATCTCGCACATTTTTCGTCAGAGAATAACCTATTATTAAGCCTGTGTACCAAACGTGTCAAGGAATATTCACCCAATCCGCCCCAGTAGGCGACGCGGAGCCGCAGGCCGCTGCTCAAGCGGGCAATTTTTGGCTGGTGCCCTCGTTCCAAGTTAATTTCGGACACAGCTAGTCTAGGAAGGCTGTCCATCTGTTTTCCACCGAGGCAACCGGAGTTGGATAGTAGACACCCGAGGGTGCTAAGGAAGAAACGCGGGCGAACAGACCGGGCCGGATGATGCCCAGGACCCGAGGCGACGGCGACGGCAATGAAGCCGGTCTGCGGCATCGATGACTTCTGGATTCTTCAGTACAAGATGACCAAAGGAAGGAGGAACCACCGCAAGCAAGAGAATGCCCAGTCTTGATTAGCAAACCCCGACAGTCGCCTGAAGCCACTTTTGACTCCAACTCCCGAGTTTTCAAGTGGCAGTAACCTAGCACAAGGATTTCGGTGATGCTAAATAAATGAGACCTTGAGTATTTACACGTATATTTACCCGTAGATTGGAATTTTACACGCGCTCTGTTTGTAGGACCCGTACAACCTCATAGTCATTGCAGTCTTGTTTGAAAATAAGCTACACGAAACACCCTTGAACGACATCCAGGCTATTTCACTCCGTTTCACAAAAAGAAATAGTGTATTATGCTTACATAGTAAAAAGCTAAATGTCTTGCGGAAATTCGTCCATATTAAGATGGGATCTGGTGGAACGCTTGCTCCTTTCTTTCCTTGGAAGTATGTCATGACTGACCGCAATAACCACTCCCTAAGCATCTAGAATATGCCCGCGGTTTCTTGATAGCAGCAAACACGCTTAAGAAGTAATGACACTGACGCATCCTGCCGGCGATTTGTGGACGACCAACCAAATCCCTCGGTCATTGGCTGAAGCGATTCAACCAAACTGGGTTCCGCCATCCCCTAAATTGTAAGAATAGACGCCATGCATAACAGAATCGTAAGAAAAACCTGAGAATTGACATTAATGACCGGTAAATGTCTAACATGAGCGACGATGAACAGTTCTCCCGAGTACTACCGTGGGCAACCGAGAGAAAACTCTTTTTGAGGGCGCACGCAAGCCTGGATGGCCCGCCTCAGTTCTAGAGAAAAATCTCCAGATGAACGGGATGGAGGATGTGGAATGTGTGAGCATTAAAGGGCAGAATCTCAGGTTAAGCTCCGACCAGTTTTGATGTTACCTGCGATTGTTTCATGCATGAAGTAATGTCCACCAGATCAGTCTACCTGTTGCCTCTCCGAGGAACAAAATCGCATGTACCTATCGGTCCATGGAACCAAGATGTCAACTTTAAAGAGGCGGTTTAGGCGTTTCCTAGCCGCTCTTCTGCGGGATATTAAGGGTACCGTTACTTTGATGGACACCTTGAAGGGCTGATCTAAGGCACAGGTTGCAGTTTTGCTACGCACCGCTGACATCGCGTCAAATCAAAGGTTATTATACGTGCATCCTCTGAAGACTTGTCTGGGCCGCGAAGTCTCTTGCATCGTGAATTCAGAATGTATATTTTTGCCGAGACGCTTTGGGCTTCAATGATCCCCAATCCACGAGCTGCATACCGAATACGGCTTGCACGCCCTCAATTTAAGTTTCCGGTAAATCTGTAGGGCTCGGGTGGTGGGGTTGCGCACCCGTCCATTAGAGGATCGAGGTGGTAAAATACCCGGCGGCAATTCCGGGCAAGAGCTGACAGGAATGCTAGGGTTACGGCTTGGCCACCAGATGTATTGTGGTTCCCCTGTGGTTCCCCAAACCGACCCGTTAGGGATAGGGTTTGAGGACACACATGTTTCCCCGCCGTCTCCATAGAGACTCTCTAGATACATCAACA
>Ga0247774_1000715_pt1 | contig 16615 bp, 13 predicted proteins | sample UWRJL001104B6_FD_179933 | JGI IMG/M metagenome (GOLD analysis project Ga0247774, IMG submission 179933) | Plant litter microbial communities from Arlington Agricultural Research Station in Wisconsin, United States - UWRJ-L001-104B-6 | ecosystem: Environmental > Terrestrial > Plant litter >... | reverse complement strand
CGTGGACCATCGACTGGGCCGGCCCGCCGGTGGGCCCGACCCTGGCCGGCGAGTTCGGCGCCGGCATCGCCGTGCTGCAACGCCTCGACGAACAGCGCCTGACCGCGACCGATCACCGAGGCGAGCTGGTGATCCTGGCCCTCGGCGCCGACGGCGCGCTCTCGACCTGACCCCTATTCGAAGCGGGCCGGGTCGCCCGCGCCGACCCGCAGGACCTCCGGCTCGCTGCCGGACAGATCGACCACGGTCGTCGGCACGATCCCGCAGTCGCCCGAGTCGACCACCGCGTCGAGAACGTGGTCCAGGGTCTCCTTGATCTCCCAGCCCATCGTCATCGGCTCGTCCTGGCCGGGCAGCAGCAGCGTGCTCGAGACCAGCGGCTCACCCAGCTCGGCCAGGATCGCCTGCGCCACCACGTGGTCCGGGATGCGCGCGCCGACCGTCTTCTTCTTCGGGTGCAGCAGGCGGCGCGGCACCTCCCTGGTGGCCGGCAGGATGAACGTGTAAGGCCCCGGGGTCGCCGACTTGACCAGCCGGAACGCCGCGTTGTCGATCTGCACGAACTGGCCGAGCTGGGCGAAGTCGCGGCACATCAGCGTGAAGTGGTGCCGGTCGTCGAGGTGCCGGATCTCGCGGATCCGGTCGAGCCCCTCCTTGTTGCCCATCCGGCAGCCGAGCGCGAAGCACGAGTCGGTCGGGTACGCGATCAGCCCGTCCGCCCGGACGATCTCCACCACCTGCCGGATCGAGCGGGCCTGCGGATTGTCCGGATGAACGTCGAAATACTTCGCCACCAGGAAATTCTAGTGTTCACCCCGGGACGGCCGCGGACGACTGTCGGCGAAGCCGTCGGCCGCCCGGCCAACTCGCGGTACGTGGCTTTGCGCGTCATCCGAAACGGGACGGTGGCCGTGCGTCCGGCCGTGCCATGCTCCGCCCATGCCCGTACCCGTGAATCTCGACGCCCTGCTCGACGAGCCCTTCCGGAACACCCCGCTCACCGAACTGGTCAACGCCCCCGTCGCCGCCCTCTCCGGCGTCAGCGACGAGGAGGCCGAGGGTCTGCGTCTCGTCTTCGGCATCACCACCATCGGGGACCTGGCCGCCAACGACTTCGTCCGGGCCGCCGTGGCCATCGCTCTTCTCGCGGAGTCGGCCGGGCCTAGCGCACCCCTCCCATGAGCCGCTTCAGCATCGGTGTCAGGGCGAACAGGATGCCGCCCAGCACGATCGCGACCACGCCCAGGATGCCGAAGTAGGGGACCTCGCGGTCCTCGCGGTAATAACCGGCCAGCGTTCCGGACAGTGCGGTCCCGAGCGCGACCGACAGGAAGAAAAGGGCGACCATCTGCGTACGGAACGCCTCGGGGGCCAGCTTCGTCGTCAGCGACAGCCCGACGGGGGAGAGCAACAGTTCGGCCAGCGTGAAGACGAGCAGGATGCCGGCGAGTCCGACCAGCGGCACCCGGGCCGTCCCGGCGAACGGGATGAACAGCAGGTACGCCACGCCCATGATCGCCGTACCGAGGGCGAACTTCACCGGGGTCGACGGCTGCCGGTCGCCGAGCCGGGTCCACATCGCGGCGAACGCGCCGGCCAGGATGATGATGAAGACCGGGTTGATCGACTGGACCCACGAGACCGGGAACTCCCAGCCGCCCAGGTCACGGTCGAGGCGCTTGTCGGAGTAGATGGTGATCACCGTGAACTGCTGCTGGTAGAGCGACCAGAAGGCGGCGCTCGCGATGAACATCGGGATGAAGGCCAGCACCCGCCGCCGCTCGACCACGGTGATGCGGTGGCTCGAGAGGATCACCACGAAGTAGGCGACCGCGGCCAGGATGCTCAGCGTCACCACGATGTCGGAGAGCCAGTCGGCGCGGATCACTCCGGTCCGGGCCAGCACGGCGATCAGCGCCACGACCAGGGCCGCGAGGCCGAAGACCAGCGGGCGGCGGCCGGCGGGCAGCGGGTTGGCGACCTCGTTCGCGTTGGCCGGCAGGTTCTTGCGGGTGAGGGCGTACTGGGTCAGGCCGATCGCCATGCCCACCGCGGCCAGGCCGAAGCCGTAGTGGAAGCCGACCTCCTCCTGCAGCAGACCGGTGAGCAGCGGGCCCACCAGGGCGCCCAGGTTGATGCCGAGGTAGAAGATCGAGAAGCCCGCGTCGCGCCGCTCGTCGCCCTCCGGGTAGAGCCCGCCGACCAGCGTGGTCGCGGTCGCCTTCACGCCGCCGCTGCCCAGGGCCACCAGGATCAGGCCGGCGGTTACGCCCGCGACGCCGGGGATCACCGCGAGCGCGATGTGCCCGGCCATGACCAGGATCGCGCTGCCGAAGAGCACCCGCTCCGGCCCGTACAGCCGGTCCGAGAGCCACGCGAAGATCACCGTGGAGAGATAGACCGAGCCGCCGTACGCCCCGACGATGCTCGTCGCGGTGGTCTCGCTGATCCCCAGGCCGCCCCGCGACGCCCCGTAATAGAGGTAGATCAGCAAGATGCCCTGCATGCCGTAGAACGAGAACCGTTCCCACAGCTCCACACCGAAGAGATTGGCCAGCGGCCGCGGCTGCCCGAAGAAGCTGCGGTCCTGTCGTTCGCTCTGCGCGGCGGTCATGACCAGGGAATACCCGCGACACGTGGCGCCGAAAAGAGACCTGGACCATGCTGAGGCGGTGGAAACCGAACTTTTCATCGGCGGCAACTGGGTCCCCGCGTCCTCCGGGAAGCGTTTCGACGTGCTGGACCCGGCGACCGGCGACGTGCTCGCGACGGTCGCGGACGGCGGCGAGAGCGACGCGATCGCGGCGGTGGACGCGGCGGCCGCCGCAGGCCCGGCTTGGGCGGCCACCCCACCGAGGCAGCGGGGGGAGACGTTGCGCCGGGCGTGGGAGCTGATGACCGAGCGGACCGACGAACTCGCCAAGCTGATCAGCCTCGAGAACGGCAAGGCCCTGGTCGACGCCGAGGGCGAGGTGACGTACGCGGCCGAGTTCTTCCGCTGGTTCGCCGAGGAGGCGGTCCGCGGCGACGGCCTGGTCGCGACCGCCCCGTCCGGCACCAACCGGATCGTCGTCGTGCGCCAGCCGGTCGGCGTCTGCGTGCTGGTCACACCCTGGAACTTCCCGGCCGCGATGGCCACCCGCAAGATCGGCCCGGCGCTCGCGGCCGGCTGCCCGGTCGTGCTCAAGCCGGCCAGCGACACCCCGCTCACCGCGCTGAGGATCGCGGCGATCCTGGCCGAGGCCGGCGTCCCCGACGGCGTGGTCAACGTGCTGCCGTCCCGCAGTTCCGGCAAGGTCGTGTCGCAGCTGCTGCGCGACGGCCGCGTCCGCAAGCTGAGCTTCACCGGCTCGACCGAGGTCGGCCGCATCCTGCTCGCCCAGGCCGCCGAGAACGTCGTGAACACGTCGATGGAGCTGGGCGGCAACGCGCCGTTCCTGGTCTTCGCCGACGCCGACCTCGACGCCGCGATCGAGGGCGCGCTGATCGCCAAGATGCGCAACGGCGGCGAGGCCTGCACCGCGGCGAACCGCTTCTACGTCGAGTCGTCCGTCGCCGAGGACTTCTCCCGGCGCCTCGCGGCACGCATGTCGGCCCTGCGGGTCGGCCCCGGCACAGCCGCGGGAACGCAGGTCGGCCCGCTGGTCAACGAGGACACCGTCGCCAAGGTGGACGAGCTGGTCCGCGGCGCGGTGGAAGCGGGCGCCAAGGCCGAGATCGGCGGCACCCGCCCGGACGGACCCGGCTTCTACTACCCGCCGACGGTGCTGACCGGCGTGGCCCCCGACGCCGCGATCCTGCGCGAGGAGATCTTCGGCCCGGTCGCGCCGATCGTCACGTTCACCGGCGAGGACGAGGCGGTGCGGCTGGCCAACGACACCGAGTACGGCCTGGTGGCCTACGTCTACACCGGCGACCTGGCCCGCGGCCTGCGCGTCAGCGAGGCGATCGAAGCCGGCATGGTGGGCCTCAACCGCGGCCTGGTCAGCGACCCGGCGGCCCCGTTCGGCGGGGTCAAGCAGAGCGGCATCGGCCGCGAGGGCGGCCACGAGGGACTGCTCGAATACTTGGAGTCGAAGTACATCGCCGTCAACTGGTGACGTCGCGCGGGCTAGCCCTTAGGCCTGGTCAGGTAGGCCGAGCGATGATCGCCACCGGCCCGCCGGACGGTTCCTTCCGCCGTTCGGGCCAGGGGTGGTCGGCCGTTCGGTCGCGTGTCCGGTGGCGGCGGGGGGCGGACAAGGGGGCTGACCTGGCAAGATCACGGTTATCGATACCGTCTGTGACGGAGATGTGCTCACGGACGGGAAATGAACTATTTCGCATCGCGGTGCCGTACCCCCTGTCGGGCGCGCTGGGGTCTGGTCGATACTTGGTCGGCTCGATCGGAGCCCAGACAGGTCGAGTTCCATCGGAGAGGACGATTCACCAGATGCGCAAGAAACTGTTGGCTTTCGCCGCCGTCGGCCTGATGGCGACGGCCACCATGACTGCGTGTGACAGCTCCGGTGATTCGGCTGACTCCGGTAGTGACAGTGGCGGCACCGGAAGCGGCAAGGCCCGTGTCGGTGTGATCCTGCCCGACACCACCAGCTCGGTCCGTTGGGACACCGTGGACCCGAAGTACCTCAAGAAGGCGTTCGACGCGGTGAAGATCCCGGTCGAGATCCAGAACGCCCAGGGCGACCGCGCGAAGTTCGTCCAGATCGGCGAGTCGATGATCAACAGCGGCGTGAAGGTGCTGATCATCGCGAACCTCGACTCGACCAGCGGCAAGGCGGTGCTGGACAAGGCCCGGGCCAAGAAGATCCCGACGATCGACTACGACCGGCTCACCCTCAACGGCGGCGCCAACTACTACGTCAGCTTCGACGGCAACGAGGTCGGCAGCCAGCAGGCGTACGGGCTGATCAAGTGCCTCCGGGACAAGAAGGTCGTGAACCCGGTGGTCGCGCAGCTCAACGGGTCGCCGGCGGACAACAACGCCACCCTCTTCAAGGAGGGCTACGACGTTCCGCTGAACGAGAAGTACGACGCGGCCGAGTACACGAAGGGCCCCGAGCAGTGGGTGCCGGAGTGGAAGGACGACGAGGCCGAGAAGATCTTCACGCAGATGTTCTCGCAGGCGCCGCAGATCCGTGGCGTCCTCGCGGCCAACGACGGCATCGGCGGCGCGGTCATCAAGGTTCTCCGCAAGCACAAGCTGAACGGCATCGTCCCGGTCACCGGTCAGGACGCCACCATCGAGGGTCTGCAGAACATCCTGACCGGCGAGCAGTGCATGACGGTCTACAAGGCCGTGGAGCAAGAGGCGAAGAGCGCGGCTGACCTCGCCACGCAGCTCTTCAAGGGGCAGCCCACGTCGGTCACGGACACCCTGAAGGACCCGGAGTCAGGTGCCTACATCCCGTTCAAGAGCCTGACGCCTCAGGCGATCTTCCTCAGCAACATCAACGAGATCGTGGGCGCGAACAAGTACATCCCGCAGGCCGAACTCTGCAAGGGCAAGTTCGTGGCGCTCTGCAAGCAGCACGGCGTCGGTTCGTACGCCAAGAAGAAGACGGACGAGGACGAGCAGTAACCGGGACTGAGCCGAAAAAAGGGGGGCCGGGCGGCCCCCCTTTTTCGTGGGTTCAGGCGAGCAGTTCCCGCACGCGCGGAATGACCTGGGTGCCGTAGAGCTCGATCGACGTCATCATCTTCTCGTGCGGCAGCGTGCCGGCCGAGTACTTCAGGTCGAAGCGCTGGATGCCGAGTTCCCGCACGGTCCGGGCGATCTTCCGGGCGACCGTCTCGGGAGAGCCGACATGCCACGCGCCGTCGCGGACGTCGTTCTCGAAGCGGTCCCGGCTCAGTGGCGGCCAGCCCCGCTCGCGACCGATCCGGTCGAGCATGGTGCGCGCGGGTGGCCAGAGCGTCTCGATCGCCTCCTCGTCGGTCTCGGCGACGAAGCCGGGGCAGTGCACCGCCACCGGCTGCTCGGGCTGGTCGAACTCTTGCAGCGCGCGGTGGTAGAGCTCGACGTAGGGCGCGAACCGGGCCGGTTCGCCGCCGATGATCGCCAGGACGAGGGGCAGGCCGAGCCGGGCGGCGCGGACCACCGACTCGGGGCTGCCGCCGACACCGATCCAGGCGCGGATGTGCCCGGACTCGGTCTTGGGGAAGACCTGCTGGTCGGTCAGGGGCGGGCGGACCGTGCCCGACCAGGTCACCGGGCCCTCGTCGAGGAGCTTGACCATCAGGTCGGCCTTCTCCTCGAAGAGCTTCTCGTAGTCGTGCAGATCGAAGCCGAAGAGCGGGAACGACTCGGTGAACGAGCCGCGCCCCAGGATGATCTCGGCGCGGCCGTGCGACACCGCGTCGAGGGTGGCGAAGCGCTCGAAGACCCGCACCGGATCGTCGGAGCTGAGCACGGTGACCGCGGTGCTCAGCTTGATGCGCTCGGTGCGCGCGGCGATGGCGGCCAGCACGATCTCGGGGGCCGAGACGGCGAAGTCGTCGCGGTGGTGCTCGCCGAGGCCGAAGCCGTCGACCCCGACCCGCTCGGCCAGCACGGCCTGCTCGATCACGTTGCGGATCACTTGCGCGTACGGAAGATTTTTGCCGTCGCTGCCGGCAGTGACGTCGCCGAAGGTGTCCAGTCCGAATTCCACCATGATCACTCTACCGAGGGCTGCGGCCCTTGAAGCGACGACCCATTTCGCGGGCGATCTCGTGGCGTGCGTCGCGCTCGGCGAGGACCTGACGCTTGTCGTACGACTTGAGCCCGCGCGCGAGCCCGATCTCGACCTTGGCCCAGCCCGCGTTGAAGTACATCGAGAGCGGCACCAGGGTGAGCCCGTTGCCGTCGCGGAGCTGGCCGAGGATCTTGACGATCTCGACCTTGTGCAGCAGCAGCTTGCGGGTGCGGCGCGGCGCGTGGTTCGTCCAGCTGCCGTAGCCGTACTCCGCGATGTGCAGCCCGTAGAGCATGATCTCGCCCTCGTGCTCCTGCGCGAAGGCGTCGACCAGCGACGCGCGGCCCTCGCGCAACGATTTCACCTCGGTGCCGGCCAGCACGATGCCCGCCTCGTACGTCTTGAGGACGGCGTAGTCGTGCCGCGCCTTCTTGTTCGAGGCGATCATCTTGCGCCCGGTCTCCCTGCTCACGGTGAGAATCTAGGGCATCGGGGCCGCGGTCGTCGCGTGGTTAACGGCTCACGGCACGGGCCGCCGCATGGAGTACGTCACGCTGCTGAGCCGGTGCGGCTCGTTGTGCACGTGCATGGCGGCCCGGTCGTAGGCCTGCCAGCCGGCCGCGCCCGCCCGGTTGAGGTGGCGCAGATCGTCGAAGCGCTCGTCGGTGCCCCAGCGCAGCAGTCCGCCGGGGTGGTGGAAGGTGGCGGTCCAGTCCATGAACCGGTCCGCGCCGAGCGTCCCGGCGGCGCGGTACTCGAGCCGCGCGTATTCCCAATTGGTCACCGGAGGATTATGCCGAAATGACCTTGGTCGCCGCGACCTGAACGAGTGACGGGATGTTTCCTCACATCTGGTCCCATTGTGGACGAGCGTGGGCAGGATCACCCCTGAGAAAACCCTGACTGTGCTGGCGAGGGCTTCTCCTGGTTCCGCGTGCGGCTTACGCTCCGCCCGAGGTACACCACGATTCGGGGGGATCGGGATGGCAACGGGTGGCGTGGCGAGGCTGGTTTGCGGCCGCTGGTCGAAATGGGTCGTCCTCGTCTTGTGGATCGTCATTGTGGGGCTGGCGGGGCCTCTCGCGGGCAAACTGACCAGTGTCCAGAAAAACGACAATTCGGCATGGCTGCCCGGCGCGGCGGAGTCGACTCAGGTCGCCGACCTCCAAAAGAACTTCCAGCCCGACGACATCGCGCCCGCGATCGTCGTCTACGAGCAGCCCGGCGGGATCACTGCCGCCGTCCGGGCCAAGGCAGCCGCCGACGTGCGGGCGTTCGCGAGCGTCGAGGGCGTCACCGGCCAGATCATCGGCCCGGTCGAGTCGCAGGACAAACAGGCCGTCCAGGTCATCGTCCCGGTCCGCATCGACGCCGACGGCTGGGACAAACTCATCGGTGTCGCCGACAGCATCAAGGGCCTCGCCGCGGCCGACGCGCCACCAGGCCTGCAGGTCTTCCTGGCCGGTCCGGTGGCGGTCGCGGCCGACTCGGCCGGCGCCTTCGAGGGCATCGACGGCACGCTGCTCTACACGACCCTCCTCGTCGTCGCGATCATCCTGCTCATCACCTATCGCAGCCCGGTCCTCTGGATCCTGCCGATCGCGACCGCGGGCGTGGCCCTGGCCAGTGCGCAAGGCGTCATCTACCTGCTCGCCAAGCACGCCGGGCTGACGGTCAACGCGCAGAGCGCGGGCATCCTGACCGTGCTCGTCTTCGGCGCCGGCACCGACTACGCCCTGCTCCTGGTCGCGCGCTACCGCGAGGAGCTGCGCCGGCACGAGGACCGGCACGAGGCGATGCAGCTCGCCCTGCACCGGGCCGGCCCGGCGATCATCGCGAGCGCGGCGACCGTGGCGATCGGCATGTCCTGCCTGACCCTGGCCGAGCTGAACTCGACCCGCGGGCTCGGCCCGGTCGCCGCGATCGGCGTCGTGGTCGGCCTGGCCGCGATGATCACGCTGCTCCCGGCGCTGCTGGTGATCTTCGGCCGCTGGCTGTTCTGGCCGGTGCGGCCGAAGTTCGGCACCCCCGAGCCGACCGCGACCGGCATCTGGGCCCGGCTCGGCGGCCGCATCGCCCACCACCCGCGGCGCGTCTGGATCACCACGTCGATCGTGCTCGGCGCGATGGCCCTGGGCCTGCTGCAACTCAACGCGAACGGGCTCAGCCAGGCCGACCAGTTCACGACCGAACAGCCCTCCACCGTTGCCGACCGGGCCCTGGCTCGACACTTCCCGGCCGGCGCCGGGCAGCCCGTCACGGTGATCGCCGCCGCGGCGAACGCCGCTCAGGTTCGGCAGGCCTTCGCGGCGGTGCCCGGCATCAGCGCGGTCACCGAGCCGGTGATCCGTGACAACCTCGCCCTGATCGACGGCACCCTGACCACCGCGCCGGACAGCAAGGCCGCCCAGCGGACCGTGGAACGCGCCCGGGACGCCCTGCACGCGATACCCGGCGCGAACGCCAAGGTCGGCGGCGGCACCGCGACCATCCTCGACATCAACAACGCCAATGATCATGACAATCGGTTGATCATCCCGTTGGTGCTGCTGGTCGTGCTGATCATTCTCGGGCTGCTGCTCCGGGCCATCGTCGCGCCGGTGATCCTGATCGCGACCGTGGTGCTCTCGTTCGCCGCCGCACTCGGGATCAGCACGCTCGTGTTCCGCCACATCTTCGGCTTCCCGGCCGAGGACACGTCGTTCCCGCTCTTCGTCTTCGTCTTCCTGGTGGCGCTGGGCATCGACTACAACATCTTCCTGATGACCCGGGTGCGTGAGGAGGCCCAGCAGTACGGCACCCGACGCGGCGCCCTGATCGGCCTGGGCGCCACCGGCGGCGTGATCACCTCGGCCGGCATCGTGCTGGCCGGCACGTTCGCGGCGCTGGCCAGCCTGCCCCTGGTCGCGTTCGTCGAGATCGGGTTCGCGGTGGCGTTCGGCGTCCTGCTCGACACGCTGGTGGTGCGTTCGGTGCTGGTCACCGCGCTCAACCTCGACATCGGGCGGCACATGTGGTGGCCGAGCCGGCTCGCCCGCGAACCCGACGAACCGCGTGGCGAGCCGGAAACACCGTTGTCATCATCTGAACCCGAACTCACGCACTGAGCACCGCACTGGTCCCGCGGCCTCGACGACCCGACCGCAGAGGTGCTGGTCGAGGCATTCCGGGACGGCGGTGCCGGTGCCGCGTACGTCGGGTCGGCCCATGTCAAGCAGGCACAGCAGGACCTGCCGCGATATTTGCGGGCCACTCCCAAGATCGTGGGTCAGCCTGTTGATCAGGATGACTGGTCCGAATTGGGGGAGTCGGCCGTCGAATAGCCGTACGGTCGTGCCCGCACGGAGGTGCACCGAACTTGAGGCACATTCCTACCGTGGGTTCTCCGGGACCCAGGAGGAGATTCGTGCGCGTGGCCTTGGCCGCCGTCGTGGCGGTCGTGCTGCTGGCGGTCGGCGGTGTCGTCGCCTGGTCGCTACGCTCTCCCGCGACCGTAGCGCTGATCACGGCGGCCGTCGGCGGCACGATCACGACCGACGACGGGGTCTCGGTCCGGTTCGGACCGGGCGCGCTGACCGAGGACACCGAGGTGCGCATCGCCCCCCGGCCGAGCATCGAGGCGCCGGACGGCCTCACCTGGCTCACCGAACCGGTCGACATCGCGCTCGGGGCCGGAACGCTGCGGACGTCGGCCACGGTCACCCTGCCCCTGACCGCCACCACCGCGGGCCTGGCCACCTTGGTGGCGCGCGACGCCGACGGCGTCTGGAGCCGCGCGGGCGGCGTCGTCGACGGCGCGGCCCGCACGATCACGGCGACCGTCGGGCAGCTCTCGATCACCTCCGCGGCGCGCGCCGACGTCACCGCGCCCGATCTCGCGCCGGGGACCGGGGCGCGCGACTCGGCCGACCCGAACTGCGGCACCATCCGGTCGGAGCGCTGGACCGCGCGGGTCGAGGGCGCCGGCGTGCGGACCTGCGTGGCCGCGGGGGCGGCCGACCGTCCGGCCCTGCTGCGGGTGGTCAGCGATCGGGCGTCCGGGCAGTTCGCCGAACTGGGCGCCTACCCGCGAATGTGGGTCGCGGCCCCGGCCGGGACGAGCCTGGCCGACACGATCTGGCAGCGGCTCGCCGCGGCTGACCGCGACCACACGTTCCTGCCCGGGCAGGGCACGCTCGACCTGGCCCTGCCGGGCAGCTTCGACACGATCGACTTCGTGACCCGCGGCGGGCTCGACGTGACCGTCGCCGAGTACGTCGTCGAAGTCATGAGTTCCGCGTACGTCCCGGCCGGCGTCACGGTCGAGGCGGTGCGCTGCGCCCTCGCGCAGCGGCCGACCCAGATCGGCGACCAGGTCCTCGGCTGCGTGACGCAGGCCCTGGCCGGGGAGCGGATCCTGCCCGAGGACGCCGCCGTCGCCGCCGAGAAGCTGGCGAAGCAGGAGCGGGAAGCCGTCGACCGGGCGGTCCGCACGGCGATCCGCGACCTGCCCGCCGTACTCGATCCGCTCGTCCGGGACCAGGCCCTCGACAACGACAGCAGGCGCGTGATCGCCGAACGCAGCCCGGTCATCCCGCACAAGGCGCTCAACGAACCGGGCGGCGCCATCCCCGCCGCGGTGGTCGCGACCCAGGAGCGGCTGTACGGGGCGGCGACGCGGGACGACCTCACCGGCGCGCTGCCCCCGGCCGGGCTGGTCTGGTCGAACACCAGCCTCGCCGGCGACCGGGTCACCACCGCGGTCGCCGCGCTGGTCACCACCCCGCCGCTGCGCTGGCCGTGCGACGAGACCGCGCGCGACGGCTACGTCTTCGGGATGGCCGACGCCAACCTGCTCACCTACCCCGCCCGGCTCTCCGACCTGGGCCTGCCACCCGAGGACGTCGGCATCGTGCGGCAGACCGCCGGGCTCGGTCGGAACTACCGGCTCTGCATCGCCCTCGACGGCACCTGGACGTCGCTCACCCATGACCTGCCGACCGGCGAGTTCCCGTCGGCCGAGGCCGCGAAGCTCGCCCGGCTCGGCACCGCGCCGTGCCGGAACACCGAGCCGAACGCCTTCCTGCCGCCCGACTCGGTCTGCCGCAGCGCCGTCCGCACCGACCTGGACGGGGACGGCCGCACCGACACGATGCTGCTCTACCGCCGGGCCGGCGGCTGGACCGCCCGCGCGGTGCTGGCCGCGGGCCGGGTCTCCGACCTCCCGCTCCCCGGCGTCGACCAGCCCGAGGTGATCGAGGACCTCGACCTCGACGGTGAACCCGGCGAGGAGGTCGTACTGCGGACCGGATCCGTCCTACGCCTCGTCTCCAGCACCTCCGACGGGCTCGTGCTGATCGGGCAGGACTTCCCGACCGGTACGTCCCTCGAGTACACGGCCGGCCTCGGCTGCGCCGACGTGAACGGTGACGGCCGGCCGGAACTGGTCGAGGGCAGCGCCGCGTTCGACCGCGACCCGGCCACCGGCGCCATCACCGCGGCCCGGACGACCGAGACCTGGTGGACGTGGAAGGGCAAGACCCTGTGGCGCGGCGCGACCGCGTCGCGGCGGCCGAGCGGCACGGTGGCGACCGCCCCGCCCTATCGAGGCGTCACCTGCTCCTGGCGCTGAGTCTCCCGCCCGAGGTCGCGGATCGAGGCGTCGAGAACCTGGGCGGTGTGGGCGAGCGCGATCGATCCACCCCGGCGGCGCAGGGCGGCCGCGACCTGCATGAGACACCCCGGGTTGGCGGTGACGAGCAGTTCGGCGCCCGTGGCCAGCACGTTCGCGGCCTTGCGGTCGCCCAGTTCGGCCGCCGGCACCGGGTTGAGGATGTTCCAGACGCCCGCCGAGCCGCAGCACAGCTCGGGATCGGCGATCTCGCGCAGCTCGAGGCCGGGGATGCCGCGCAGCAGGGCTCGGGGCTGCGCCCGGATGCCCTGGGCGTGGGCCAGGTGGCAGGCGTCGTGATAGGCGACCGTGCGGGGCAGCGGGTGGCGCGGAGCGACCGGTCCTAGGTCGACCAGCACCTCGCTCAGATCACGGACCTTGGCCGCGAAGTGTTTCGCCCGGGTGGCGTAGGCGGGATCGTCGGCGAGCAGTTCGCCGTAGTCCTTCAAGGACGACCCGCACCCGGCCGCGTTGACCACGAAGTAGTCCATGCCCGTGTTCTCGAACGTGTCGATCAGCCGCCGCGCGAACCGGGCCGCTTCGTCGCGCCGCCCGTTGTGGACGCTCAGCGCGCCGCAGCACCCCTGTCCGGGCGGGATCACCACGTCGCAGCCTTCCGCGGCCAGGACGCGTACGGTCGCGGAGTTGACCTCGGGGAAGAACGCGCCCTGAACGCACCCGGTCAGCATGCCCACGACGGCCCGCCGGGTGCCGCGGGCCGCGACCCGGCGGGGCGGCGGCGCGACCTTGCGCAGGCGCGGCGCCAGCGATTCCAGCGTCGCCAGGGTCGGGCCGAGCCGCTCCAGCAGACCCGACCGCGCCACCAGCCGTCGCAGACCCGTGTTCTGGTACGCCCGCAGCGGCCCCCGCAGCAGTCGGAGCCGACGCGGGTACGGGAACAGCGCGAAGATCGCCGTCCGCAGCGCCCGGTCCCGGGGTCCGCGCGGAAAACGCCGCTCGACCTGGGCGCGCGTGTCCTCGATGAGCCGGTCGTACTTCACCCCCGACGGGCACGCCGGCACGCAGGCCATGCAGCCCAGGCACGCGTCGAAGTGGGCGACCATCGACTCGCTCAGCGGCTCGCCGTTGACGCCCTCGTTCATCAGGTAGATGCGGCCGCGGGGCGAGTCCGCCTCCGCGCCCCACAGCACGTACGTCGGGCAGCTCGGCAGGCAGAAGCCGCAGTGCACGCAGTCCGCGATCTGGTCCGCCCGGGGCGGGTGCCGATCGTCGAACGCGCCTTCGTCGACCGCTCCCAGCACATCACGTCTCAGCACCTCGCGCGGCGGTTCGCCGGTGCCCCATGTCGCGTCGACCATCAGATGCCTCCCACGAAGCGCCCGGGTGCGAAACGGTGTTCGGGATCGAACTGGTTCTTGACCCGACGCATGAGTGCGAGCCCGGGCGTCGGCCCCCACATGTCCAAGATCTCCCGCACGGGAGCGGGGGCGGTCAGGACGACGGCGTGACCACCACTGCGGACGCAGTGCGCCCGCAGCCCTTCGACCTCGGTGATGTCCCGCGCCGCCGCGTACAACACCCCGGTCCCGGCCGACCCGCGCACCGCCGACCCCGAGTCGAGCAGCGATCCCACCTTCGACAGCGGCACCGACAGCTTCATCCCGATCTGGTCCGGCGTCCACGGGTCGCGCCCCCACCAGCTCGGCGCCTCCTCGCTCACCTCGCCGGCCAGGAGTTTCTCCACCAGAGCGGACCGATCCCGGACGCCGGCCGGAGTCCCCTCGAGCAGCACCGCCAGCTCGCCCGTGGCCGAGTCGATCTCGATCGCGGTCGGCGCGACCTGCGCGGCGAGGATCGCCGAGACCGCTTGAGCCGGTGCCGTCGAGCGCACGTACCGGGCCGCCGCGGGCCGGGGATGCAGGCGGAACACGCACTCGGTGATCAGCCCGAGAGTCCCGTACGACCCGGTGTAGAGCTTGCCGAGGTCGTAGCCGGCGACGTTCTTGACCACCTTGCCGCCGGAACGCGCGACCTTGCCGTCGGCCCGCACGACGGTGATGCCGATCAGCAGGTCGCGCGCCGTGCCGTAGTGCAACCGCCGGGGACCGCTCGCCCCGGTCGCCACTGTGCCGCCGACCGTCGCCCGCGCGGGTGAGTCGATCGCGAGTTGCTGGTCGCCGAGGTTCAGCTCGCGCAGTGGGGTCCCGGCCCTGAGGACCGTGATCAGGTCGCCGGCCGCGTGCTCGACCATCCCGGTCAGTCGCCGCGTGTCGATGATCAGGTCGAGCTCGCGTGGCGGCGGCCCCCAGTGCAGCTTCGTCCCGCCGCCGCGCACGACGACGGCGAGGCCCGGGGTGGCGGCGATCAGCGCGGCCGCCTCCTCGGTCGACTTGGGTGACGCGACCAGCCGGGCCGGCACCCCACCGACGTGGTCGTCGTCGCCGGCCGGCCGGGTGAGCTCGTCGAGGACCGCCATCAGTAGACCTCCACGCCCGGGAACCGCGCGGCGACCTGCCCGCCCGGCCGTTCACCGCACAGGCGCGGCGTCGGGAAGACCTTGCCCGGGTTGGCGAGGTGGTCGGGGTCGAACGCGCAGCGGACGAGCTGCATCGTGTCCAGGTCGTCCTCGCCGAACATGCGGGGCAGGTATTTCGCCTTGTCCATGCCGACGCCGTGTTCGCCGGTGATCGACCCGCCGTACTCGATGCAGAGGTCGATGATCGCGCCCGACACCTTCTCGGCCCGCTCGGCCTCGCCGCTCACCCGGGCGTCGAAGAGCACCAGTGGATGCAGGTTGCCGTCGCCCGCGTGGAAGACGTTCGCCACCCGCACGCCGTGCTCGCCGGCCAGGTCGCTGATGCGCCGCAGCACCTCGGGCAGCGCCGTTCGCGGGATCACGCCGTCCTGCACGATGTAGTCGGGGCTGATCCGGCCGACCGCGGCGAACGCCGACTTCCGGCCCTTCCAGAACAGCGCGCGTTCGGCGTCGTCGGCCGCGATCCGGATCTCGAACGCGCCCGCGCGCCGGCACAGGTCGGTGACCTGCACGAACTGGGCCTCGACCTCGGCCGCCGGACCGTCCAGCTCGACGATCAGCACCGCCGCCGCGCCGGGCGGATAGCCGCAGGCGACGGCGGCCTCGGCGGCCTCGATGGCGAGCGCGTCCATCATCTCGATCGCCGCCGGCACCACGCCGGCCGCGATGATCGCCGAGGTGGCCGCGCCGGCCTGGTCGATGCTGGGGAAGGCCGCGAGCAGCGTGCGCACCGACTCGGGCAGGCGGGTCAGCTTGACCGTCACCTCGGTGGCGACGCCGAGCGTGCCCTCCGAGCCGACGAACGCGCCGATCAGGTCGTACCCCGGCGGGTCGAGCGCTCGCCCGCCGAGGCGCACCTGCTCGCCGTCGGGGGTGACGATCCGCAGGCCGGTCACGTGGTTGGTGGTGAAGCCGTACTTCAGGCAGTGCGCGCCGCCCGAGTTCTCGGCCACGTTCCCGCCGATCGAGCAGATCTGCTGGCTGGACGGGTCGGGCGCGTAGTAGTAGCCGTCCGGCGTGGCCGCCTTCGTGATCTGCAGGTTGATGACGCCGGGCTCGACCACGGCCCGCTCGTCGGCCGGCGCGATCTCGACGATGCGGCGCATCTGGGCCGTGACGATCAGGACGCCCTCGGCGTGTGGGAGGGCGCCGCCGGAGAGGCCGGTGCCGGAGCCGCGGGCGACGAACGGCACCCCCGCGTCGGCGCAGGCCTTGACCACGGCGGCGACCTGGGCGGCGGTGTGCGGCAGGGCGACCAGGGCGGGGATGACCTGGTAGTGGGCGAGGCCGTCGCACTCGTAGGTCCGCAGCTCCTGGCGGTCGGTGACGACCTGCCCGGGGCCCAGCTCGGCGCGCAGCCGCTGGGTCAGCGCATCGATGTCTGCCACTGCGGCCTCCTCGGCTGTCCCGCCTCGGGACAACCTATCCCGCCGCCGACATTTCGTCACGGAGAGGCGGGGCGGTGGGTCGGTCCCGTAGTGGGTCCGGCACCGCGCTCGACCGTGCGGAACGGTCTGGGAGGATGGCCCGATGTTCGCTCGCGTCGCCGCGTCCGCGGCCTGTGCCCTGCTCGTCGCGGTCGCGGCCGCGTGTTCCTCGGACGACGAGCCCGCGCCGGAGCCGACCGGGCTGATCGCCGCCACCACGATGCGCGGCGCGCTCCTGCAGGCCACCGAGATCGGGCCGACCTGGGCCGCGGCCGAGAGTGCCGACCCGAAGAAGCTGGTCAGCCTCTGCGGCGGTGCCTCGACCGCCCCGGACACGCCGCCCGGCGGTGAGATCGTCACGTCG
>Ga0247774_1000714_pt1 | contig 16625 bp, 20 predicted proteins | sample UWRJL001104B6_FD_179933 | JGI IMG/M metagenome (GOLD analysis project Ga0247774, IMG submission 179933) | Plant litter microbial communities from Arlington Agricultural Research Station in Wisconsin, United States - UWRJ-L001-104B-6 | ecosystem: Environmental > Terrestrial > Plant litter >... | reverse complement strand
CAATACTTCTGGCGCTTCAACGCCCAGGTATCCCATGTCGGATATGTCGCCGCCTACCCCAGAAGAAAGCACGCCGGCCGAAAACGATGACAGTTTTGCGACTAACCGATGGCACGCCCTTCTCCAGGAGGAGCCAACCTTAAATTTCAAGACCCTCCACATCAAGACCGAAAAGGAATATCGAGCTATGAAGAGAGCATATCCAAAGTTATCCAAGAAACCCGTTGAGCAGAAGAAAGACCCCTCATACCCCAAAACGCAACAGCAGAAACTTGATCGTGTCATTGAATTCCTTGAAGCCATCACGCAGTCTCTTGCCGATGACACAGCCAACCAAACTACCACTAGCCCACAAGGTCGCCTAGCAAAGAAGAAGAGACCAAAGGAAGAACGACTTGATCAGATGAAGCCCATCCAATTCGAACTCCTTGCATGGGACGTCTTGGTTGGTGCCATATATACAAAGGTATCGATCCTTGCCCTTTCGCTGACGGAAATAATTATAGATCGCCGCAAGAGAAAGCCAGCTTGGGAATCTCAATGTCTGCTGCTGGTCAAGCTCCATCGAAACAGGCTGGGAAGAGTACGAAACCTTTGAGGACCGGTGGGCTGTCGTTTGCCAAGCCATGCAAGTACGAGACAATTGTTGCCCCCCTCCGAGGCTCAATGCCCTCGTTGCTAAACGAATCCAGGAGCAAGCAAAGAGCTTCGTGCTTTCCTTGGCCCAAGGCCAGTGGTCGCAGCGTCTTGCCAATGCTCCCTCCACTGAGCTCAAGGTGAGTTTCATGGACATACATCTAGATACAAGTCTAACTCGTATTTTCAGCTTAAACGCTCCAATAACAAAAGGTAACAAGAACAAAAAGGACAAAAAAAGCTTCAATATTTTCACCTGTCTCACGATTAAAGAGGGAAAGGGCAATACAAGTCTGTGTTAGGGAGTCAAGTATGTTGGTAGCTTTTGTAGAAGACAAATGGTTTGGACCAGTGCTCAACGGGAACACATTATGTTTTCAGGGCAAGGAGTGTGTGAGAGACGCATTGCATAGTGGTGAAGGGTAAATCAACTCCGATGCTCATCATTACTTGCATCTTCTTAGGCAAGAGGTTCTAGTATGTCACAAATGCTGGGTTCATAGTTGCCGGCAGCTGTCAAGTAGCATTCTTCACATGATGCAGCGAGACAAATTCATCATGGCGTTGATACCGACACGGGACCAAAATTTCGGATGGGGAGACTGCCTAGCCGATTCTGATAATTTGAATGCTTTTTGCTCTCCATCAGCCATGCTCATCACTGACCTTGATGGTTTGACTCCAACCGGGGTCTTGAAAGCGCCCCCAATGCTGACTGTGACTTAAAGCTGCCTCAAAGTTCGCCTCGCCCTTTCTACCCTTGCCTAGTCTTGTCTTCTATCACATCAGACAAGAAATTTGACCTACTTCGTCGCGATTTCTCTCACCCAAGGCCGTCTCAAGCATAGCGCAACAGCTCGAGAGAGATACACCACAGTAACATGTTGTCAAGGCTAATGGCGACCGCAGGGAACACTGAAGAGATGGCCAGCGCAATTATACATGAGAACTCCAATCTTTGTATCGGTGCCTTCGAGGGGCGTCACGTCCCCATTGACCATAGAATACTCCCACACTAATCTGGCATTTGTTACGATAAATGTTGGATGCTTAAGCAAGGTTTACATAACCATTCACATGGCGACACTGCCTGTGATCCACATTAGAGAAACAGTGAAGGGCACTTTGTGGCCGGTAGGTCGGGAGATCTAAAGAAGCTTCTCGGCCTTAGCGTCCCACTTCTCAGGGCTAATGCAGTGAACCTGCTCGGGACTATAATCTTGCATGAGTGTTGCCGATCGAAACATTACTCAGTCGAAGGACCTGAGGGGGGTTTCTCTCCTCCCCCACAAGCGACGCGCTAATACGATAGTTTGTGTAGACAGAATAAGAGGAATCTCATGATATATATGACGTCTCTCAAGGGTCTAACTTACGGCAAGGATCAGCTAGACTAGGTTCGGCGAGTCCACAGGTGTGCAAGGGCTGAATGGGGATCTTTACGACGTGTGCCTCAGAGCTTAGGAGGCGCTAGGTTCGCCAGGGAGGAGAAAAGCTGAAGGAAAGGCGCCGAACGGGAATTGAAGAGCGTATGCAGAAAGGCATGTGGTTGCTCTTCGTCGAGCCGCTCACCCTAGAATAAGGTTCTGGATCAAATAAAGACTTTAAGACCGCTTGTCAAACCTTGAGGTCAATTATCAAACTAAAAACGCCGCTGTCGCTGCTCCAACATCAATGCTGCTCCAACACAGCACGCTCGCCACACCTTTCTCTGCTTTTGAGTGGAACGTCACTCTGTTTTCGTGATGGCGTTGGCATACGCCCGAAGCGTTCCATTAAGTAGGAGCTAAAAGATAAAATCCGCCATGTCCCCCCTTTATCTCTCCACAATCAACAACGAAACTTAGGTATCATGCGTCCCATTGCCATCAAGAAACATGAAAAAAACCACACAACACCATTTGAATGATTCCGCCGAAAGACACTCTTACTGAGTGTACCTCTGCTCCTTGCTTTTGCTTTCCCTGCTCCTTCCCTCGCACACAGAGCCGCTCGCTTCTGAATGATAGTGATGCTGATGGAAGAGACGAGTCTGGCTACGTCCTTCAGATGTATTTGCCGCGCAAAACGCCGGACCAAAGATTTCACCCGAAACGCTAACATGAAGCGGCGTTAGGAGATAATGTCTCAACCCTGTGACTCCTGGCCAGCCCCCAAAGCCTCTCCCTGGTTGGTATCAACATCGGCTGGGACATGCTTGGGGTTGGTCTCGTGGCAATATGGTTCTCATCATGCCCTGTTTCTTGGTGAATGGTTTCATATCCTCTCGGACCATAACGGTCAGGGCCACTTCTTGGTGGAGATGAAGATCATGGTTGGTTAGACGTTGGTCATCTGACCCAGCGGACTCCTTGGCAGGGGTCGGACCGCAGCTAGTGGTCGGACTCGGCGGGCTCGAAAACGGCCAGCTCTATCAGCATGCGTCGGCGGGAGTCTGTTGGCACAGGTGGGGAGTGCCGATGGTGGAAGAGTCGAGTTAGGAAGCGAGTTTCGCCGGCGTCGGGGCCGCGTCGGATATGACCGGAGTCGTCCATCCTAGGGTCGTCTATCGATATCCATTGCGGTTGAGTCGATGCTTCTCATGGCTCCTGAAGTAGGACTGACGGGAGAACTGCCTTCTCCAGCACTTCCGTCAAACACCCAAGGACCAGCTTCGTTCCTAGGCGTGATTGGGCCCTCGTGTCCGTTGGTCACTACTCCGTTTTCCGGCGACGGCGTACGGTTGTTCCTGGACATAGATGCCGACCCTGACAGGTTTCGGATGGGAACAGGATCTGACTGCGTGTATCGTATATGCGGGTTCTGCGTTGCATTCGAGGGCGACAGGAAGTCTGCCCGAACCGTGGCATCTCCGCTGTCCACTGCCCCGATAAGCTGGCCCACTGGAGATTCCTGTGGCCGCTCCTTGGCGACATGTTTGCCTTCCTTGGCTGGCTCGTCTCCGATTTCCATTTCTTCCGCGTTGAGCTGTTCCCACTCTTCCGACGCGTCGTCCACCTCGGCCTCGAGATCAGCGGCGGCTCTGCAGTTCGGGCAGATGAAGATGGGGTAGGACGGCGAGGCTATTAGAGATCGAATGCACTTGTAGTGCCAGGTATGGGAGCATGGAGCGACAAAGAGACTCTGACAGGGCTGAAATCAAAGTTAGCCATCGTTTCATCTGAATGTCATTGCCGAGGGCGCGCACCGCTATCGAGTTCAGACATATCGAGCAATCCTGCGACGAGGTTCCATTCGAACCGGTCAGGTTCCGCAGTTGTTTATGTGTTGACATACTGGAAGGAGGTCAGCAGACATGCTCCAAGTTCGAGCATGGGGCCATAGTACTTGAAAGTGTTCAGCTTGCTCTGCCAGCCCCTGTTGAGCTCCAACCGCATCTTGACACATCTAAATATCATTTCCTCGCCGCCCTTGAAGTCTATGCCAAGTTGGACAATGTCGCCATCGTTCACCACGTACGGCTTAGACTCTGTGGCGGGAGGACTGAGGCGGATATGATTGAGGAAGGTGCCTGACGAGCTCTTCACATCTCTGATGTACCACTTGCCATTCTCAAACCAGAACTCGCAGTGCCGCCGGCTCACCACCTTGCTCTTGAAGCCTACCGGCGCCGAAGAGGGGGCGTTGATGGGCACATGAGGCTGGGTATCACGCTCCGAATACCTACCAACCTTGATTACCTCGTGGCCCGTAGGTAGCGTCCTCGTTACGGGTTGGAACGCGAGTGAAGGCCGCGGCGCTCTTGTATCGTAATATGCTGAGAACCGGATCGAGGGGAGTGTGCCATCACTGCCAGGTGTTGCGCCACCGTTCTCCCTTTCTCCAGTTGTTGCAGCTCGGCCTCTAGCCATGGTGCCGGCTCCGGGTTGGGGGGTTTCGGCGTTTGCCGGCGCGGTCGTTGTTCCTTCCGCGGTTGCAAGCGGGTCTGCTTGCCCAGGTCGTGGCTGGGGGGTACTCGGGGTGGTCGAGGCCTTGTTGACAACAGTCAGAGGAGAGTCGAGTCTAGCGGAAGAGAGCGTCGATTGACTTTGGGCGTTCGACGTGGACGGCGAGTCGGCGTCCCGAAACTGGTGCGAAGTCGAGGGTGAGTAGCTGGCGGATCGGGCCAAGCCTGGAGTAGGGCGAAAGGGTCTCGAAGGCGTCGCCGCTGCTGACGAGGTAGAGGAGGGGCTGTGGTCACGGGATAACAAATGACAGTTTCGTAGGTACGAGAGACCTCGGATGCGGCTTGCTCGTGAGGATTGCAACGGCAGAGTCGACGGGGTGGTCGTTGTTGGAGGTGCTGCCGCGGTGGGTGGAGTTGACGCCGATTGCGTGAACATTGAGTGCGATGGAGGAAAAAATGGGCGAAAAGAGGAAAGCGGAACTAAAGTCGGGATTGGGCTCACGGGCCCGAAATTGGGGGGCTCTTGCTGATATGGGCTCCGCCAGGCAGGGAAGCAGGCACCTGCTGCCGTTCCAGCCTGGAGTTCGTGCGGCAAATTCGCTACCTAGCTGTCTCTGCTCTGTAGCACTGGCTACGCAGCGTCGACCGGGAATTTGCTCGGGAACTAGTATGCCCCGTGGCAAATCGGGGTGCGACCGAGAAGATCACCGTCGGGGAATCTTGACTTTACCGGAAGTCTGTTTATGGTTGGCTTGGTTGGCTACTGATGAGGGAAGTGCGCCTAGGCTTTCTGAGAACGAGGCAACAGCTCTCGGGAAGGACCGTCATCCGCGAAAGTGCGGCAACACTGGTGCTAAAATGTCGTTTTAGTAGTCGCAGCTGCCCCTGCTGGTGGTTATTCCAATCGGAAGCGGCGCAAGATCGGTTCGATCTTTCGACAAGGCTGATCCAAGGGGCAGGGCAATAAAATTCTATATAGATGAAAAGAGACAACAATGAGAAATACGTATTACGGATATGAGAATGTCGGCTAGGAAGAAATGTAAAGATAGATGCAAGATGCAAGTCCGGCCAAGAAGGTTGCACCCAAGTCATATCTAGTTGAAGCGTTCCCACGGGGCTCGGTCTTGCATGTTTTGGTGGTTGCTTTGTTGCGCGAATTGGTGGCTCAAGTGAACTGCCAACTGTTCGTGGTATCTCCGCATGCACCCCAAAACAGCACGCGGCGTGCAGTCTTGGTCTGCAGGGCAGGTCACTCGGTGGGCACAGGATTCAATAGCGGAAAGTCGACAAACCTGCGAAACAAATCTAGCTGACACAAATACAATGGTTATTGTTCTCATCGCAATTATCATCAATCTATTCTTCGGACTCTTCCTGCTGCTTTCTTTCATTTTTTCCTCTTGTCGTCGAAAACTAGTCGGGTTACATGACGAGCTGAACTAACCAGGCAGATCAAGCAAGCCGAGACGAACTGACAGGCGTTTTCTCTACTAGCTCGCTTTATGGGATGATTCGGCCAGTTCCTCCTCTAGCGGCCTCTCCAACGCCACGGGTCGAGACCCGCTCCAATGTCTCGAAATCGCAGTTGTCGGGAAGTCAATGTGGCATTCAGGCCTGGGGGCCCCATCAGGTCATCTGCATCTGCGGGGTTGCAGAATGTGATCTTGCGGTGGATCGAGATTGAGTGCTCATGGATCCCGTTCTTGGTTTACGTCAAAAAAAACAATGTCGGAAGAATACATGTAAACACTAGGTGGTATAAGATCTAAAGGGATTTGATGTCGAGATTCATCAAACCTGGGGAGAGAGTCCGTGACGCAAGGACCAACAACAACTGCTAGGACAGCTGTCGTTGGCATCAAGATCTGCTCTGTCGCACACGAAATGATCGCGTGAGACACAAGCCAAGCCTCAATCTTACCATTGCATTGTGTCACCAGAAACCTATACAGACGCGAATCCTGATGTCTTGTTGCGCGTGGGCTCTCAAATTGAAAATTTCATGTTCATGCACACACTGGAAGTCCCTTAAGCTTCATACTCATCAACATCCATCAATCTTTGACGCTTGCATTCGGTTGGCCCAGCGGGGGCCTCGTAATCCAGACTTACCTCGGACAGCAAGTCTTGTATTTTCGGTTACGGCCCGCCACAACATTTCAGAGATGAGTTTAAATTCGGACCCTGGAGCCGCCACGAAGCTGAGTTGGAAATTGAAATAACCCGGTATCTGAACTGTGCATAAATGGAAATGATTATCCTTGTGGCAAGAACAAGCTGCTACGCTGCCGATTCTTAGGCTCAAGCACTCATGTTGCCAGAGACATGATACTAAAAGGGAAAACGCCACTATAAAATACGATGGCGGGGGGCAAAGAAAGTGATCAAACCATAGCTATGCAAATTCTCTCATCACCATCGGCCCTTTTCCCTACGTCGATTCAATCTGCAGAAGATTTATCAAGAATGACATTCATGTTCATGAATCCAGTAAAGTGTTTGCGGCAGCGCACTATCGGCGTCTGGCCCGAAAAAACGGAGCGGACCAGGTTAGGCCCGGACCCCATCAGCCGCACTAACACCCCCGCATATCCACAACGCGATCGCGGAGTGGTGGTGGGAAACTGTCTGAGGAATAAACGCGACTGCTAGTCCTCTGGTACGGGAATAAACGCTTCCTCGCATCGAGGCGCCCAACCAGGCGGCTGGGACTGTGCCTATGGATAGACTTCCTATCTGTAAGTTGGTTTAATTTCGGAACATGGATGTATCCTTTTTATCTTGCCGCTGCCTGCGTATTCCCGTAATCGTTCGTAAGCTGAGGTGCGACCGAAGTGGGTTGCACAGGACCAGATATCTGTTGGCGCTACAGACGCCACAATAGGTACCCCTCATCTGGGCTCTTTCCTCGCCATCTGTCTGTCTGTCATATCTGCATTTTAGTCAAATTCGCAGGCAGGCAAAGTTTCGCCTGAGAGGCACTTGGTTTGAAGCTTGTCGAGTATTTTGTACATTTGTACATGACTGGCTACGAGCATATCTTAAGACGCGGTAGGCTTGAATACGGTAGAACCAAGCTTCTCAATCTCTCTCCCTTCTTGCGTCCCTTTGCCCGCCGCATTCAACAGTTTTATGAAAGCCTCCCGATCCTTCAGCCTTACTGCCTCCTCGGCTGCCTTGATCCGCATGCCGCACTTTTCGTACATGGTGATGGTTGCACCTTGCTCAACGTTGGTGCACTTGGGCACAAAAGTCGACGCAAGCCTCGGGTTGCCGGCTTGCAAGGTTAAATTGAAGAACGGCTTGTTCAACATTAGCTATGATAAGCGCCGCTAGAGCAGACCACTCTTGGATAGAAGAACTTACTTCCCAGCCGATCGGACTTCTCCTTGCCTTGCCAATCTCTGCTATCTCGTCCCAGTCGCGCTTTGCTACGAGGGCTCGGAGGCTATGCGAGTTAGCAGGTGGGGATGACCACAACTGAGAATAGCAACGCACCGTATCCACCATGCCACCTTGTCCGGAACCTTGAAGTCGCTTTGGATCTTCTTGGCCTTACCATAGTAGCCTAGCCGTATCAGCTTGAAGAGCGTTTCGTTGACGCTCAGTCCAGTAAAGGTATCCGTCAAGTCTCGGTCAAAGGCCTCCTGGGCGCGTAAAAGCATGGAAGACTCCCTCAACGCATGCATCTCAAAGTTCGCTTCCTTCGTATCCGAAAGCAACTTCGCCGCCAATGCGAGCTTATCCGAAGCCGTCCGTGCATTAGGCTGGTGTAATGACTCTTTAATGAATATGTCGGCGCCATCCACTCTGCGGTCGTCCTGATAATACAGATCCTTCAAGAATGCATTGTCGTCTTCCATCTCAGCCGAGGACTCGACCAAGCCACTGGCCAGAGGCCGAGAGTTGATGACACGGAAGAATGCAGCCAACGGCAAGTTCTTCTTCAATTCGAGAAGCACAAACATGATAAGATCCGAGTCGCCGCTTTCAATGGCCTTATCGAGCGCAAGTTCCTCCTCACCCATGCCCAGGAGCAGGGGCACTTGACGACCACCCCGAGGTTCATGATTCAGAAGTTCTGTTGCGAGGCGACCTTGGCCTTCATCAAAAGCTGCTTGGGCAATCTCCTCGAACGAAATGCCAGGCTTTCCCTGCAATTTGGCGACCACCAGCCGGCAGACCGTCTCGGCGTCCTCTGTGCTGGACCGAACCTTTGCCACGGCCCAGTGAACGTAGATGCGGTCGGTCGGGAGTTTGAGATATTCCGCAATTCGAAGCGCCTGGAGGTACTCGTGGCGGTTCATGAGGCGTTTGACAAGTCCCTCGGGTGTCAGTCGCAAGTATTGCTCGTACGAAATGGGCATTCCGATTTCGTAGAAGCGAGCAGCGTTGAGCACTCGAAGGGTCTCGCACATGTCAACGAAATCGTCGCTGTTGTAGATGTCGAGGACGGACTTTCCGAACGAAGCTGCCTTGAGCAGTTGTTTCTGCCAGTGCGCGCTGAACTCGCGTCCCGCAGCGTTGATCTTAAGGATCATTAGTACATCGCGCGTTGCAGTGAAGAAGAGAAACCTACGCATGTATCGACAGCTTCGGTGAGGTTGCCTCGAATGAGCTGGATGTAGTCATCCGCCTTCGGTGACTGGAGTTCCAGCTGGCCAACAGCGTCAAGCAAGATGGAGGCGGCCGATGCCTGGCTAAAGTAGCCAAATACTTCATTTGTGTCCCGGGGCACTTGCTGGATGAATTCGCAAAAGTCATTCGTGATAACTCGTGCACCATCATGCTCTAGCCCCAGTATTAGTATGACGTCAGTAGTGCTGTGCTAGGACTGAGCTGCAGACATACCTGATATAACGTGTACTCTATTGGCGTCATATAGAAAAGTAGCAGATGAGTTGCCCTGCCCAATGATGTGAACCTCATCCTCCCATGCTATAACAGCGTCGCTGCCAGCCCACTCGACATGCTTCGGGGGGATGCGCGAGTCGGAGTCGTGCTGGATTAGCCGTTCCTGGAAATCGCTCGAAACGACATGTGCTATTCCGGTCTCGGTGTACAGGGCTACAAGTCTCCCGTCAGGCGAGACGCTGACATGAGTAAAGGGGCCAATGTCAAGGAAGCGATCCTCGCAGTCGGTGGCGTCAACGACATAAATGGTCTTTTGAACGCTTAAAAGAACTTCGACGGATCGCGAGAGAGTATGTGAGGGCGATATAATTCCCCATGAATGCACATCGCCATCTGGAACCGCGGCAAGCAACTTCGGCCGGGGCTCAGTATAAGAAGATACCGTCACCAGCGAGTTGTTTGAGAGCAGCGCGACCATACCTTGGTCATAAAATCTGGGTCCGTCAGAAGGCTGTTATCATAACTTCCAGTCTAGATCCATACCTGCATGAGTGAACGCCATAATTGTCGGCCCCATTTCCGAGTGAGAACTGCGTGAAATCTCCCTGGAGGTCGTAACACCGCACCGTGCCATCCGCCAGCACGACGAGAAGTGTCTCATTTTCAGACCAGCCAAGTGCCTTGATCTCACCCTTTTCCCACAAGATACTGCGAAGCTTTTTCCCAGCATAGCTGTATATATCTATACTAGGTTTTGACGACTTGGCGACGTTGTATTGCTGAAGTTTGGTATCATCCCGCCAAATTGCTGGGCTGTGGTTAGCGTCATGATGGTGTCTTGACAAACTCCAGCCCATCCTAAACAGAGCTGGCAGAGACGAGAGGGAGAACGGCTTGAAGGTCAAAAATCATAACTTGAAGAAGGATTTATGATTCAAATACCACTTACCAATAGCGCCTCCATACGGAGCTCCTGCAATGATGTAATTATCCAAATCCAAGTCCTGGCCGAACACCTGCGTGTAGTGCTGAACTCGGCGGTACCACTTGTCGCCGAGCTGTTCCCAGCTCGATCGTGGATGGGCTGTTTCCATGATCACTTCATAATTTCCTCCCACCTCTTGACTCCTTCAAAATTCCGATCCGGAGGCGAGGTTTCTTTAAAAGCCCTTTCGATGGTAGAGGTTACAAACCGAAGATTCAAAGTTGAGCTCCAGCAGCTCCAAGCACGACTCAGCGCTTGGTCCCATGATCGGCTAAATATCGGGCTTCGTTCACACTTGATGACTGCCTAGACATGGAGTCTCCTCTCCATTGTACAAGTTTGCGAAGCGTCTATTAGATTGCAGGGTTTTCTAACCTCATGAAATTAATAATTCCCTACGCTTAAAGGATCTTTCTTTTGGGAGTCATTGTTTGATGCTGGGTGCTTAAATATCCGATAATCTGTCTAGCTGTGCGCCTTACGCAGGAATCCCCGCCAAGTTGCTTACAGAACCCCACGAACGGCAGCTCCCCCCCAAACCGGAAGGCGGGGCATTTTTTTTGAACATTCGCACAAGCGCAAATTGATCCTGTGATGCTTCAGGAACTCCGGCTTTGCTCTGCTCGACAACAGCATTTACGAATTATTTGCTCTATAATCCCACCGAAATCATGACTGAGACCTGGAAGGGCGAGTATCTCTCTTTGCTGAGGCAGTCTGAGGCCTCAAATCCCGTCAACATGGGCTTAATGGATCATTGTACGTGAGCAAACCAACAGGCAACGTTATTCCTCCCGCGACCAAATATCTCACTAGTTTCTCAGGTACGAGTCTCGCGGATCAGGTCTCTGTTCTTAAATCGCAGCTTGATCTCCAGGAAAAGATCAACGAAGTCCCTCCCCTAGCCCCCTCGTCCTCGAAAGGAAAGTCCCCCGAGCCAGCCACCCAACTTGCCGACGATGCACACACGGAGCAGCTGAAGCGCAATCTCGCCGAAGCCCTTCGGTCCGCCGCATCCTGGGAGCAGCGAGCCCGAGCTGCCCTGACCGAGAACGCGAAGCTTAAGGAGAAGGCCCGCGAGAACGCCACGACGATAACCACCCTGACGGCCGAGAAGAAGATCCTCACCACCAACTTGAAGGATCGCAACGAGGAGCTCAAGACCAAGACAAAGTTTGCCTCGGACCTCCAGGACGAGCTCATGGCAATGAACATCCAAGTCTCGGTCGCGGAGAGGGAACGCGACAAGGCGCGGAAGGAGAGGCAGGAGCTCATCGACCGGTGGGTGAAGGAGAAAGCCGCCCAGGCAGAAAAGATGAACCGGGCCAACGATTTGGAGGCGGCTGCGCTCTTGGAGAAGACTCGATAGGGACAGGACAACTGCAGGACACGCAAGAAGCGCCAAGAGCAAACGGCTCAAGACAGGTCCAGCACGACCTCGTCGTCAGCTGATTTGAGTGGGAAGACCTCTGCTCAGACGACGCCGCCGCCTCGGACGCCCGAGCCGTCGTTTGACACTGAAAATCCCATGGGCTTGATCTTTCCTAAGATGACGGCACGCGGCTCGATGATTGCGAAGAGCATTTTCAAGCCGCCTCCTGCGGGGGTGTCTACGTTTCCCGGCCCTGCGAAGGAAAGGGACAGCGATCCTGACTCGGCAGACGAGTACGACACCCTCAGTGTCGATGGTCTTGACAATGCTGAAGGAGACGAGGAATCGGGTAATAGTATCAGGGATTGGGAAAACATTGAGAACAAAGAGGGATAGAAGAATGATGTGGACGGAGCATGGAAACATTAATAGGAAATATGGGTTACTCGATAAGCACCAGCGGCAAACTTGGGTATCTATCGCGCGAGCTTGGATACCGCCCGCTACTATGCTATACTCTTTGCCACGCTCCGCTATGCCATGCCATGCCATGCAGGAAGCAAATAGGTATCCGCCTTTCCTCTCCTTTCCGGCGCCGACGCTTGCTTGAATAACGACTGCTAACCAAGCACTCCAGAGTAACAAAACACCAACAATGCATCCACCATGCCCGAGGCTAGTTTCTAGAATAATAGTGGCTACTACTTCCTAGTAGAGATGCAGTAGGTCCCGCCAGCATTGGTCCAGCTCACATAGTCTTGCGGATAGGTCAGCTGCTCAACGTCTAATATAGTGCGACCTAAGTCGTTGGATGTCGTCTTGTGGTCGTGCACAAACGTCTTCAGGGATACAATCTTGCACCCGCTCTTGAGGTCGAGGAACATGCGCACTAGGTCGTCGTTGAGCTGTGAGGTAAAGGCCTGATTGTTGACGAGGACGACGTCGGCGCGCTTGAGGGCCTCGAGAATCGGCTCACACTTGCGAAAGTCGCCGCGTTCGAGACGGACCTTTCCAGGCGCCAAGCCCCAAAGGAGGCAGCGCGAGCCAAACTCGCGGTCCTGCGCGTCGGCGAGGTTGCAGGCGTTTTCCATCATCTCGCAGCCCCAGCTCTCGCAACCGACTTCGAGCGCCGCCTGGATGACGACGTTGCCCACGCCTGAACCGAGATCCACAAAGACTTGGCCTGATGTCATCTGCAGCTGCTCGACGAGGATCTTGGACACGAAGGGGTGCAAAAGTTCACCGTAGACATTGTCGGTGCCGTTCTCGTACTTGGACAGGAGTTCCACCTTGGGTGCCACGGTGCGGTCGTAGACTTGATCAAGGATGAAATCAACCAGCGTTCTGGGCAGGCTGTGGATCTTGTCGAGGTTCTTGGAGATCGTGCCGGCCTCCACTAGCCCTAATACCTTGTCGTTATATTCGGCTAGGGCCGCCTTGAACGCCAAGAGGTCGTTGATCTTGCTGCTAGATGCCTTCTCCAACCGGCGCACAAGGCCTTTCGTGTGATCCAGAAACGGCTCGGCCTGGTCGTCGGTGAGATACGTTTCGGCGACGTGGCGCACCACCGAGATGACGCTGTGGACGGCGTCGATCATGTCCTTGCCCCGCACGAGCTCAAACCTGTGACGGTCAAGTCAGTAACGATTCCAGCCAGTGCGCAACGTAACCTGGCGTTTTCATACCTCTCCCGCGGCTGCAGACTCGGATACTGCAACTCCACCGCCACCTCATCCTCCTTGGCTCCCAACAGAGGCTCACATTTCGGATGCCTCAAGCTCGCCACCTCCTTCGCATGTATGAGTTTCCTCGTCTTCGTCCCCGCCTCAAACGCCTCGCGACTCGTCAAGCACCGATCCAGATCCTCAAACTTCCCATCCGACAGCCGGCCCCTCTTCGCGCGCCGCCGCTTTTCAAGCTCGGCAATGGTGTCCACCTCTTCCTCCTCCGACTCGCTCTCCCTTCCAAAGTCGACGCGCTCAGCCGACGGCGACGGGCGCGCGGGCCTCGAAGAGAGCGTCTTGCGCTTGCGCGACGCGGCGCCTATGGAGCTCGCGGAGGAGGGCGACGGGGACACGCGGTTCGAGCCCGGCCGCGACGAGAGGGACGGGGCGCTGCGTTTCCTGGTCGCTAAGGAGGACGATGACGAGGAGGCGACGGGTTTCGGTTTCGGTTTGCGATCGACGGGCACGCTTTCGATGCGGATTTTGGGCGCTTCGGTCAGCTTGGATTTCTTGCCTAGGATGCCCATAGTGGAATAAGTCGTCGCGGACTCGCTCGTGTGCGTGTTCTTCGTTGTGCGCTAGAACAAATGACGAGAAAGAACAAAACAAAGAATCAAAGGAATGAAAGGAAAGAAAATGGCTACTTGGCAGTAGGTTCTCCTAGCAATTCCATGAAGGAATGAATTGGTGATGGGAAGTGGTAACAGCAAGCCAAATTGAGCAATATGGTGGTGAGTTGCGAAAATCCTTGAAAATCTGATGGGTGGCGATCTGCTAGCGACGACCCGGCGTGCTAGGTGGGCTGGTTGCCTTGCAGGCTGCAGGGCAGGGCGGAGCCAACGGACCCCACGCTTGCCCAAAGACTAGGCGTGGTCCTGATGCTAGACCGCGGTATAGAGGGGTTGATTTTAATTTCCTAACCCTAATTCACTTGGAATTCACAGGTCCTCCGAGACTCAGAGAAAACGTGGTATGAGAAGAAAAAAGCCTCAAAAAAAATACAGTGTCGCATAAAAGAAGGTTTCGGACCGCGTCTTCTAGCTTATAAGAGACATTCTTAACAGGCGGAACCTCAAGCGATATTCAACATCTGAGACTTCATTGCTCGTGCCGTGTTTCTGCCGCTTTGCATATCCCACGGCGCTCTCTCCGCCTTCTCAATCAATGTCTAATAGTAACTGTGATGTTTCTTCGCAGTCCTTGCCTGGGAAAACAGCGTCTCCAGGCTCCTCTTTCTCTCGGGTGTGTCCTCAGGCTTATTTATAGCCTTGCTCGCGTTCCGCATCGGGATCCCCTCGAGGGACAGCGCCAACTTTGCTGCGATATTCGCAGCCGCCTTCGTGTTCACCGTCATGGCGTCCCAATTGATGTTAGTAATATTATCGCATGCCTGGTGGTAGCACGGGTCCTCGGGGTCGCCAGCGCCCGTAAAGATGCCGGACGATGGGATGCCGAGGCGGAGGAAACCGTAGTAGTCGGAGCTGGAGCCAAATGGGCTGTGGCGGACGTGTTAGTGATATCCTAGGAAGGGGCCGGGCTGTTTGAGCGCCAAGGCATGTCTCACCGTATTTCGGCTGGTTTGCCAGCTTCCTTCAGGTAGTCCACCAACATATTCGTACCAGTTGGCTCGCCATCGTAGACAATATACGCCGGTTCGATCGAGCCAATCATGTCGTAATTAAAGTAAAATCGAATCTTGTCGGCCTCCTCAGGCGTCAAGTGGCCGGTGTAGAAGATAGACCCGACCAAGCCCTCCTCCTCGGCGCCCCACCACCCGAAGCGCACCTTGTTCTTGAAGCCCGTGTACTTCTGAAAGCTGCTCATAATCTCCAGCAGCGCCGCCGTCCCGCTCCCGTCGTCGTTGATGCCCGGCCCCTCCGGCACGCTGTCGAGGTGCGCCCCCATCATGACCACGTTGTCCGGGTCCCCCTCCTTCGTCTCGGCAATCACGTTCCACGTCACCCGGTCCTCCATTAGGGAGTCGACTATGAGCGTCGCCACCAGCTCCTCGCCCTTGGCGAGACGGTCCTTCCAGTCCAGTCCCACCTCAAGCGGGATGAGGGCCATGGGCACCACCTCGGTCCGGTTGCCCGGCTGGAGCGTCGCCGCAGTATAGTTCTCCCCCGGATCGTAATTATACACCAACACTCCGACTGCGCCGGCCTTTTTCGCATTGAGCAGCTTTTGCGAGAAGTAGCAGACTCCCCTTTTCACCAGCGCTATCTTACCCTCTGCGTCGATGCCCTCCCAGTCCTCGGGCGAGCATCCGGAGCCGTTCTCGTCGTCGACGGGTGTGTCGACCAGCGGCGCCGTGATGCCCCCTGGCAAAGGCGTTGCAGGGCCGTACTGCGCCGGCTGCGCAAACACCTCCTTGCCGTCGGGGCCGATGACGGTGAGGTTGCGCGTCTCGGCATACGTGAGGTTGAAGGGCTGGACCACGGTGTCCATCGCATCGCCGAATTTCCCCGTCGCATACGAGAGGACATAATCGACCGAGGCCTGGTAGCCAGGTCTGCCGAAGGCGCGGGTGCCTCCGTTATCTTTGCCGATCTTGTCGAGGCTCTCGAGAATATTTCGGAGGCTGAGAATTGGGTTGTAAGTGAAGGTTGGCAAAACCAAAGAGTTCATCACGTTGTGCCAAGTCGGAAACTCACCTTTCGGTTGTGACGTCCGCCTCAGTTTTCTCGGGCGTAAGCTCTTCTGAGATACATCCCAATGCGAACAGCGCCGCCGAAAGAGAAAATCCAGCCTTCATCTTGGGGTTGTTTCGCCAAGTCTGGTGGCAAATCCCAAATTCCTCTGTCAACGATATCCAGGATCAAGCAAGATCCTCGAGAGAAAGAAAATGAGCACCCTGCCTTCCTCCTCCATCGGTTGGTTTCGGTTCCGAACCCATTGTTTATATATACCCCTGTGAGAAAGTGGGATCTTTTGAAAAGAACTCTTTAATGCTCTAGGTCAATCCACGATTTCTTCCCCCGCGGTGGAGACTTTGCGTCATCTCCATCCATCCACCCGCAGAACAAAAGGGACCGTTATAATAGGATGTCGTGCTAAGTGTGATCACTCGGCCGGGAGTCGTTATCAGTTGCCTAAAGGAGAATGTGGAGTACGAATGGAGGGACTGATGTCTGGGAGGCCACGGCAACCATGGGATATGGCCTA
>Ga0247774_1000713_pt1 | contig 16626 bp, 13 predicted proteins | sample UWRJL001104B6_FD_179933 | JGI IMG/M metagenome (GOLD analysis project Ga0247774, IMG submission 179933) | Plant litter microbial communities from Arlington Agricultural Research Station in Wisconsin, United States - UWRJ-L001-104B-6 | ecosystem: Environmental > Terrestrial > Plant litter >... | reverse complement strand
GCTGGTCGACAAGAGAATTGAGAACCATTCTGAGGGGTTTGGATGGTATCAACTTGATTGCTGCCGACATTGTCGAAGTTGCGGTGAGTAGTCCCAGCATATGCCTTGGGTACCTTCGCTTCGATTGATACCGTTTCTGAGTATCGTGGTACTGACATTTGCCGCACCCCGCAATGTAGCCGGCCTAGTAAGTTATACTTTCCCGTCCCGAGACAAAAACGCCGAGGCGAAAAGGGGTTACCCGAATACGGATATTAGGCATAGCAATTCCAAGTTGTGTCAATTGCTAACTGCGCAACAGTGACACCAATGCTGAGCTGTCGACCATGGCTGCTGCGGATGCGCTCTACGAGATTATGAGCGTCATGGTGAAGAGGGGACCCATGTCTATCAAGGTGGAAGTGGAGGCGGAGGCGGAGGCGGAGGCGGAGAAGACGGAAAAGGCTGAAGACGAGCTCTAAGGCTTTGGGGTATGGCAGAAGAAAGCTCTAGCAATCGAGAGGGATTCTATGATGAGGCTAGAGAACCATTGGCATGTGTCTTGGTTCTACGAATTCCTAACCTTTGTTCCCGTACGGCAATCCAAAGCATCACGAGATCATGATGAACATGATAGCAAGAAGACATGGAAGGCAGCAGTAGACAAAATGCGTACAAGTAAAGATGTGCTGGTTATTTATCTATTCTCTTACCTGATTTATACAAGTCCACAGCAGAAGCTTCACCGAGACTCTAGCTGGTTCGTAGCACAATGAATGAACTTGGTGTGAATTCGGCGGGGTAGCTCCAGCAAGCCAAGGATCGAATGGCGCGTGGCGGGGTAGCGAAACCGCAGAGCTTCCAATCGCGCCTCCTGCAAGAACGAAGGTCCAGTGGCTTTAGTGTTTACACTTTTTCGTGCGACTGCTGGAGCTTCTGAGAGGAGAGAGATAGAGAGGACCGACGTGCAGTCGGGGCCTGCAGAAAAATTGCTTTTCGAAGCTGTGCCGATTGATAGAGCTCACCGACATCTCAAACGCGGGGTTCATCTCCAATTTTCAAATTCTACACCACCACTTCCTGCTACTACCGTCAAACCATACCAGTTCCTCCCGCGCTACTGAATTCATTTCTATTCTCTCCCGTGCAATTGACCAAATTCACCTCCTACAGCTGCCACCCCCCACACCTCGTTTTCAAGAGCTTGATCTTCTCAGCAAACCTCGCAATGGCAGCCGACACCCCCACCATCGACAGTCACATCCACCTCTGGTCCGAATCCGACCTGGCCACGCTGAACTGGTGCAAGCCCGAGCACCCCCTGGCTTCGGATCACGAACTCTCTCAGTACAAGGCGGCAACGGCGTCCTCTCCCTCCCTCAAGGGCTTCATCGTCGTCGAAGCCGATCGCAAGCACGACCTCTCCGCCGGCAAGGAGGGCTGGAAGCTGCCTCTGCAGGAGACGGCGTACTTTGCCGCGGTGGCCGGAGAAGCCAAGACTGCCGCCGCCGGCTCGCCCCGGTGCTTGGGGATCGTCCCCTGGGCGCCCGTGCCGAGCGGCGCAAAGGCCCTGGAGGAGTATCTGGAGCTCTGCGAAGAGGCGGCCGGGGAGGAAGGCTGGGACCTGGTTAAGGGGGTGAGGTACCTGGTGCAGGATAAGGAGCACGGGACCATGTTGAAGAAGGAATTTGTGGAGGCGGTGAAGTTGCTGGGTCAAAAGGGGCTTGTCTTTGAATTGGGGGTGGATGTTCACCGGAGGGGGAAGAGGCAGATGGATGAGGTTTTAGAGTTGATCGGACAGGTCCATGAAGGGGTGGAGGATGAGGACAAGACTACTTTTGTCATAAGTGAGTTTCCTCGCCCCGTTCCCTCCCTCCCTCCCTCCCTCCCTCCCTCCCTCCCTCCCTCTCTCTCTGTCCCCTTTCCCCCCCTTTGTGCCAAGGCCATTCAGTCGATAACATTAATGGCGTCTAAATACTAACGACACGAAAGATCATATGGCGAAGCCAAACCTTACCATTTACAACACTGCTGACCCGGCCTTCAACAACTGGCGCAACGCCATCTACTCCCTCAGCAAGTGCGACAACACATACGTCAAGCTTAGCGGGGGGTTTTCCGAGATGCCTGCGTCTCTCCGCAAGCAGACGCCGTCAGAAATCTTCCAGGCGCTATTCCCCTGGTTTGGTGTGGTGCTGGCCACCTTTGGCGCCAGCAAGATCATGTTCGGAAGTGACTGGCCTGTCTGCACGGTTGGGTTCGAAGCGCCTGTTGACAAAGGAAAGGAAAAGGGAGATGAGAAGAACGAGAAGAACGAGAAGAACGAGAAGAGCGAGGGGAAGGATGGAGGGGAAAAGGAGAATGCGTGGGCGAAGTGGAAAGCTGTGGTGGACAAGACGTGCTGGATGGCGAGTTTGGACGAAGGAGATCTGAAGATGTTGTACGGGGGGACGGCTGCGAAAGCTTATGGGATATGAGGGCGAAGGAGAGGTGGTCGGGATCTTTTTCTCTTTCCGGACAACATTGGTCTCATCGGTCTACAAAAAGTTGACCGTGTTTTTTCAGCAGGAGCATTCTCGAGTTGGGGTTCCCTATGGCGTCAGATGCCCACCAAATGCTATGTTTTTCTATATCCATCTATAGCTAAAAGTTTACTTCCTTCAAATTTCAAATGGATTCCCAATTGTCGTACATGTAGAGCGGATCTGCCTCTTCGCTTCCGGTTATCGATTCGACAGGGCCTGTCGCCTCCTCGACCCACCAATCCTTAAACTTGCGCATCCTCTCCGTCCGTTCTCTTGCCATCTGCTTCCCCGTTTCCGTCTTCATCATTCCCTCGAGCTTGAACAACTTGTCGTCAAAGTGCTCGATCGAGTCGTCCATGGACCGGTTCTTGGCACCGCCAAAGGCATATGCACGGCCGATGCCTATGGCGCCGAGGGCGTCGAGGCGGTCGGCGTCTTGGACTATTGCTACTGCTTGCTTATTAATTTCCTACGCCGCAAGGAAACAGACATGAAAGCCCCTTTCGAGGAGAGAGACAGTTGAGGCAGCTTAAACCGGCACAGTAGGAACAACTAGGCCATCCACGCATTAGGCGAAATGGCTACAACTGTGGCGTACTAGTCTTGAAGAGCAACGACTCATCAAATATAAAGAAGTAAAGGAGAATCATAAATAGTAGAGGGCAGAGAATAAACAGACTAGGGCGGGCCTTACATTCAGGATACTCCTGGACTAACCTCTCCGTGCCCTCCGGATCCTTCGCCTCGCTTGAATAACTCACGCCTAAGCAAATCTTCTGGACCCGCTCCGCAAGGGCCGGCTCGGCCCCAAGCTTGCCGGCCAGTACGTCCCGCACCATACAGGTCGGGTCCTCGCCCTCGGAGACGTATTTCTTGTCGCCGACGTCATGCAGGAGCGCCGCGAGGATGACGACGCCGAGGTCTGCCCCCGCGCGCTGATGCTCCTGGCTGTGAATGTGCCGTGCTAGCCGCACCACGCGCCGGATGTGGCCGAAGTCGTGGGAGCCGTCGTAGCGAGACATGTAGTCCCGGACGAAGGCGGCGGCGGGGCCGATGAGGCTTGATGGGACGGAAAGTGACATTGGTCCTGCCGGAAGAGTCTACTTTGAATACTTGCTCTAGTGTATCTTTCGGGGGAGTATTCTGGCTATCAAGTATTTCTGTCGTAATGAACTACGAGGTTCAAGGCTTGAGAATCGAGTCAAAGGGCAATGCCGAGGTCAATTGGTGACAAACTCAACCTGGGACGTTGCGTTGGAGTATGTGGGATCGTATAGCGGGAGGAGAAACAAGTTGAATTTGACTCTTCTACGGATCCACCTGCGGCCTAAAATTTGGCTCAAGCCTAAACCTGAGTCGGACGTTACCCTCGTTTCGACAGTATCTACAACAATATCGACTTCTCTCATCAATCCCTCGTCTCAGACTGGTTTTCACGCAGTCTAAAAGCATTACACTCGGAGGCTGAATTACCCCTTTTTCGTCATCGAGATTCGGCTCCTACGAGGCAGGTTTTGGTGCCTCGTTCCTGCAACCGCCGCCCATGCAAGACGCGGCGGTTCCTGGCCCCCCATAAGGTACGAAGTGCACCATCCCGGCGGCTGCCAATCGCCGTTTCCACTCGCACCAGCATGAAATGCTGCCACCTACGACCGTGTGACTAGACATAACCGCCTCCGCTAACAAAGACGCGTCCAGTGTGGACCGAGCATGTGTGCAGAGCGTGCATTGGCGCCTTCGTTGTGTTCTGATGTCTTCGAGACCTGCTGCGGCCATAAACGCGGCCGCCTTTCTTCCCATAAGCAGTGTTCATATTTTGCTAATACAAATGCACGTCGAGACAGCTGTGGCATCCATCTCCACTTTCACGACGAGCGACTTTTGATGGTACCGCCCGGAGCAAACACCATGTCCGGGTGGGGGCGGCGAGCAAGCGGCGCAGGGCTAGTACTGACGCCTGCGAATACTACTGCAACTGCATGCAGCATTTTCATGATTTTTACTCCGCATTCTCGGCTGGTAAAATGTAAGGCAAGCTGTACTTGCCGGGCGTCGTGACGTACAAAAACTCCACAGTTTATTTTCTCAGCGCTTAAAAGTACCGACCGATACGGGTGCCTGAAGAATTTTTGTTGCTCGCTTGCGGAGGCCGAGCGTGGAGAATGGGTGTGAACAATGGCGGTAGCGATGCGGCTCTTCAATACTTGAAGCGAGTGTTGGCGGCTGTGATATCTCTGCATCGCGGAGACGATGTTTGGTGCCCTCGCCGGGTGGGAGAAAGCGCGAAGATGTCGGTCGGCAGCCAGATAGGCGAGCGGAGAGGTTCGAGAAAGCATCAACCAGGCGGTCCAGGCATCATTGATAGACTCTCTTTGGATGGCCACAACGGCCGCTCTGCAGGCCGCTTCACCATGACACCTGCATCAGCCAAAGTCTTTGCTGTTCCGATTAGACATGACTCCGGAACTGGAACCCGTCAGGGCGAAACTGACTTGCGAGTACCTCGTGATGATCGAGTCTGAGCAGGCGAATCGGAAGCAACGGCAAAGGGCTGTCACCATCCTTCCGGCCAGGCAACGCCAGCACTATGGGGTTGGCATCACGACACCAGCGCTGACAGGCTACGCTCGAGACTGAAGTGGCCGAGCCGGCCTCGCTGCTGGCCTCACTGCTGGCCTCACTGCTGGCCTCGAGATCCTGCACGGTCTCCGCAATGCTACCTTGAAGTGGGAATCGAGGTGCTGCAAACAAGCAAGACAAGCTACACTGCCTGCCCTTAGATGTTCCCCGGCTAGATGGTTCTGTTTGAAGAACTTCGTGGCCGGTTTCTCAAAGACTCTTTCAACGTACAAACCCGGGCATGATGGCGACTCGAGACCCAGCCGCCAGCCACCAGCGTCAATGTCATGACGGGCAAAACGTCCGAAGATGGGGTGATCTTCTCCTCGCGGGCTCTTCTGCGGCAAAGTCGCCAATCGGCGAGAGGATCAGGGTATCCAATGCCTCGTTTATGCAGAAAATTCAGGAAATTCGCGGAACCTAACAAAATCATATGCATGCTCGGGGTGATCGCAAGGGGAGCACGCGAGCTGGACCAGTAGCGGCGGTCTGTCAAGATCTCGGGTTCGGCATGGCGCAAGCCCGATCCACTGCTACTCGGGACGCAGCGCGACGGCTGCATCTGGAACGACACTGTATTCGTAGTACTACGAGGCTACCTAGATTGACCGATTTTGTTGCTCGCTTCTCTCAAGGCTTTCATGCTCACATTTGCCCTTGCACACTGGTCAGCTCGCTGCTCTACGCGCCGTGTGTGAGTAGTAGGGAATTGAGGGTGGAGCTTCCCTGCAATGCTCCACATCCGCGCCGATGCTGCTGTGACCAGGCCGGCAGCAGAGTGCATGCGCAAGAGCCGAAGTCAGCGTCGATCATTGGCCGAACATCTGCACATCACAAGTTAGCCGAATGGCACGACGGGCACTGGCCGGGTACTGGCTGGGCGCTGGTTGGCCCCACTTGATCAGCAGCCAATCAGAGGTTAACTTTAAACGCCCAATCAAGCCCTCGACCGCGCCGACCTCGACGTTTACTGGACCTTCATCTTGCCTCACTTTTGCGACCTATCCTGCTGTCTACGTGCCCATCAATTATCACAGCGCTTAGCCGCCAATGCTTATGATGCTGCAGAGGCTTCTCTGCTACAGCGGAGCAAAAGGAGGGGGTTTCTGGGCAATCCCGATGTACTATGGACCTCCCCGACACTGGCATTCCACCAAGAAGAGCTCCGACTTCTTAGTAGAGCTACCGGTACGAGTCGTCCATCGACCGTTGATGGAATGTTCGACTCAGGAGGGCAGATATGCCGCCAAAGGTCGAAGCGCTGCTCCTGGATCTCTGTTGGAACCTTGGTGCCTGGCTGAATGGCATATGGCCCCCATCAACATAGTACAGTACGCCTCTATGGGTCCTCCGGGTCCTACGGCGTACCAGGTTGCTCAGAATGAACATAGCTTGTAGAATGCTGTCCCGTCCCTCCAAGTCCGATGCACCAAGAATCTAGCCCATGCACGTAAATGTGATATTGTTGCGTGCTAACACCCGCCGAGTTGTGGAAATCAGCGTGGCCCAGCCATTGGGCGGGCGGGCGCCCCAGCCCACTCTAATGTCCGTCTGTCCATCCATGATCCGGAGTCGATTGCAGCTGGTCGTCCACCAGCCGACCGCCTGCTCCTGGGTCGCCAGAAAAGGCCCGGCCTTGTATAAGATGGCTTCACATCCACCACCCTGGTTCTTAATTTCTCTTTCTTCTCTTCTTCAGCAAGCCCAGTTCAACAACAGTCCAATCTTTGGTTTTCCTCCCTCCGTTTGTGTCGTGTGTTTTTTTTTTCCGTGAGCCGGCCTCACATCTAATAATCTCAAATTAATCAAAATCAAAAAATCAGCAATCTTTGCGCCGACGGATTCATCATCACCATTCCAAATTTTGGATACTTGCTCGCCAGCACTTTTTTCGCAAAAAAACAATCCTTAGTAGCATTACCTGTCTGCATAATTCTTCTTAATTTTCCAAAACCAACAACTTCAATCTTAATTCAAAATGTCGCCCACTCAGCTCTCTTTCTCTCTTCGCGTCTCCTCCGGCGTCAAGTCGGTCCATCTCCTCGGCTCTTGGGACAACTACGCCGGACAGCTTCCCCTCTCCAAGGACAAGACCTCGTCCAAGTCCGGCTCGTGGAAGGGCACTTTCCGCTTCTCCAGCTCGACCCTGCAGTCTGGCCAGCGCTACTGGTACTACTACATCGTCGACGGCTACCACGTCGCCCACAACCCCTCGGTCGAGTCGTGCGTCGAAGGCACCACCGGCCGCGAGCTCAACATCCTCGACGTCCCCAAGTCGTCCAGCTCCAGCTCCAAGACCCACAAGTCGTCGTCGTCGTCGTCGCGCCACCACAAGAGCTCCTCGGGCCACAAGTCGTCGTCGCGGGACATCCCCAAGGGCCGCCCCCTGTCGACCTCGCAGATCAAGGCGCCCCAGCCGGTTGCCCCCCACGCCACCCGCACCATCCTCGACTACGACGACGTCGATGAGCTCGCCGAGCAGTTTGCCGCCCACGAGATCGAGTCGGACGACGACTCGGACCTCAGCTACCGCTCCAGCCCGTCCAGCTCCGTCTCGGGCTACAGCACCCCGGCCTCGGACTGCTCCACCTGCTCGTGCGAGCGCTACGGCATCACCCGCAAGGGCGAGCGCGTCCGCCTCGACTGCGGCGGCTCCCGCTGCGGCTACGACGGCTCGTCGTGCTCCTCCGAGTCCGAGGAAGAGTACGTCTCGCCCACGTCGTCGCGCCGCAACGGTGTCGTCATGCGCCGTTGAATCAATGGCACCGGGCTGTGAACGATTTGGACCCTTGGCTACGCTCTTTTTTTGGCAATCTTTGCGCAACAGAGAAAAAGATCTTCTTAATACAGTGGGATGCACACGGAAATCATCCAGGAAGTTGAGGGGGAAAAGCATGTCCGTTCCTTTCAGACGGGCATGTTCTTACCCTCAGATTTCATTTTTCCGTCCCTCGTCCATATTGTCGTTGTTTTGGTTTTCCCTCATGAGGAATTCAACCAAACAGACACTTCTTCCGTCTCCACTGAGGAACGGATCCTCGCGTCCCCCCGCATGGAAGGCTGGTTCTTTCCATTGCGGGGACGTTGAAGAGGTCCTGAACTCGTCCCAGTGGGTCGATGCTGCGACCCTCTCTCCGCGGTGCTAATACCATCACCCCCTTTTCCAAGGCGCTTTCTTTTCTTAACCTTGATGGCTTTGGAAAGTTACGATGTCCTTGAGAGGGGGTGCAGACCGCCGAGAGATGTTTACCACCTTTTAAGACAAATTGGAGAAACTTGATGCCCCTCCCTTTTCCCGCCGGAAGTCTTGGTTCAAACTTCCTTTCGGCGCAGGGGGTGGGGGATTCAAGCCATGTTTCTATCTCCAGACGATCGTTTTCATGGTACTTGGATGGTACATTATCCTATCTTTTCTTTTGTCTCGATTTATGAAATATAATGAAGATGGAAAGAGGAAGGTGGGAGAAGAGTCCGAGTCCAGCCATGAAAAAACGGGTGTTTGGGAAAGGGGTTGATAAAATATTTAGGATGCGGGTTTAATAGTCAACGACTCGAGAAGTGCAGAGATAAACCCGTCCTACAAGGACCCCTGGTGGTGCGGTGAGAGATAGAGGCCGAATGAATCTATCTGGAAAATATTCATGTCCTGACTTTCGATGTGATGCCTTGTGTGTATATGTGCATGTCTGTGATGAACTTTGCTTCGCTCAGGTTGCCTCATCTTGCCATAGATATCTTCAAGATATTCCTCGAGGCTGTTAGCGTGGAGAGAGGGCTGCGGGAGAGATGACGATTAAAACATCAGCGCCTCTTCTCGCAGGCGTTTCTCTCTCCCCGTTGTACAGTCCCGCTCATGCACTCCATTTCTTCTAACAAGTTGTCGATATGAAAAAGTGTGCCCAGGTGATATGTCGTTGCTTCTCAACAGCCAGTCTTGGAATAGTTGGTTTCTACTTGGTACAAACCTTCAACGCCTCGGAATATGTTGTGCAACAGTGTGTCCTAATATTTATATGGTTAAGCTTCAAGGTCACTTTCCTGTACTCGCTACTACTTATGGTAGAATTCCTAGATGTGGGTCTCCAAAGAGTTGATGTCGCCAAATCATCTTTATTGAATTACCGCCTCACCAGCACATGTAAACTTCATGGTTCTCTCTATTCGTGAATGACGCTTGTACTATGCAGGTAGACATATGATGCTCTAAATAACTAATCGCATCCAACGATATACGCCGGAATCTGAAGTGCCTGTATCTAACTCCCGCTACCTTGATCAAAGCTATTCCTTGACATTTGCCGCAGCCAAGGCGTGTAACCGTCGCACAATAGCCACAATCTACATAAAATGTAGCATATTAGACAAACGCATGCCAGCAAGATCGACCCCGAACCCATCTAAAAACACCAAAAGAATAATGTCCTTCTAATGCCGGACACCTAGCTATTCCTTGTCGTGACATGTACTCCCCATCCCAAATTTCAACCCAACAGCAAGACAGTCACAACGAACCCCAACCCTAGCATCAATAACCTAGGCCTCACTCCCGACGCCGCCCCGGGCATCGTCCCGCAACACCTCCCATTCCATGTGACATTGTTAAACCTCGCCGCAACTTCAAACACGCTCCCCTCGGGCTTCCCAAAGTTGTAGTAGTCCACGTTCAAAAAGTTGGGCGCCCGTCCATACCGCTCGGCACACCCTTGCGTCGCGTTTCCTAAGCTCCCTTCCCCCTCGGCGGCGTTGGTTTCGTTCAGCAGCGCCACGGCGGGAACCAGAATCTCGGCGCCAAAGAGCACAAACTTGGCGTTGAGATTGTGGTTCATGAGGTATAGCCTGTCCTTCGCATCCTCGACCCCCAAGTCGGGAGGCCGCTGGACATCGCAGGGAAAGGCCCTGTCGAGGGGATCGAATGGTGTTTCCCACATGTTGGAAAATTGGTCCACCAGCCACGGATATTCTTTCTGGTCGGCCTCGTAGTCGAGAAACATGACGACGCGCTTGCCGAGGATGATCATTTGTTCGAGGGTGGGCCAGTCGTCCAGGGACATGGGGAGGAAGGGCGGCTGGTACGCGTACTTGAGAATGCCGGTGCTCTCGATGAAGGGCGCATATAGCGCTGGCTTGGAGTAGTTTCCATTCCCAAGCAAGATGGTAACAACGTCGTAGGGGTGCGATTCTACCCACTCCCGGACAGTGGTCAACCACTCCGTAATGGGCCCCCCATCGAGAATATCGCAACTCGTGTGGCAAAAATGCGGGACGTTGGGATCTATATTTTCCCCCTCCCTCGGCGATGGCCACTGGATCTGTGCCTGCAGAAACCGCACCCCGTCGTTCAGTTGCGTCACGACATCCAACTGCTGGTTCGCGGCCGAGGAGCCCTTCCTGACAAAAGGGCTGTTGTGCGCAGCTATCGCGGTCACGTTGCTATACTTTTTATCGCAGAGCTCGACGTAGTTGTTGCATGGCTGTGTGTTTTTCGGCTCTGCCCCGGTCGAAGTCTCGGTTGCGTTGCTCGCGATTGTTGAAGATGTGTCAGAGCTGGTGAAGGTTAAGGTTGTGTCTGATTCTATTGTTTCCGTCGAGGAAATGATGGTGATTTTGGACGTGTAAGTCGTATAAGATCCCGAGGGTAGCCCGCCTTGGTCGATGGAGAGGGTCCGGGTGCCGACTAGAGTCGTTACCTCTTTGCTTTCGGATTTGCTATCTTGTGCATCCAACTCTGTGTTTGCCTTTGCAGCGGCGGCGGCGCCGGTAGTCGGGTTTGAACTCGACGTTTGAGCCAGCGAGACACGTATCGGTGTGAGGAGTAATATTGTTGTGAATAATCGTGTAAACGTCCATTCTGTGAGCGCCATACTGGGCAATGGTCCTCCCAGCGACAGGGGAATGAAGCTAGATGCGAAGGGCCCCAAGACAGCTGGTGATCTTCTTGATAGACACCTGGTGTAGGAACGGTCCAAGGCGTGGGGCAAGATGAAAGAAAAGTTCCCTCGCCTCCTACGCCAAGAGTCAAGAGTCAAGAGTCAAGTATCGAGTGTGCGCTGCCAGGGTCCGGTCTGGCGGGTAAGGATAGTATCGAATTTCTGCCGCCGAATGTTCTCCCGATCTACGGCTATTCGAAAAGGAATAAAGTGCCTTCTTCGGCGATGTCCAGATGAGTTGCTAGGGGAAAGCGAGTGACGGAACCCCGTGAGCGACTAAGCTGGTAAAGGACGGAAAGTCCAAAGTTAGGTATCCGGAAAGTCACACGTCAACGGCATCAGACGAACAGAAGCCAGCTGATTCAGTGTCGTGCTAATCCTTGACACCCTATTCGCGGTTGGAGAGCTTTGCCAACGTTGTATGCTTCGGTCTCCGTGGCCGTTCAACTCAAACTGTTTGGCAAAGTATCTGTACTCCAATGTCTGTCCAGTTCCAAGTCGTGTTAGACGTGCGAGACTTGAAGGGCGCTGGAAATAAATGGGAAACGCGGCTGCCATCGCAATTTACCAAATTTACCCATGTTCTCTTCCCATGCGCCAGGCTTTGACCAAACTTTCATATGGCCTGGCCTGAATCGCTAGGTACCGCTGCCCAAAAACAGCCAAGCTTCGCCTATCCACTAACAGCCCTATGACGCGCTTTCACAAGCTGCAAAAGCAGACAGCGCAAGCGCCGGATCCACAGAGCCGGGCGGTCCTAACAAAGATTCAGCTTCAGTCGAGGAGCTTGCCGCCGCAACCGTTTACGAAGCTTAATAAAACAATCTTGCGGAAACCAGAAAGCCACACAAAGACCGGGCCGGGCTCGGGCTCCGAATTGGCTTTACCATTCGTAGGATAGACATCTAAACCCCCCAACGGCCGCGTGGTCTGGCGCGTCAAAAAATTAGGAGTTTGGAGGGTTGCGTGCCGGGTGGGGTTGGCGCTTGTGACCTGCTGTCTCAGACCTGACACCAACGAACACAGCCCACAAGCCCGCCAAGATTTCGGGGAATTTATGTCCACTGGATCCGTCTGACCAAACCCGAGTCGACGCAAACAAGCGCCGTGGTTGGGCCCAAGCTTCTAAAACTGTCGAGAACCCATCGTGTTGTGTTTCTTTGTCATTACTGTGTACAAATGGGATCGGAATCCCGTACTAGCCCCACCAGGAGGTGGCCCCACCGGCTGGTCCCACGATGAAGTCATGGGCTGGTTGGCTGGCTAGCTTTCCAATTGTGAAGATGTACCTGCAGGGTCCAACGCCGTTTCCGCTATCATCAGCCTTCCCTGCACCATCTCAAGAGCCCTGCTTGTGCAGAAAATGCTAGGAACCTCTATTATTGGGTTCGATCCCTCTGTACGGTACTGATAAGTCTTTACTTTGCATTCTGAAGGCAAGACCTGGCAGGTGCGTTACTGGTTGAAAATCGTTCCCAACACGGCTTGGAAAGCTTAACATCTGCCACAAATATTTCTTTGGCGATTTACTCTTTTTCGCATCGAACCCACCTCTCTCATCCAGGTCGTCCAACAGATAAAGTTAAAAGCGTCCCGCGCCGGAGCGAAGCGCTTCTTAAACATCTCAAACTAGAAACGAGTCCTCTTTTCCATTTCTCTTCAGATTCCTCTTCGAAGGAGGAAGTGTGCGAGGGAAAAGAGAGCGGGGGGATTCTCGCAAGTCGTGATTTTGGAAACATCATTTATCATCGCCATGGCATCACAACCCTACAAAAATTCAATATGGGCGGCCTCCTTCTGCTACGCCATTTCCGTCATCTTCCTTCTCCTCGTCGTGATCGGCAACACGGCCAACAAGGCGGGCATTCGCAACATCTACTTCTTCCAGCTCGAGCTGTCCAACATCATCCCGCTTGACGCGCCGAATGCGGTGCTCCTGAACTCGGTGGCGCGGAGTCTGGGGCTGCACGACTTTTATCAGGTTGGGCTGTGGAATTTTTGCGAGGGGTACAATGATGAGTATGTCCTTTTGCCCGGCCCAACATCTCCTGCATCGAAATACGGCGAAGCTAATTTGCTTTTAACCAAACCAGGGGTATCGTCTACTGTTCCGAACCAAAACGCTTCTACTGGTTCAACCCTGTCGAGGTCCTCATGAACGAGCTCCTCGCCGGAGCCAAGATCGCCCTGCCTACCCAGGTCCTCACCATCCTCACCTTTCTCAAGGCGGGCCAGCAAGCCATCTTCGGCTTCTTCGTCACCGGGCTCGTCCTCAACTTTATACTCACTTTTATGTCCCTCATGGCCCTCCGTTCCTGGACCTGGTCCGTCCCGCTCGTCTTCTTCGCCTTCGTGACGGGCCTTCTCATCAATGCCGCCACAATCGTGGCCACCATCTTCAGCATCGCGGCAAAGTATGCCCTAACGCTGCAGTCGGAGCTGAACATCAAGGCCAACGTTAGCGGGGTGATGCTTGCGGCGATGTGGGTCGCGGCACTCCTGAGTAGCGCCGCGTTTTTCCTCCATGCGGCGGTGGCGTGCTGTTGTCATCGGCATAGGAAGAAGCACATGGACGACAGGGGAGAGAGGAAGAAGGCGAAGCGAGGGGAGGCGATGGATGAAATGGCGGAGACGGCAAAGAAGAGAATTAGCTTTGCCGACTTTGTAAGAAAGAGGAAACAGGGTACGGGGGCTGGGACCAGAGACGGGATGGCTCAGGGGGCGATGATTGCGTGAAGGAGCCGAATATAATAAGACGTAATTTGGATTTCGTGGGCCGTTCCGACTCTTGATAGGAAAGGTGCTCTAGGTTCGAAAAGCGGGTTTCTTGGGGACTTTTCTCGAGTGAGGTTGAACCGGCCAGGCATTGGCTCACCACGAGGGGTTCTTGTACAAGCCCTGTATGACATCACGCTATCTTGTCACCTAGCGTTGGCCCACGCAGGGCTGTCATGCTGCATCTAGGATCGCCGGCCCACACCGAGCCTCGCATCCCACGATCGACCCGCTGTTGAATCCCATGTCTGTGCCAACCTGCACAATGCACACTGCGTCCGCGCGCAGCGTAGCCGAGGCAGAAGGGAGGCGGTGCGCGTAGCGATTACCGAGACACGCGACAAGAACAGGATACAGATGATGAGGAAAGAAATTCCATTCTCGAAACCGTAGCGACCGGCGCACATCTCTCGGAAAATGGGTTCTGGAACTTCCCAATCCTTGCAACCCCCAAAAAACGTGCCGCCATTTTACCCCCCTCCCACATCTCGGTGGTGTCATGAACGAGGCGAGCCAGCCGTGCCGTGTCGGGGCCTGCCAAAAACCTCAAACTGCCGGCGGCTTTTGCTGCCCAACCCGCTTCCCAGTTTCCCGCTTATGTGAAGCAGGGAGAGAGGGGCGGCGGGCGGGTAGAGAATAAATTGGCTCGCCTGTGCCAGTGTGCGATGTACGTTTCTTCTACCATGTAGATGCACGAACGCAACTTAGAAGCTAGTCAGAGAATTAGACAGGCGTGCATGGATTAGAGTGGTTGTGGTTTGCCATGGCGGCGGAATTGGAGAATGCTGGAATCACTGCGTTGAGATTTCAATAGGTGATGAGAAATATCATTAATTTGTAGAATAATTCGAGGTGAACATAGTGAAGAGAGATGGGGGGAGTGGGCGTGTGAGTGTGGACAAGAGACGAGATCTGAAATCATAAAAATGTAAAGTGAACTCCGTCCCATTACCCTGCGATCCCGTGCCTGCGCCTCTATCCTGGCTCCTGTCTCCTCTAGAGGACTTGGGTAGCAAGCAGCTCCCCTTCCTTTGCGTTCACTCATGACATAAAGACCCGCAGGCCGAGCCCCAAAAAGCTGTAGGGCTTCAACATAGCAAAGGAGAGGCACGAAGAGTCCCGTTCCATCCCCACGACAGACCACCTTTTACCAACACCTGCTGCACAACACCATCATACCGAGCTCCCCTTCTAAACCTGCGCAACCTCCCTCCTAAAAAACGGCCTGCTAATCCTCCTCCAGAACCCGCCCCTCACCGGCGCTACCGCTCGTTTAGTCGCCTCGTCCCTCAACTTGGCCATCTGCTGCGCATACTCCTTCTTCTGCTGCGCAATCATGCGCAGCTTCAAAACCTCTTTCCCTATCAGCGGAAACAATAACGGGACCTGGTCCCCCGATGTGGCCGAAACCTCCATGAAGCTCGTCTTGATCGGGAATGTACTCGCTACCTTGGAACCTTCGCTGTACGCAATGCGGCGGTCCTCGTCGGAAACGTCCGACTTGTTGCCGACTAGGAGTAACCCGTATTCGCGACCAGCAGGAGGGGCGCCGGGCTGTTGTATCTGATGTTGCGTGGAAGAAGAAGCAATGGTCGCGTTGATGAGGTCATGAAGTCCGCGGGCCATGAGGAGGGAGTCTGGATTAGTGACATCGTAGACGAGAATGGCGGCTTCAGTAATGTTAATAGCTTGCACTACCAGGTCATCCCTCCATAGATGCTTGGAAGGCATCTCGAGAGCGTCAACAGTGTAGTTTTGGGAGTCGATTTCGACGACCTTGCGACAGCCCTGGTCATAGTATGGATCGTGCGGTTCGTCTTCTGCCGGGAGCCTTCCTTTGCAGAACTATTGGGGAGAATGTTAGCAAGACAAACCTAGCTAAGCGCTGCTTCTAGTTTACGATTCTCTCCAGCCTTACCAGGAAAGCAGTCTCGTGGTATGAACAGAAAGGGCATTACAAGGGACACAAAGAAAGCGGCTTACTCTTGTGAGAATCGACGTCTTCCCAACACCCTTAGCCCCAATGACAAGAACCCTAAACTCCCCGACCGGTGCTTTGTTATGCTCGCGCGGCTTCGCCCTCAGAGGTCCCCGCTTCACCTGCTTCAACTCGCCTGTGCCTGTCCGAAGGAACTCGGAGCTCATCACGGCTCGGAGGAACCGGGTCTCCTCCTCATTCCATACCAACGACTCCGGGTTAGCCGGGGTGGTCGTCATTGTGACGAGCTAGGTGACAATCGGGGTTTGGAAAAAAGAGGGAAGAGAATCTAGTGTGTTCGCTTGGAACGATGACGCATTGCACTGGCAAGCACCAAAGACCCATGTGTCTTTGCAGTCTACAGGCCACGTAGACGGTGAAAATGGGAGAGGGAAGAGGTAGAAGAGCAAAAATCAAGGGCCGGGTATATGAGCTAGAAAATCCCAGCATTCCCAATACCCTTCCGTCCTCCACGACTCCAGCATCTTAAGATCCATATTTTGCTTCTCCACCACCGCCGCCGCCTCGAAGATCGGGAACCGGGCGGCGCGGGAGGGGTCGATCCAGCATTTGCTAGCCGCAAACGGCACAATCAGAAGGATAAGAGAGAACATCAACTGCTTGGATGGTGTCATAATGCGCTTGGAATAAGGATTGGCATGCGCTATTAAGATGTTGATGAAACGCTTCCCGTTGGATGAACTGAATTCTGCCGGATGGACACAGACGGATCACAACCGATTTTTCTTGGAACTCGACCCGCTTGGTCATTCCTCCCTCGGCTGCTTCCAGTCTTCCGTGGCCGTATTGTCCGATTGCCGAA
>Ga0247774_1000711_pt1 | contig 16644 bp, 13 predicted proteins | sample UWRJL001104B6_FD_179933 | JGI IMG/M metagenome (GOLD analysis project Ga0247774, IMG submission 179933) | Plant litter microbial communities from Arlington Agricultural Research Station in Wisconsin, United States - UWRJ-L001-104B-6 | ecosystem: Environmental > Terrestrial > Plant litter >... | reverse complement strand
GTTCGAGCTGCGGCCGGGCACCAATACCCAGATGGAAGTGCAGAGCCGGCTCTACCCGCGGCGGAATATCGACAAGCTCGGCATTGCGCCGCTCACGTCGATGTTCCTGTACGGCGAGAATCCGTCCGGCCGGCGTTTCGACGACTTCCGGCCCGAAGTGCACGACAGTGACGGGCTCATGGTCTGGAACGGCGCGGGCGAGTGGCTGTGGCGCCCGCTGGTCAACCCGAAAGACCTGATGATCACGAGCTTCGTGGACGACAGCCCGCGTGGCTTCGGCCTGACCCAGCGGGATCGCGATTTCCGCAACTTCCAGGACAACGAGTCGCGCTTCGAGCGCCGCCCGAGCTACTGGATCCAGCCGCTCGGCAAGTGGGGCAAGGGCATCGTGGAGCTCGTCGAGCTGCCCACCAAGGAAGAAATCCACGACAACATCGTCGCCTACTGGGTGCCGGCGGCCAAAGCCGAGGCCGGCAAGCCGTTGTCGTATTCCTATCTGATCAATTCCTACTCGAACTCCTATATCTGGCCTCCGGGCGGCAAGGTGATTGCTACCCGGGTAGGTAACGCCGGCGTGGGCGGGTACGACGACTCCAGCCGCACACGTCGCGTGTTCATCGACTTCGCCGGCGGCGATCTCGAGGGCCTGAATCCGGCGCAGCCGGTCAGGGCCGAGGTCAAGGCCAACGGTGGGGATGTGGATACTGTCACTGTGGAACAGCTCCCGGGCACGGGCACCTGGCGTGTCACGTTCCGGCTGACGCCGAAGGGCAACGGCTCGGTGGACATGCGGTGCTACCTCACGCTGTACGGTGAGGCGCTGACGGAGACGTGGAGTTACGTGTGGAGTCCCCAGACATGAGACCGGCAAACCTGAAACACGTGGCGATTCGTCGACGCGTGATCTTCTTCGGCCTCACGTTCTCGAGTGCGATTCTCGCCAGCCTGCTGATGCTCGATATCCTCAACGCGAACGGCCTGAGCATCGCGGAGCGGGTGGCGCTCGGTTTCTTCTTCGTGCTGTTCACCTGGATCGCGGGCGCGTTCTGGACGGCCGTGGCGGGTTTCATCATCCGCCTCACCGGCAAGCCGAAAGCGTTCCTGCATCCGGACGATGTGGTGGGTCGCCCGGTGACCTCCCGCACGGCACTGATCATGTGCGTCTACAACGAAGACCCGAAGCATTTCGCGGCCGGCGTCGACGCCATCTGGACCTCGCTCAAGTCGCAGCCGGAGCAGGCCCAGTTCGATTTCTACATTCTTTCCGACACGCGCCAGCCCGAGATCGCGGTCGAAGAGGAAAAGGTCTGGCGCCAGCTCGTTCGCAAGCATGGCGCGCAGGGCCGTATTTTTTACCGACGCCGTGAGAAGAATGTGAGCCGCAAGGCCGGCAACGTTGCCGACTTCGTTCGCCAGTGGGGCGGTCACTACGACCACATGCTCGTGCTCGACGCGGACAGCGTCATGTCCGGCAAATGTGTGGTCACGCTCGCGCAGCTGCTCGACGCGAATCCGCCGGTGGGCCTGATTCAGACGCTGCCGACGCCGGCGGGTCGTGAAACGCTGTTCGCCCGCCTGCAGCAGTTCGCTGCTCGCCTGAATTCGCCGATGCTTTCGAGCGGACTCGTGTGGTGGCAGCTCAGCGAAAGCAATTACTGGGGCCACAACGCGATCATGCGGGTGAAGCTCTTCGCCGAGCACTGCGCGTTGCCGAGACTGCCGGGCAAGGAGCCGTTCGGTGGCGAGATCCTGAGCCACGACTTCGTCGAGGCCGCGCTGTTGCGCCGGGCCGGCTGGGAAGTCTGGATGGTGCCGGACCTGGAAGGCAGCTACGAGCAGGTGCCGTCGAACCTCATCGACTTTGCGGGGCGCGACCGTCGCTGGGCGCAGGGCAATCTGCAGCACCTGGGCGTGATGCCGCTGAAGGGCCTGCATTGGGTCAGCCGCATCCACATGCTCACGGGCGTGATGGCTTATGCCACGTCGCCTATCTGGTTCGCGGTGCTGCTGCTCAGCTCGTTCGTGACGTGTAAGGAAGCGCTCGAGGGATACAACTACTTCGAGCCGGGCACCTACACGCTCTTTCCGAGCTGGCCGGAATACCGCACGGGCGAGATCGCCATGTTGCTGACGATCACGATCGTCGTGCTGCTGCTGCCGAAGGTGCTCGGCGCCACGCTCGTGTTGCTCGATCCCAAGCAGCGCAAGGCATTCGGCGGTGGGCGTGCGGTGATCACCGGCGTGCTCGTGGAGCAGGTGTTCAGCATGCTGCTCGCGCCAGCCATGATGGTGTTCCATTCGAGCTTTGTCGTCTCGACCCTGCTCGGTCACGTGGTGAAGTGGGACGCGCAGGCGCGCGACGACCGCGGCATCACGTTCAAGGAAGCGGTGGCCCGCATGAAGTGGCACATCGTGCTCGGTGTGGTCTGGGGCGCGGTGATCCTCGCGTTCGCGCCGGCCTTTATCTGGTGGATGTCGCCTGTGCTTGCCGGCCTGCTCGCAGGCGTGCCACTCACGATGATCACCAGCCGCGCGGATCTCGGCCACAAGGCGCGCGAGCACAAGCTCTTCATCACGCCGGAAGAAACGAACGTGCCGGTGGAACTGCAGTTCATCGAAGCCGTGAACACGCCTGCCTACCATGAACCGCCGGACTTCGAGCATGCAGCGTTGCCGGAGGTGAATCCGTTGCGCATGGAAGCGGGGCCGCTCGAGCGGTACGACTTTCGGAGCTCGGTTTTTCGGCGCCCGCCGCGCGTCCCCACCGAAGAAGCCGCACGACGCGTCGCGAACTGATCCTCCTGCCGGGTAAAGTCGGCCAGCGTTTGCCACTTTCGCGCCACAACCCATCGCTGCTGTGGCGATTCAATAGCGGAACAAAAGCCGCGCTCGCGCTCTTTTAAAGGGTAAGGCATGGTTGATCTGGGTCAATGGACCCAGGCTGTAGGGAGCACGGGAGCGATCATTTGAGGCACGTTTCTGCAAGAGCTCTGGCAGTTGCATTGCTCGCCTGCGCTGCGGGCATTGGGCATGCGCAGGTGCAGCCGCCGACTGAACCCCAGGCGGTGCCCACTCCTCCGCAAACCGAGCCACCCGATCTGCGCCAGCGCGGTGAAACAGACGACGAGTGGCTCGACCGCACTCAGCAGGGCGTGCACGAGATGGTGTGGAAGTCCGCCATGCACGTGGATCGCTGGTTCGGTTCGCAGGAGCCGCCCTCTGCATATCAGGGCGCGTCGGGCAGCATTGCGCCGGCGCTGCTGTGGGACGAGTTCGACGGCTTCAAGCCGAAGGTTCGCTTCCGCGTCGATCTGCCGCTGCCGCAGCTCAATGAGCGTTTCAATGCATTCGTCGGCCGAGTCGACCGCGATGAATACGTGTCTGAACGCAACCTGCGATCGGGCGCGTTCCAGCGCCAGTACGGCGAGATCGGCGAAGAGCAGACGCTCGCCGGCATCGTGTATCGCACGCCTGCCAAGCAGGGCAGTCGTTTCGATGCGGGCGCGGGCATCCGGGTGCGCCTGCCGCTCGATCCATACCTCAAAGGCAGCTACGTGTTCGAGCGTGGCGATTCGATGTCGGGCCTCCTGAGCCTGCGGCAAACCGTGTTCTGGCAGAACAGCCAGCGTTCGGGTTTCACGAGCCGCGCGGATCTCGAGAAACTGTTTGCCGAAGACCTGTGGCTGGTGAGATGGACGACGTCAGCGTCGATCTCCGAGAAGTCGAATGGTGTGTACGGCTATTCGGCAGTCACCGCGCTGCGCGGCCTGCCGAACCGGCGCGCGCTCGCATTCGAGATGGGCGCGGATGGCGCGACCGACGACCGGGTCGCCCTGCACGACTATGGCTTCAAGGCTGCGTATCGGCAGAGCGTCGCGCGCGACTGGCTCGTCATGGAGCTGCGCACGAGCCTGGGGTGGCCCAAGGAAGAACCCGAACAGCCCAGGAAACCGAGCTGGGGGCTGGGGATCGGGTTCGAGATGTTCTTCGGCACGGACGAGTTTCTGGCACGGCCGGTGACGTTCTAGCCGGCGACGTTCTAGAAGAGATCTCTTCTGCCGGCGGGCGGCTCACGCCGCCTTCCGTTTCCGCTTCGCCCCGGTCTTGCCCGCGCGCTTCGGCTTCGACGCGGTCTTGCCGCCTTTCTCCAGGCTCCGCTTCAACACCTCCATCAGGTCGATCACCTGCGCACTCTGTCGCGGCTCCTTCGTCTTCGATGCCGGCGTCAGCTCATGCGTCTCCTTGTTCTTGATCTTCTCCTTGATGCGCGCCATCAGATCCTTGCTGTACGTGTCCTTGAACTCCGAGGGGTTCCACTCGCCCGACATCTCGTCGATGAGCCGCTCTGCCATCGCGAGCTCCTTCGAGGTCACGCCGCCTGATTTTTCCGGCAGCTCCAGGTCGTCCGCCGAGCGGATCTCTTCCTCGAAGCGCAGGGTGTTGAGCATGAGCGCGTTGTCCTGCGCATAGACGAGCGCCAGGTGCTGCCGCCCGCGCATCACCATGCTCGCCACCGCCGCCTTCTTCGATTTCCTCAGCGCCTCGCGCAACAGCGCATACACCTTCGCGCCCCCTTTGCCGGGCGCCAGGAAATACGGCGTTTCGTAATACGCCGGCGGAATTTTTTCGATTTCGGTGAACTGCGCGATGTCGATCGTCTGCGTGGCCTTCACGTTGGCCTGGCGGAAGTCCTCATCGCTCAGCGCGACGTATTCGCCCTTCTGGTACTGGTAGCCCTTCACGATGTCACCCCACTCGACGACCTTGCCGGTGCGCTTGTTCACGCGCTGGTAGCCGACGGGCGAGAAGTCGCGCTTGTCCAGGAAATCGAGGTCGAGCGAGCTCGTGTGGGAGGCCGAGTGCAGCTGCACGGGGATGTAGACGAGACCGAATGAAATGGCACCGGTCCAGATCGAACGGGGCATGGCTTCACCTCAATGAAAATAGGCTCGAACAAAGGGATCGAGACGTTCGCTCGATTTGACTCAATACACCGACACGCCCTGGGTTCCCGCGAGCGGTTTTGTGACGTCGCACTCACGTCCCCGGGCCGGTGGATTGTGGCATTTGTGAGTGTTTTCACACGCCCCGAAAACGCTGCTTTACCGTGCGGATAGCTGGCGTAGCGTGCGCGTCCTGCCGCTTGTGGAAAGGAGATTTCGGCAATGATTCTGACCCTGACGCCCGCCGCCCGCCTGCTGCGCAACGGAGTGCTCGTTGCAGCGCTGGCCGCATTCGTTTCCGGCTGCATGACCAACAATGCATATACCGGCGAGAAGCAGGTGAGCAAGACCACGAAGGGTGCCGGCATCGGTGCTCTCGCAGGTGCTGCCGTTGGTGCATTGACGGGTGACAATTCCAAGGAGCGTCGCAAGCGCGCGCTCATCGGCGCCGGTGTTGGCGCTCTGGCTGGCGGCGCTGCCGGCAATTACATGGATCGCCAGGAAGCAAAGCTGCGCGCGCAGCTGCAGGGCACGGGCGTGTCCGTAACGCGTTCGGGCGAGAACATCGTTCTCAACATGCCGGGCAACATCACGTTCGCCACGGGCAGCGCGGACCTCAACTCGAACTTCTTCAACGTGCTCGACTCCGTCGCGCTCGTCCTGAAGGAATACGACAAGACGATCATCGACGTGGCGGGCCACACCGACAGTGTCGGTTCGGACTCCACGAACCAGGCGCTGTCCGAGCGTCGCGCGGTCACTGTGGGCAAATATCTCGAAGGCAAGGGCGTTTCCGATCAGCGCGTGGCGACCACGGGCTACGGCAAGGCGCACCCGGTTGCCACGAACGACACGCCCGACGGCCGCCAGCAGAACCGTCGCGTCGAGCTCACCCTGACTCCGATCACCGGCAGCTGACGATCAGCACAGCGGGCCGCCGATCGGGCAACTTCATCGCGCCTGTGTAGCGCCGACTCGCCGTCCTCACGCCGGAGTGGCCACCTGCCGCTCCGGCGTTTTCTTTTTCCGGCGTCCGCCTCTAGCATGCTCGCCCCACCTGCATCTGCTGGAGAGCCTCATGATCACGGTGAACGTGCTCTACCCCAACAAGGACGGCACGAAGTTCGACATGAACTATTACCTGACCACGCACATCCCCATGATCAAGCGCGTGCTCGGAAGCGCGCTGAAAGGATGCGTGGTCGAGCAGGGGCTGGGTGGCGGCGCGCCCGGCACGAAGGCGGACTTCTCGGTGCTGTGTCACCTGCGATTCGATTCGGTCGAGTCGTTCCAGACGGCGTTCGGGCCGCATGCGACAGAAGTGCAGAACGATGTCTCGAACTATTCGAGCGTGCTGCCGATCATCCAGATCAGCGACATCAAGCTGATGTGATCAGTCGCCCCGGGGCGTAATGGCCCGCGCCGTTATGGCCTGGCGCTCCGCGACGAACCGGACCATCGCGGCCTGGCGTTTGGCGACGCCGGCCACGTCCGCGTCCATCGGCGGGAACACGCTGAGGATCGCCTCGAATTGTTCCGCCACCCGCTTGCGCATTTCCGGATACGGAATCACGAACAGCTGATTGTGCGTCATGGCCTCCCTGACGTATTCCGCGAGCGTGACGGGATCCATGCCGGCACTGTGAATGTGGCGGAACGCCTCGATGATCGACTCGTCGAGGTGATATCCCGTGTTCTCCAGATGCTTCGGTCGCGTGCTGCACGACTCGGCGATGTTGGTGTTCACATTGCCCGGGCACAGCACTGAAACGCCGATGTCGTACTGATCCACGGCGCCGCGCAGCGCCTGTGACAGCCCGACGACGGCAAACTTCGATGCGCTGTAGATGCCGGAAGGCCCGGCCGCGATGAGCCCTGCAATGGACGCGGTGTTCACCACGTATCCGCCTTTGCCGAGCTCGATCATTCGCGGCAGGAACGTCTGGACGCCATTCACCACGCCGCCGAAATTCACGCCCATGATCCAGTCGTAGTCTTCGTACGTGGATTTCTCCAGCGGACCGAACATCGAAACGCCGGCTGTGTTGAAGAGAAGCTGCACCGGTCCGAATACCCGTTCCGCTTCATCCGCTGCGCGCGCAAACGCCGCGCGATCGGTGACGTCGAGAGGAATGCCGTGCGCATGAGCGCCTGTCGCCTTGATGGTGGCGACTGCTGTCTCCAGCGCATCGGCCCGAATGTCGGCGAGCACGACTTTTGCGCCCGCACGTGAAAACACCTTGGCCTGGCCGAGGCCGACGCCGCTGGCGGCGCCCGTGATGAATGCCACTTTACCCGCGAAATCCTGCATGTCGCTTCAAGCCTTCCTCGAGCCGGGTGAGCCAGAGCCAGCGAGCATAGGTGCGGCGGCGCCTCACACCGCACCGGGAAATCTTCTCGCCCACGGCGTGGCCGCGCGGATGCGTGGCTCTGCCTTCACGTGAACGATATGCTTCCACGGCTATCCATCGCAGAGACGCCTTTCGCTGAGGACCTCATGATTTTCATGACTTCGAGAACATCCGCGCAGCTGACTGCCGTTGCCGCCTTGCTGGCGGTTTCCTGCGCAGCTCACGCGGGCCGTGCTTATGTGTCGAATGAGGACGGACATTCCGTTACGGTTATCGACACGGACAAGAATACCGTCGTCACGACTCTGCCCATCGGCAAGCGGCCGCGCGGCATCCAGCTGTCTCATGACGGCACGCAGTTGTACGTCGCGTTGTCCGGGCTGCCGAAATGCCCACCGACCGTGCCGGATGAAGAGTGCGAGAAACTCGGTCGGGATCTCAAGGCAGATGGCGTCGCGCTGGTGGATACCAGGACGTTGAAGATCGTGAAGGTGTTCGAGGCCGGCTCCGACCCGGAACAGTTCGATCTGGCGAGTGACGGGCGGCTCTACGTCGCCAATGAAGACGCCGCCACTGCCACCGTTCTCGACACAAAGACCGGCAAGATCCTTGCGCGCGTGCCGGTGGGTAAAGAACCGGAAGGCGTGCGTGTGTCACCGGACGGCAAGTACACGCTCGTGACGAACGAGTCGGACAACTCCATCTCCATCATCGACACGAAGTCGCTGAAGGAAGTGAAGCATGTCGTCGTCGGCAAGCGTCCGCGTGATGCCGCGTTCACTCCGGATGGCAAGACGGCCTACATCAGCGGGGAGTTCGACAATTCGGTGTATCGAATTCGAGTGCCGGAAGGCGAGCCCGTCGAACGCGTGCTGCAGCTCGATGCCAACTCGCGGCCGATGTCGGTGAAGCTCGACGCGAAACGGAATCGGCTCTACGCGAGCACCGGCCGCGGTGGCAAGGTCGCGGTGCTCGATGTCTCCGGTACGCCGAAGCTCGTACAGGAAGTGGAGGTCGGCAAGCGTCCGTGGGGTATCGCGCTGTCTACCGATGGCACGCGGCTCTACACAGCGAATGGACCTTCGAACGATGTGAGCGTCGTCGATACGGCAACGCTGAAGGTGATCGCGAAAATTCCTGTCGGCCAGTCGCCTTGGGGAATTGCGGTGAGCCGCTGAGGCAGCTCCGTCTGTTTCGCTACGGCGCTTTCAGGTTGCACGCACGGAACGCCTGCGACTCCAGCGTCCTGTAAGCCTTCGCCTTCTCCTTCGCGTCGGCGGTGTCACGGAAGATGCCGCCGCCCTCGCCGGGCAACGTCGAATATCTCGCGAACGTCGACGCCTCCACGAATTCGTCGTAGCGCATCGCTTCAGCGATGCGATCGATGACGCACACGCATTGATACAAGTGTGACTGCGCGTCGCCGCTCGTGCGGTTGATGCATTCCTGCACGAACTCGACTCGTGCCAGGGTTGGGAAATCGTTGGTCGGCGCCTGCGCATTCACTGGCCCACTCACTGGCCTGCTCACAGGCGTCGGCGCGTCTGCAGCAGCGATGCTCGCTACCAGTGCGAGCGCGATCGCTGCTCCACGCGCGGGACAATGTGTGTCATTTCTGACGCTATGTTTTCCCGGCATTTGCGCACTCCTCAGGCCATCTGTCGCATTTCGTGAGCATCGTACGCTCGCGCTGCGAGCGGGTTCAAATTGTGTTGCGCCGTCCATCGGCGCGGGTGTACACAAGCTGCGTTCGTTTCAGCGCGGACACACATGAACGTGTCGTCATCGCGCGGCTTGAGGGGGTTCTCGCTCGTGCAGCTTTCCGCCGGTGTGTGCTGGAAGCAGGCCCGTGCAGTCGTCGCGTACTTCCAGCAGAAATCACAAATGCCCGGAGGAGATATGAGATACGAGTATCGTTCCATGTGGGTCGGCGTCGCCGCGCTGGCCGCGACGGTGACATCCGTTACGGCACTCGCGGATCCCGATCTCGAGAAAAGGATGAGCGATCCCGCCAACTGGGCCTCGCAGGCCGGCGATTACGCTAATCATCGCTACAGCGATCTCGCGCAGATCAACGCGAGCAACGTCAAGAACCTGCAGGTTGCCTGGACCATGTCGACCGGCGTGTTGCGCGGCCATGAAGGCTCGCCCCTCGTCATCGGCGACACGATGTATGTGCACACGCCGTTTCCGAACAACGTGTTCGCAGTCAGCCTGAAAGACCAGACCTACAAGTGGAAGTACGAGCCGAAGCAGGACGTGAGCGTCGTTCCCGTCATGTGCTGCGATACCGTGAATCGCGGTCTCGCATACGGTGACGGCAAGATTTTCCTGCAGCAGGCCGACACGACACTCGTCGCCCTCGACGCCAACACCGGCAAGGTGGTGTGGAGCGCGAAGAACGGCGATTCGAAGCTCGGCGAGACGAACACGAACGCACCGCATGTCTTCAAGGACAAGGTGATCACCGGCATCTCCGGTGGCGAGTTCGGCGTGCGCGGTCGCGTGATCGCCTACAACATCAAGGACGGCAAGAAGGTCTGGACGGGCTACAGCACCGGCCCGGACAACGAAATGCTGATGGATCCCGCGAAGACGATGACCTGGACGAACGGCAAGATGGCGCCGGTCGGCAAGGACTCGTCGATCAAGACGTGGAAGGGCGATCAGTGGAAGCTCGGCGGCGGCACCACCTGGGGCTGGTATTCCTACGATCCGAAACTGAACCTCGTCTACTACGGGAGCGGCAACCCCGGCACGTGGAATCCGTCGCAGCGTCCCGGCGACAACAAGTGGTCGATGACCATCTGGGCGCGCGATCTCGACACCGGCATGACGAAGTGGGTCTACCAGATGACCCCGCACGACGAATGGGACTTCGACGGTGTGAACGAAGTGCCGCTCGTCGACATCGACATCAAGGGCAAGAAGGTGCCCGCGCTCGTGCACTTCGACCGCAACGGCATCGCGTACACGATGAACCGTGAAACGGGCGAGCTGCTCGTCGCGCAGAAGTACGACCCGAAGGTCAACTGGACCACCGGCGTCGACATGAAGACGGGTCGTCCGAGCGTCGTGAAGCAGTTCTCGACGGATGCGGCGGGTCCCGATGTGAACGTGAAAGACATCTGCCCGGCCGCCCTCGGCACGAAGGACCAGCAGCCTGCGAGCTTCGATCGCAAGTCCGGCCTCTTCATGGTTCCGACCAACCATGTGTGCATGACCTACGAGCCGTTCCAGGTGGAATACACCGCGGGCCAGCCGTATGTCGGCGCAACTCTGACGATGTTCCCCGCGCCGGGCAGCCATGGCGGCATGGGCAACTTCATCGCCTGGGATGCGGGCACCGGCAAGATCGCGTGGTCGAAGCCTGAGAAGTTCTCGGTGTGGTCCGGCGCGCTCACGACGGCCGGCAACATCGTGTTCTACGGCACGCTCGAAGGCTACGTGAAGGCGATCGATCCGAAGAACGGCAACGAGCTGTGGAAGTTCAAGACCCCGTCCGGAATCATCGGGAACCTGTTTACTTACCAGTACAACGGAAAGCAGTACGTCGGCGTGTACTCGGGCATCGGTGGCTGGGCCGGCATCGGCATGGCCGCGGGTCTCACGGAGTCCACGGCGGGGCTGGGTGCAGTCGGTGGCTACAAAGACCTGGCGAAGTACACGACGCTCGGTGGCTCGCTGTTCGTCTTCGCATTGCCGGATAGCGGAGCCTCTCCGACCGCGCTGAACGTGAACTGAAACGGGCTGAGCGACTGCCTGTCACTCCCGCGGTGTGCCGCTCCACCCCGAGCGGCACACCGCGACTTTCTGAGGATCGTCGAGGAACCCTGCCGAGATGAATTTCTGGAAACTGGTGATTCCGTGCCTGCTGGTAACGAGTGCGGTGCTCGCGGAGGAGGCGCCCACCAAAGTGGCCTCGGCTTCCGCCAAGCCTTACACCGTCAAGGAAGGGAACAAGGTCGACAACGCGACACTGCTGGGCTGGCGCACGTGGCGCGCATTGGCGTGTGAGCGGTGCCACGGCGCCGAGCAGGAAGGCCTGGTTGGGCCGCCGCTCGTCGAATCCCTGAAGAAACTGAGCAAGGAAGAATTCCACAAGACCGTCATGGACGGACGGCCCGAGAAAGGCATGCCGCCTTTCAGCGCGAGCAAGATGGTCACCGATAACTGGGAAGGGTTATACGCCTATCTCAAGGGACGCTCGGACGGGCAGATCAAGCCGGGACACGTTTATGCGATGGATGGGGCGAAGAAGTAGCGCGTCCGAAACGCTGCGCGGAGTTGCGCACGCGTCGGCTTCGGCGCTCGTGCTGGCGTTATCGGTAGCGCTGAGCGGTCAAGTCTTCGCGGCCGACGCCGCGACGGGCGCGAACGTGAATGGCGCGGCCACTCTCAAGGTCTGCGCCGATCCCAACAACCTGCCCCAGTCCGACGACTCCGGTGCGGGCTACGAAAACAAGCTCGCCGAAGCCCTGGCGCGCGATCTTGGCCGCAAGGTCGAGTACACGTTCTTCCCCCAGCGCCAGGGCTTCGTGCGACAGACCCTGCGTTCGCAGGACGACAAGACCCGCGAGTTCAAGTGCGACGTGATCATGGGCGTGCCGAAAGGCTACGAGCTCACGGCGACGACTCAGCCGTACATGCATTCCACCTACGCGCTCGTGATGCCGGCCCGCAAAGAGCTGAGCTCGGTGAAGAACGCGCAGGAGCTGCTGAAACTTCCGCCCGAGACGCTGAGCAAGCTGCGCTTCGGAATCTTCGCGCGCTCGCCGGCGACGGACTGGCTGCTCAAGAACGATCTCATCGCCCAGGCGCGCATGTATCCCGCGCAGAGCGGCGATCCGAAAGAGCATCCCGCCAGCATCATCGAGAAAGATCTCGAAGCGGGGAACATCGATGTCGCGATCGTGTGGGGCCCGGTCGCGGGCTTTCTCGCATCCCGGCCGCATTCGGGCGGGCAATGGCTGTCCGCGCCGTTCCTGAAGGATGCGTCCATCCAGTTCGACTACGAGATCGCGATGGGCGTGCGCTTCGGCGAGAAGGAATGGAAAGAGACGCTGGACGGCTGGATCGCCGGCCACCGCGACACCATCAACCAGATTCTCGCGAGCTATAACGTGCCGCCTGCCGACACCGGGCCGACCAAGTTGTCGACAGCTACAGACAACGTCCGACCGCCCGACGCACGCTGAGCCGCCTTCGGCCCCCTCGCTTTGACGTGCCATCCGCACGCGGCGACGCGGATGAATCCTGCGCGCCGCTGCCTGAGACCGGTCGCACTTCGGTGATCGAGAAGCAGCGCCTCAACGTTCCAGGGGCAGGCGTACCGTGAACTGAGAGCCTTTGTTCGGGCCGCCGCTGCTGACGAGCACATTGCCACCGTGCAGCTCCACCAGTGCTTTCACCAGCGCGAGGCCGAGCCCCAGGCCGCCGCTCGTTCGCGTGTGTGCGTTCGGGCCCTGACTGAACGGCTGAAACAGCTGCGGAATCAGCTCGGGATCGAGGCCGACGCCCGTGTCGGTAACGTCGAGCACGGCCTCGCCCGTCTTCTCGTCTTCGCGCAGGCCCACCGTGATCGTGCCGCCGGGATTCGTGAACTTGATGGCATTGCTGAGCAGGTTGCCGATCACCTGTGAGAGGCGTGTGTAATCGCCGCGCACGTGAACGGGCCGCGCCGTCAGATCCAACGCGAGTTGCAGGTTGCCCTGTTCGAGCATCGAGTGCTGGTCATCCAGGCAATTGCGCACGACCAGCAGCAGATCCTGCGTTTCGTTCTCTACGCGAATCTTTCCCTGCGAGATACGGGTGACGTCGAGCAGGTCGTCGATGAGGCGGATCATGTGCCGCGTCTGCCGCTCGATGACGGCCTGCGCGTGGGTGGCCTGATCCGAGTCGGGCGCAACGCGCTTCAGGATGTAGATGCTGTTGCTGATGGGAGCGAGCGGGTTGCGCAGCTCATGGGCCAGCACGCCGAGGAAGTGATTCTTGCGCTCGTTCGCCTCGGCGAGCGCATCGCTGCGCGCACGCAGCTCCGCACCCTGCTGGCTCAGTTCTTCGTTCTGGGAATGAAGCTCTTCGCTCTGCGATTGCAGCTCTTCGGACTGCGCGTGGATCTCTTCGCTCTGGGACTGGATTTCTTCGTTCTGCGCGTGCAGTTCCTCGTTCTGGGACTGGATCTGCTCGTTCTGCGTGCGCAGCTCTTCGTTCTGCGCCTGGATGCGCCGGTTCTTCTCGCGCACTTCACGTTCGCGTTGCTCGATGGCGGTGGCGGCGAGGCCGAGTGCATTCGCCAGCCTGCGCATTTCGCTGCGCGGAGCTTTCATCTCGCCTTGCGACGGTGCGAGGTGCAGCGCGGGTTTCCAGTCGCCTCGCTCCATCGCTGCGGCTGCTCGCAGCAACGATCGTGTGGGCCGCCGCACCGATTGCGTGGTGAACCATGCAATGCCGATACACAGCAGCGCGCCCAGGACGGTGAGCGCGATCAAGCCGGAGCTGACCTTGTCCCGTGCGGCAGACATGCGATCCAGCGCGCGTTCGGTCTCGGCGGCCTGCAGATCGATGAGCCGGTGCAGGCTCGTGAGCGATCGTTCGCGCAGCTGCACGATATTGCCTTCGTCTTCGGGCTCGAGCGGCCGCACCTGCCGCTGCTCGACGAGCCGGTTGGTTTCGTTCAGGTAGTCCGTTGCGGTGCTGGCGATCTCGCGGATATCCGGCACCTCTTCGGGAAAGGCTGCAGTTGCCGCGAGCCGTTCGAGCTCACGGCGGGTCTGCTCGACGTAGCCGCGATAGCTGGCGAGGCGGCTCGGTTCCGGCACCAGCAGATAGGAACGCATCGTCATGCCGACGTAGAGCATCGAGCGTTCGAGCGTATCTGCCCGCTGCGTGAGAGGAGCGATGCGCTCGGTGTAGGCGCGCTGGGCCGCTGCGCTCTGCGAATGCCACACGAAGACGGCGATCGCGAAAACGAAAATGACCAGCAGCAGCGCGCCGAAGCCAACGGCCAGGCGCTGGCCAACCGTCAGGTCGAGCTCACGATGGACGGGCTCGAGGTCGATCGCTTCCGACTCGTTCATGCAGGAGGACGCTGGGTGACCGTAACCGGCAGGGGTTGCGGGGTGATGGTTGGGTTGTGCTCATCTCGATGCAATCCCGGCCGCACCCGGAACAGACGGGTCTTGCCGGGCAGCGGAACGAGAAGAGGAGCGATCTGCGCCTGAGGCCATTCGGCTTCGCCGAGACACAGCACGCCACCGGCACGGATCATTTCGACCAGCCTGCGCGTGACACGTACCTGAGCGTGGGATTGCAGGTAGATGAGTACATTTCGGCAGCTTACAAGGTCGAATCCAGCGTCGCGGCCAGGCGGCTCCGCGTTGGAGGTAACGTCGTGGAGCGCGAAGCGGATGCGGGACCGAAGGCTCTCGTGCGCGCGATATTGCGGCTGGCGCCGTTCCACGACCGGTTCGAAGTACTGTTTTTTCAGCTCTGGCGGCAGCTCTACCGTCGACGTGATCGGAAAGATTCCGGCGCGGGCGTAATCCAGCGCCGAGGCATCGATGTCCGTCGCGACGATGCTGCCCTCGATACGGGATTGCTCCATCAGCATCGCGATCGTGTAAGCCTCTTCGCCGGTGCCGCAACCTGCACACCAGATTCGCAGCGGCGCGCCGTCTCGCGCGTTCGCGAGCGCGGGCAGAACGGTATCGCGCAGACAGTCGAACGTCGGTGCGTGCCGATAGAGCCGGCTCACCTTGATGGTGATTTTTTCCAGCAGCCGCGTCGGCTCGCTCGTCGAGCTGAGCAGATGCTCGAGATATTCGGCTTCGCCTGCCATGTGAATGGCGGACATGCGCCCCAGGATTCGCCGCTCCAGCATCGCCGGCCGATACGCGGTGAAATCGACGCCGGTGCGGGCGCGAAGCACCTCCAGCACATCAGGAATGAAGCGATTCATGTGATGCGCGAGCGTAACCCAATTGTGTGTATACAGCTCGCTTCCGCTCGAATACTGGATGCTTGAATTGTGGTCAACGGGCATCATGATTCGCCGGCCGGAGCGGCGTATGCTCCCGCTCTACCCCATGGACGTTCTCAACCGATTTCACCCTGCCGTCGCGGCCTGGTTTCGCCGCGCATTCGATGCGCCCACGCCGGCGCAGGTGGACGCGTGGCCGGCGATTCAAGCAGGTCGGCATGTGCTCATTGCCGCGCCTACCGGCTCCGGCAAAACCTTTGCGGCGTTTCTCGCGGCTATCGATGGGCTCGTGCGCGAGGGGCTCGCCGGCACGCTCACGGACGAAACGCGCATCGTCTACGTGTCGCCGCTCAAGGCTCTGTCGAACGACATCAATCGCAATCTTGCCGCGCCGATCGAAGGCATCAGTGCAGAGCTGCGTGCGCTGGGTTTGCCGGACGTAGCGTTGCGAACGTTCGTGCGCACGGGCGACACGCCTCAGGCGGAACGTACGCGTGCAGCGAAAACTCCACCCCACATCGTGGTGACGACGCCGGAGTCGCTCTACATCCTGCTCGGCTCCGAATCGGGCCGGCGCATGCTGGGTACGACCCGTACGGTAATCGTCGACGAAATCCACGCGATCGCGGGGTCGAAGCGCGGCGCGCATCTCGCGCTGTCGCTGGAGCGGCTCGATGCGCTGGTCGGCAAACCTGTCACGCGCGTGGGCCTTTCGGCCACGCAGAAGCCGATCGACGAAGTCGCGAGATTCCTCGTCGGCGCGCAAGGCGAAGCGGCCATCGTCGACAGCGGCCACATCCGCAAGCGCGACCTCGCACTCGAAGTGCCTTCTGCGCCGCTCGAAGCGGTGATGTCGAACGAGGTCTGGGAGCAGGTCTACGATCGGCTCGCCGAGCTCGTCGGCGAGCATCGAACCACGCTCGTGTTCGTGAACACGCGGCGCCTGGCCGAACGCGTGGCGCGCCATCTTTCGGAACGCATCGGCAAGGATCTCGTCACGGCACATCACGGCAGCCTCGCGAAAGAGCTGCGACTGGATGCAGAACACCGTCTCAAGCGGGGCGAGCTCAAGGCGCTCGTGGCGACGGCATCGCTGGAGCTGGGCATCGACATCGGCGATGTGGATCTCGTCTGTCAGCTGAGCTCGCCGCGCTCGATCAACGCGTTCCTGCAGCGAGTCGGGCGATCCGGCCACGCGGTCGGCGGCACGCCGAAAGGGCGGCTGTTCCCGCTCTCGCGGGACGATCTCGTCGAATCCACGGCACTGCTGGATTCCGTGCGACGAGGCGAGCTCGATCGGCTGCACGTCCCGGAAAATTCGCTGGACGTGCTCGCTCAGCAGATCGCTGCCGAAGTGTCCGCGCAGGAG
>Ga0247774_1000710_pt1 | contig 16683 bp, 20 predicted proteins | sample UWRJL001104B6_FD_179933 | JGI IMG/M metagenome (GOLD analysis project Ga0247774, IMG submission 179933) | Plant litter microbial communities from Arlington Agricultural Research Station in Wisconsin, United States - UWRJ-L001-104B-6 | ecosystem: Environmental > Terrestrial > Plant litter >... | reverse complement strand
CCCTAACTGCGTTTCTCAGGAGAAAGTACGCTGTCCGAGGTGGCTGTATGTCACTACCGATAAAGGCACTGAATACCGAGGCTTTCGTTATATAGTCGCAGCTGGTGCCTCGGCCAGTTGACTGAGAACCCTTCCCGAGTCATGTCTTGGGAGAATGGTCGTTGAATGTGGAGGATTTGGGGCGACCTGCGGCTCACGCCTAATAACCCAGAAGCAGACGGGAGATGACCAGGGGGTTCAGGACGCTTGGACCAGCATTTTTGAGCTCCAAAGCCTCTGAATCATCTGCTCCGTTCAGAGGTCTTTCGAAGGGGGCCAAGCCAGCTTTCCCGATTGATATGTAGCCATCGACTCAAAAGCTATCTGAGGCGAGATCTTGTCGTTAGTCTATCTGTCTTATTACAACATTTTACATTGATTTTTGTGCTGCAGCACCATTTCTTGATATCGATGTAGTCCTACTGACGAGTGCGTGCACTGTAGAAGGGGGCTCTAGAGTCTAGCCGCGTGGGTCTGTTCCTTCACCATATCGAAGAGAGTCTGGTGCTGCTGCGTCTTGATCGGCAGACTTCTCTTGCGCTTGACCGGGCAGTACCGGAAACAGGTTGCCACCTGTTAAGAAGACGTTGTCTGGCATTTTGTCGAGACGGCACAGCGCTTGGCGCATCCAGGCCACCACCCTCCCAAGCTTCGTCACGTCGACGTCTTCTCTGGCCTTGTACAGGTTGCGCCACACAGCCGATGCCAAGACAGCGTCTCCACGGACAACACCTTCGTCGTATGCGGCCATAACGCCGCGCCATTGCAAAAACAAGTCCTTCAGATAGGACGATCGTGCCGCTGCCGAAGCCATGTCATGGTTGACCTGCATTATCGTCTCGCATTCTTGGAAGAAATGGTCGAGCATCTGCTTGTAGAAGGGATCGTACGCTTCGGGCTTGAGGGTGCGGGCGCGGGCGATGACGACGTAGAGTTGAAGCATCGTTACCTGCGACCAGGTGCTGAAAGTCGGAGGGAGGTCGACAACTGATTCCCCAGGACAAGTTAGCACGACGACCGCAGAGCGCAGCTTGGGAATCGCAAACACACATTCGTGCCACGGTCCTCGCGACTCGCCCACTTCTTCCCCATCTTCTAGCTTTTGCACATTTCCTATCTTCCTAGTTTCTTGAGGGATGACATAGGCCGCCCCGGCGATGAGGCTCTTGATTAAGGACATTGCCGAGCCGAAAAGCACCACAGAGCCGCTTAAGCCTGTCCCGTCCGAGTTTTGGAGATGTTCCCGGATGGGCTCCCGGATGGGCTCCCAGAGCCCACCACCTGCTGACCGATTCGGCTTGGACGGCTCGGTTGAGCTTGGTGCTGGAGTCGTTTTCCCATGGAGCTTGGAGTGCACGGCTCGGGCGCCTAAGCGTAGCTGCGGGCAGATCGAGATCGGAATTCGTCGGGCCTCAACCAGTCGTAGTGATACCCGGCGCAGCGGCCAGATACAGGCGCTGCATGTTGATGAGGCCATTGAGGAGGATTCGTGAAGATTGAGAGGGGGTTGTTCACCTGGACATTGGGTAGCAGAGCTCCTAGGTGTGGGGAAATTTTTACGCGTGTTCGCGGGCCGTGCTCGCCGCCTTAGCGCACTGTCAGTGGCGCTGCGTGTTGGGTCATTCTTACGGTGCGCGTTCCAATAACTGGAACTCTCCAAAAGGCCAAGGTCCATGTCGGACCCAAACCGTCGTTTATCAACTACCCTACCATGTCTGGAGCATAGAAAGCCTCGACCGTTTCGGGAAATTGAACCCAGATGCATCGCTATACCACCACATTACTGAGAGAGATATGCGCCGGGTAGTGGTCACTGGGCTCGGTGCTGTCACTCCTCTCGGAGTTGGCTCTCGGCCGGCTTGGGATCGCCTTCTCGCCGGTAAGTCGGGAATCGCCAGCATCCTCAATCTTGAGCCACGGAGTCGATGGGAAGGCATTCCGAGTACGGTCGCTGGATTGGTACCGGGAAGGAGAGGCGGCCAACATGAATGGGAACCGTCGACATGGCTGAGCTCGGCAGACCAGGCGAGGCTGCCAAGGCATACTCAATTTGCCATTGCAGCCGGCGACATGGCCATGCAAGACTCGGGGTGGAAGCCTACGACGCCTTTTGACAGGGGTATGAGCGGAACTAGCATTGGAAGTGGCATTGGAGACTTGGATCAGCTCAACAACACGAGCTTGGAGTATCAACAAAGTGTTAGTTGCTGAGAACACTCCTGCCCGCAATAGCTTCGCCTGGACTAAACGAGGTTCATAGGGCTATCGAAAGATCTCTCCACTTTTCGTGCCGAAAATACTTCTCAACATGGCAGCCGGCCATCTCTCCATGAGACACGGGCTCCAGGGACCAGTCCGTTGCATCACGACGGCCTGTGCAACTGGAGCCGACTCCATTGGAGATGCTTTCACGACCATCCGGCTGGGACGCGCAAATGTCATGCTTGCTGGAGGCACGGAAGCGTGTATCCACCCACTTGCCCTTGCCGGATTTGCAAAAGTAAGATCACTGTCCACGAGGTACAACGACGTGCCGCAGAAAAGTTGCCGACCTTTCGACCGCGACCGAGATGGGTTCGTTATCGCGGAGGGGGCGGCTGTGTTAGTTCTAGAAGAGCTAGAGCATGCTTTGAAGAGGGGCGCTCGTATCTACGCCGAGCTACGTGGTTGGGGCTCGACCGGTGATGCTTTTCACCCAACCGCCCCGCGTGCGGATGGGAACGGCGCGTTGAGGGCAATGAAGAGTGCCTTGAAGGAGGCCGGCATCCAGCCGAGCAAGCTTGACTACATCAACGCCCACGCGACGGGAACTCGTGTTGGCGATGTGGCTGAAGTATGTGCCATAAAAGAACTGCTTCAAGGTGTTGACGAGACTACGGTTATAGTTAGCAGCACGAAAGGAGCCACTGGGCATCTCCTTGGCGCAGCCGGTGCATTAGAAGCCCTTTTCACAGTGCTGTCCATCTATGAGGTAAGGCTGTGTTGCCGCCGAAAATGCCAAACTTTTGCTGTATCTGCCTGAGATTCTAACTTGCCTTTTAGAAAACGGTACCACCGACCTTGAATCTAGAGAATCCCGATGTGGGCGGAGTCCATTTCAACTTTGTGGCTCACACGGCACTGGGAATGGAGCATCTCCGGGTGGCACTAACCAACAGCTTCGGCTTCGGTGGCACGAATGCATCTCTTGTTTTCTCCAGGGCCGAATAGGCCATCAGTATCTTTAGGGGAGAAATTAATCTGATTCTCTGAGTGTATCTTCTTAGTCTGGCCAGGTTTTTTTTTCTCGTGAACTTGATCCGCCAGACTTCTCCGTCGACTCATGATTGGGGCAATTCCACGACGTTGACTTCGGTCTTGGCATGCCGCGGGGCACAAGTTCCAAAACCGGTTTAGCGGTTGTTGCTGCAGGTGCCCCAGCGGCCCACGGCGGCTGATATGTGGCTTCAAATCCAAAAGCAGGCACGGCTGAACTGCAGAAAAACCAACCTCAGCTTCTCCAAATGAGCCGCAATTTTCGTCTCTCCTGGATCATCTGAAATCTGTTGCAGTGATCGCCGCGTCGTCGTATTGCGCACCCTGATCTCCCATCTATCCGGTAGATGCATGAGGAGCCCCGTCTGGATTGAGTACGGAGAAAGGTTGTCACCGCCGTCACTTGAGATTCTCGTCTGGCAGCACCTCCTGGCTTGTCGGTTCGGCGGTGCAGATTGCATCCCATCTGTCCTCCACCGTCCCAGTCCAAAGCTCGGCTCGGCTCGAATCAGGTCAATTCTTCGTCCAGCATTATCGGACGAGCCTCTGTCCTGTCGCCTACTGGATCCGGGAAATCTTTCTTAGGGGGACTGGCGTCGACGAACCGCTGTTGTTGCGGCCGATACAGCTGTCGCGCTTCTTCCGAAGCTAGCCTCAGTTGAGACAATCACAAAATCGGATATTCATCCCCGCTCAATTGATACGTTTCGAAACTTGACCATATCGCGTCACTTCTCCCGTCGCCGCTAGGACGGCTGCAGAAGAACAACCCGAAAACCCAGCTTTTTATTCCCACCGTCAGAGACGCCGTTGTATTAAGTCTAGTGTGCATTCACAACTATCGATTTAGTAACGGAGCAACTACTTGCCAAGACCTCTGGACCCGGGCTCTCTCACGTCGGGTTCCACACCACTTTCCGCAGCGATCCTCGTGGATGAAGCAGGCTGGTTTCAGCGTCGGACCACTTGCCTCGAGACCCGGCTTTTCTGGAAACAACTAGCCTCTAACGAATAGGCCCTTGTTCTGCGGTTTGCGGTCAAACAAGCACCTCAACCCGACGTTGAGGCAAAAGGCATTGATTTTTGACGGGACCCTCCTATTCCTTGGTACTGCCATTTATGCCTTCAGATCTACGGCCTGGAGGTATTTTATCCGACCCGTGACGAGGAACCTCAGTCGCCTGTTACGGGGCTTTCTCATCCCTCGCCGACCCCGGTTCGACCGTGGCGATTCCTGCACGGTACGCGGTTTGAGTTGGAGAGCCGCCTTTAATCTCGAAGTAGATGTGCTCTGGGAGGACATCGAGGACGAGTCCGGCGCTTGAAAGCTGAGACGGCATTCCAGCTGGGCTGGGCATCGCCCCTCCATCGCGACCGATTCCGGTGCACAACTTTGTCGACTCGCGAGCTCGTGGACCCTGCTTCATGTTTGTCGGGATCTGCACCTGCTCTGGCGATAGCCGACATCTCGTTGTTTCCATTGGGTTTAGACTTTCAAGTATACCCCCATATATAGTCCCTCTGTCCTCCATGTCAGGCTATTTGAGTCGCCACGGTCGTTGATCTTCTCTTCCCACGTCCCGGGACACACATCAAGATGTCCGTACCATTAGGTAATTTGTCGTCGGGCACGACATCAAAAATGGACGAAGACAGAGAAGATAGCGACTGGGCCTCAAAGACCGATGTGGAGACGACAAGTAGTGGACGTGAGGTCAGGCTAGGTCGGTCGGCGTCAGGGATGTCGTCGAGACATCCCGACCCGGTCGAGGACCTGAAGCTTCGACTCTCACAATGGGGTGAGTCTGCAGTCTACCGTGGTGACGACGACGATGATGAGCAAGGGTCCGAACATGAACTCCTCTTAGATCCGAACCTCCCCGAGGAATGGGAGACGAGATTACGCGCAATACCAGGGCGGGGCTCTTCGTCCAGCATCGACTCGGAACTGGCCATGAAGCAGAGAGGCGAGGATGAGGACGACAAGGACGACGAGGAAAATTCCCCATATCCCGAAGTCCGAGCGGCGGTAAAGAACTACGACGAGGATTTGCCGTGCAACACCATCAGAGTTTGGGTCATTGGATTGACGCTGGTGCTGGTTGGCGCGTCTATGAACACGCTCTTTTCGCTGCGGTCGCCCTCAATATCGATTGGCCCGCTCATTGCGCAGATTGTAGCGTGGCCAATGGGTCATGGCTGGGCCAAGGTCATGCCGACCAAATTGTTTAGGACGTTTGGGTACGAGTGGTCTCTGAATCCAGGTCCCTTCAACGTCAAGGAACACACCGTCATTGTGGTCATGGCGAGCGTCTCCTTCTCGGTTGCCTACGCTACCGACATCATCCTGGCGCAGCTTGTATTTTACAAGCAAAACTTTGGCATCCCGTTCCAGCTTATGTTGACGGTATCTACGCAGTCGATTGGATACGGAATTGCAGGAATGATGAGGAAGTTTCTGGTCTATCCGGCTTCCATGATCTGGCCAGGCACTCTGGTGGTAGTCACATTGATGAATGCCATGTACGAGCGCAACGAGCAAAATGACCCTACCGTCATTGGGGGAAACATGCCTCGGTACCGGTGGTTCGGGCTCGTCACCATCTGTGCCTCTGCCTACTACTTCATCCCCGGCTTCCTCGCTCAGTTCCTCAGCGTGTTTGCCTGGGTGACGTGGATAGCGCCCGACAACGTGGTGGTCAACCAACTGTTTGGGGGCGTTACGGGCCTCTCTCTTCTGCCCATGACTTTTGACTGGACGCAGGTTGCCGGTTTCGTGGGCTCGCCGCTTATTCCTCCGTGGCATGCTATTGCCAACACCCTCATCGGAGTCGTTACCTTCTTCCTCATCCTGTGCTCTGTGCTACACTACACGGGCGTATGGTACGCCCAATTCCTACCCATGTCGGACGCAAACACATACGACAACATGGGCCTCCGTTACAATACCAGTCGGATCCTCACCCCCGACTTTACCCTGGACGAGGAGGCCTACAAAGAATACTCTCCTCTGTTCATCAGTACTACCTTCGCCATGTCGTACGGCCTCTCCTTTGCTGCCATTTCCAGCCTGATCGTCTACACGTACCTTCACAACGGGAAGCAGATCTGGCGCCAGTACCGAAACTCAACCAACGAGAAACCCGACATCCACATGAAGTTGATGAGAAAGTACAGGGAAGCCCCGCAGTGGTGGTACATGTCCCTCTTTGTCTTCATGATCGCTTTAGCCCTGGTAGCTGTGCTGGCATACCCGACAAACTTAGAGTGGTGGGCTTTTCTCCTGGCGGTGGCCATCTCTTTTATCTTTTCCCTCCCGATCGGTATCATCCAGGCCATCACGAACAACCAGATTGGGTTGAACGTGTTGACCGAGTTTGTATACGGGTACCTCCGGCCGGGTCGCCCGCTGGCTCTCATGATGTTAGCATACCCCTTGTATTCCCCTACCTCGTTGCCCCTGACAGATGGGTGGACGCTAACCTCGTGTGCGCCCGTGTTAGTTTCAAAACATTCGGCTACATAACGATGGCCCAAGCCCTCAACTTCGTCTCGGACCTGAAATTCGGTCACTACATGAAGATCCCGCCGCGCACCATGTTCCTTGCCCAAGTCGTCGCCACGACCGTTTCCTGCTTTATCCAAATCGCCGTCCTCAACGCCGCTCTGGTTAGTATCGACAACGTCTGCGAACTCGACCAAGCCGAACGCTTTTCCTGCCCCGGCGGCCGCGTCTTCTTTGCCGCCTCGGTAATTTGGGGACTAATCGGCCCAGCCCGTATGTTTTCGCCTGGGCAGGTCTACTCTGGTCTTTTCATCTTCTTTGGGATCGGAGCTATTGTCCCGCTCATCATTTACTTTGCGGCGAAGAGATGGCCGAAGAGCTCGATCAAGTACCTCATGGCGCCGCTCATCTTTGGCGGCGCGGGGCTTATCCCACCGGCCAGTCCGCTCAACTACCTCACGTGGGGGATGGTCGGGTTCGTGTTCCAGTACTGGATTCGGAACAGGCACTTCGCTTGGTGGGGAAGGCTCAATTTCCTCACCTCGGCGGGGCTAGATCTAGGCTTGGCCTTGGCCACGCTTGTCATTTTCTTTGCATTTACCATCAACGGCATCGACGCTCCGAGCTGGTGGGGGAACGATGTCGTAGGGAGCACGCTCGATGTTCAGCAGCAAGCTATCCAGGTGAGGGTACCGGAAGGAGAGAAATTCGGCCCGGATAGCTGGTGAGTACTACTGTGGGAGTATCTTTCTTCGGGCGTGTTTTGGACTCTACGAATTGGGATTGTGCATAGGTGTATTGGCATGCTGTAACATTTATTTTAACACATCTAGATGCATACTTGATTTTGTTCCTCAATAGATGAGCGGCACGCAGAAGTCATGTATATTATCTTTGCTTGGGGGAGGGGGGTGTAAATGGTGTAGAAAACGTTGGAGCTGCAATATGGACAGGACAGGGGCATTGCAATTCTCCAGTAGTTGGTGTTTCCTTATGCATATAGATTCAAGCGATTGAACCATCGAAGGTCGCTAGTTCCTAGGTGGGGGGAGGCGGTCACGGTCCCTGGGTACTTCTCTTTTCGGTAATCGATGTTATCGTCGATCTTTCAAAGGGGAAACCGCGGGCATGCAATGCAACCCATAAACCACATGGCTCGGTGTGATGACTGCACAGGTTGCTTTGTCGACCCACGAGTGCATCCGCCACGGAATACCACTCCAGGCATTCCGAAAGTCGATAGAAAAAAGTAGGTAAGCTAGAAAGATACAAAGGAACGAAGGTACCACTACTAAGTTTACGTACTTCTGGTATCTAGTTGGCACCACGAACGAACTGCCGGGACTGGGTGGCACGGATACGTTGCGTGTGTTTGGACCCGCAGATGAGGTCACCTTTATCGTCCCGCTTCAGGCCGTTGTCACATCTCATCTTTGGGTCCATCCACGGTTCGACACTATGCAAATGGCTCATCATGAGCCCGTGATACGTTCGGAGCTGCGGTGGTGTCGTGCATGTCGGTGAGATGTGAGCCGCGTGCCTGGCACGCCGTCAAAGTTACTCCTGAATTATCAGTACTTCTGCTCTCAGCGCTAGTATTCGACCACGACCAGCGGTAGGAGACCACAGGCCACAACATGTTGCCCCTGATTGCACCAGCGTTGCTGGTTTTGGTTCGGGTGGGGAATGGCGTCATTTTCGTCTGGAGATAGGGAATAATGGGTTGTATTGTAAATCCGGCAAGCTCTTTTGCCACGAGGCGGTCTGAAAAAGTACAGAAGTGATCTGTTGTTTCAAGCTCGAGCAAAGCTCGAACATGACTCGTAGGCTCGCACGCGTTTCAGTCGATGACAAACACAATGTCACCTCTCGGGACGAAAAGGATAACCTATCCGTTATCGTCTATGCTTCTTCGGGCACCAAGAAATAAAGTAAAAACACCCCCGCGACCCCGTGGGAATGGATATTCTCACAAAATACAACAACTACTAATACTATCCAGGTGTAGAGGTGGTCACGCGGGCGCTGGCGGGACTAATATAAGGAGAGACAAGCAAGCGGTGAGACCATTTGGGGAACGGGTGAGCGGGAGGTGGACCTAGCTTCGTATCGTGAGCTGGCCCGAGCGAATAGCTCCAAATATAAAGCCAGTTGATGGTAAATAGGAGAGAACAATGGTCTCATTCCCATAAGCCGTGACAAAGGCCCTCATGATAGAGGGCGTCGGATTTTGTCATCCCTACCCGGCATTCCATTGCTGACCGAGGGGCTACCACCAAAAGAACGGTCGTGATGTGGAAACAGTCTCGTCTGCGAACCAAAATACCTCAATGAATGGGACAGCATTTAGGGAGTGGCAGATTGATAAGTCTCCAACTTGTAAGATGTCAATTTCATTTATGTCGATCGACCCAGGTTGCTAAACTACGTAGTCGCCCGTTGTAAACTAGTGTGGTCCTACTGAGGTCATGGACGAAAAGAGATCGCTTCCATCCTTCTGGTCCTTCTGGAAAAAATCTTTCAGCCACCAGGGCATCGTACCCCTGCTGCTCATGACCCATCAGCCAATCGGGGCCGTTGACGGTCGTTACGCCGGGATGCCGGGACCCACCATGTTCCACGCCGTCATCGCTCCGAGTGTCCGGTACTAGTGTCTCGCTAGCACGCCAGTAGGCCAGTAGGCCAGTAGGCTAGTAGGCTAGTAGCACGAAGTACCTCGTCATATGCTGCTTCCAATGTGGGGCGGCAGTCAAATACTTTTCATTCCGCCAAGCCGTGCCCGCTTCCTGAATCGCCTGGGCTTCTGGCTGCTTGGCCTGTCCGTCTCTCCAAGGTCTGTGGTTCGACAAATTTGGACACGCTTGCTCAAAAGAGGAACAGAAAGAATGCTCTCAAAATAGCCCGTATTCTTTAACTGGAGGGTCGTGTCCTATTTCATCCTGGGCTGTTTCGTTTACTTTGTCCGCTACCGACACCAGTCTGACCCACACAGATGCCAGAGGGGATTAACCTGGGACCAGGTAGCAGGCATGCTGTCTTCGCTCTGCAGGGACTTTTGGCCCGGTGGACAGTGGACGGTGGACAGTGGACGGTGGACAGTGGACGGTGGACAGTGGACGGTGAACGGTCGACCATGTTTTTGTTGATGCTCCATTTGCACTTGGTGAAATGGGATCTTGTTCAACCTCATAGTTTGTTGCCTCACATGTTTCTACCTTCCGGCATTCAATCACGCGGTAAGGAGTAGGAACTAGTTAAGCACGTTAAGAAAAAGCAGGTCCGCAAATCTAAATCATGTCCATTCAGAGACGACTATGGAAAGTCCTTGCATGAACCATCAATGCTAATATGCCAAGACCTCCTCCCCATAGGGCCGCCAGGATGAAACATAGATGGGATAATCTAAGCTGTGTACAGACATACAGAGCAAACAGCGGAATGGTACGGAGGCTTGCATATTGCAGTAGAAGGCCTAGGCATAATGACAAACTTGACTGTAGTGTTTGCTACCAAAGTACCTTTGATCCCAAGACCGTGCGCTGATGCTGGAATTTGATCCACCCTTGAATGGGTTGAGGGCCATGGTACTAAGAGTTATCGCTAGTTGCTACTACATCTGCCTACGAAGAACAAAATTTCGCTATTCCCATAACCTAAATCCTTGCTAGCAAGTAGGCTCAACGAGGGCACGGATGGTTGCCAGTCTATGCGCACTCATGCTCTCACCGTACCCACAGATAGACTTACGCATAATGGGCATAAACGAATCAAGTTCTCACCTAGTCTTTCAAGGGTTAGACGAACTAGCAAGCCAGACGCTTGCGGGATGTACAAAGCTGGAGACTGGGCTCGAAATCGAAGGTTCGGCTTTCCTAATGATTGCTGTTAAGATAAAAAGCCTGTTCCATGTGTTTGTGTCGCTCCCGCTCTCGGCTGCCACCGAGTATTTAAAGTTCGAGACCATCCCGATTTGAGGTACCTTCCCACCGTCCAGCTATCGTTCGTCCTTGGCTATCCAGTCTCTTCCAGACGCAAGTGTCGTCCTTACACTGACGCCCAGAAACAAGGCTTTGAAATCTTGCTGCCTCATACCTTACCATATCCCGGCTTCCTATCCCAGCTAGTGCATTCGGACTCACTTAGTAGTGTTCTTGCCTTCCGTCAAAGATGCCGGCCCTCAAGCTTGACGATGTGACTCTTGTCACCAACGGACGGTCAAACAGCGCAACAAACCATCCATCTAAGGCTTCGGATCGTCTCAATGGTGCCAACAGAACTAAGAAACCATCAATGTACGATGCCGAGTTCACGGACCACGTCATCGCGGCCACCGGCCCCGACGCCCACCCACGCCTTGCGCAGATTATGCCCAGTCTTTTGCGCCATCTTCATGATTTCGCCCGGGAAGTGAACCTTACCGTGGCGGAATGGACGGCGGCAGTTGACTTCGTACGTCCCGTACCCCACCCCCTTTGAATTTGAGTCTTGTGGAACCAAGGCAGTAACGGTTGTGCCCCCGCTTGGGGCAAAAAAGGCAGTATTAGTTGTACCTTACGAGAGGACCTCTGACTAACACGAAAGTAGCTAAACGAAGCGGGGAAGATGTCCAACCACCGCCGAAACGAGACACAACTGGTGTGCGACGTTCTCGGACTCGAAACTCTCGTCGACGAGATCACGTCCAAGCTCCTCCAGCAAGCATCTCCCGACGCCATGGCAGCTACCAGCTCGGCCATTCTTGGTCCGTTCTACCGGCACAACGCGCCTATTCTTCCCAACGGATCCAACATTGCATCCCCAAAGACGTACGAGTCTTTCTTTGAGCAGTCGACACATTTCTCGGGCCGCATTCTCGACTCGGGCGGACGACCCGTGGTCGGTGCCATAGTGGACGTCTGGCATTCGGCTCCCAACGGCATGTACGAGCAGCAGGATCCCGACCAGCCCGACTACAACCTTCGGGGTCGCTTCAAGACGGACCGGAAGGGTGCGTACGAGATGTACTGTCTCCGGCCCGGACCCTACCCTATTCCCGATGACGGCCCGAGCGGCACGTTGCTCAAGATGTTGGATAGGCATCCCTGGCGCCCGGCTCATATCCACATCATCATCCAGGCTGCCGGGTTCCGCACCTTGACCACGCAGCTTTTCGACGGTGACGACAAGTTTCTCAACAACGATTCCGTCTTTGCCGTTAAGAAAGATTTGGTGGCCGAGTTTCATGTTCGGGAGGGGGACCCGAAGGCCAAGTGGTCTCTCAAGTACGACTTTGTTCTCCTAGAAGCCTAGCCTAGCGTGGTCAATGGATAGAGAGAGGTGTTGGGGGATCGGTACGGTTCGTACAAGGCTGGCGTTTTCCTTCCGGGTCTAGCATAGCATGTAAATAAGTTAGAGCATTTTTCAGGGTATAAAATACCTAAATATAGATGGATACAGACCAGGGTTTCCCTTCATGAGTATATCCGAACCAAAGAAGAAAAAAGTAAAGGTACATCAGACAGAAGCAGCAATTCCTACCAGAATTCAGCTGCACCATATGCAAAGAAACCCGCCCCGCCGCTTATGACAGTAAGCCTTTCTGGTATTCCGGCTTTAAAGTACGAGATACAAAAAACAGGAAGAAGGAATGGGGGGGAACGCAACCAACGCCATTTCACCTCGCCGCGCGGCGGCACTTGTTAGGTGCTTCTCTGGTACTGCGAGGTGGTGTAGAGAGGGACGCTCGATGCCATGCTCCCCGCCGGGGCAGCCGCGCCTGAGTCGCCCATGAAGTAGGGGCCGTACTGGCTCATCGCGGGAGGAGTGGCTTGCACAGGCGGCGGCTCCGGCATCTGGACAGCACCTGCATTGGCGGCTCCGGACCAGTGCCACAGAGACTCAAAGTTTACCTCCTCCTCCTGAAGCTGATCGCTGTGGTCCAGATCGCTTGCGCGACCAGTGATCCCGTCTCCTGAGTGGCCCGTGCTTGCAGGGGATGCACCACTGACACCTCCAACAATGTCCTTACCCGGAACGCCCGATGGAGGAGCCATTGGTATTCCCGTGGACTGCGTGGACTGCGCAGCGCCCGCTACGCCTACTCCTAGCGAGTCTTTGCGGGGTGATTCTGCAAAACTCCCACGGGAACTGCCCGGATAGGCTGGTTGTTCCTGGGCAAAGATGGTTGCCATGGGGTTGTGGGTGGCTACAGGCGATATTGCGTAAGCGGCTAGGCCACGGGCCGAGTTGGTGGAAGATGCGCGTCTTTGGGACACGACATCCCTAAACGTGGTCAAAATATACTTCAGCCGCTTGGCTTGAGGATCGGTCTTGGCGCAATACTCGATGATGTTGATGGCTTTGACGATGGAGGCCTCGTAGGTTGGGTTGTTCTGCAGGCTGGCAAACTCATTGCTAAGCAGGATGAGTGAAGCAGCAAAGAGAAAGTACCTGTGATAGAGCAGAACGTTAGAGCCCCGTTCTGTTTTTGATATGACCAACGATCCCAGCCCCAAGCAAGTCATCACTTACAAGACGAATGGATTCCTTTGGGGCAGATAATTCCTGTCAAGGGCAGTTTGGACCAGGTTGACGGTGTGGGTGGATGTTGTGACACAATGTGATGCGAACTTTTCCATGCGTGGATTGAGGCGCGGCGGACGCCGGCTGCCGGATTTCTCCGAACGATGATCCTTAATAATCAGATAAAGGAAAAACGGCCGCGTGTAGAGGATGGCCGAGTGGCAGCACAAAAGATTGACGTGGAGGATGGCGATGCCATGGGATGCATCGACGTCGGCAGAGATGGCCCGTTGGTAGTGTAGGTCGTCTTGGGTGAACTGCTCCAGCCTCCTGATCTCATCGGCAAATACTTGAGCCTTCCTCATGTTTGCCTTGCGCTTGGCGTATACCTTCTTCAGAATTCGGCCAATAACTTTGCATGCTTCTACCGACGCATCGAGACCGTCGTTCTCGAAGTTTACCGGCGGGGGATACTGGGAACTTATGCCATCGACTGCCTTGCCCGGGGAATCAAGCGCATCGGGGGAGCAGTCCTCTTCCGATATTGCCGTGGGGCGCCCCAAGGAAGCTGCCAGGAATCTGTCTAGAACGAACAGGCTCCTCCACAAATTCCGTCGGACAACGGCCTCCTCCCCTGAAAAGATGATTCTGGTTTCCAGAACTCGGTGCAAGCCCAAAGCAAAGGCAGATCGTACCGCCATTCCTGCATTTTTACCTCGTCGTTAGAGCCATTCCGCCAAGTTGAAGGCCCGGAACTTACCGTAGTAGGCGTATGCAGCGTTCCGTTTGGAAACTGCCAGCATGTAGACCGACATGAGCGACAACGCTTGCACCGACCAAAAGTCGGCATCTTCAAACCCCGAAACGGGATCGGCTAGGCATTTGGCGCTCCTGAAGAAGGCTTCAGCCCTGTCAAATTGATCCGTTCTCAGTCGCTTGATGGTGGCCTCCTCCTCGCTGCCGGGCGAAGGCGTTGCCATGACCAGACCTATTGCGAAAGTGAGATATAGCAGGCAGAGATAGGCTGAATCAACAGACAGCGGATCACTAAAGCAGGCGTCCATCTTCTTGGCAAACGATTGGCGGTTAAATATTTCGATGAGGCCGCATGTATTCGTAAAGTAGGAATCCACAAGAACCTTAGCTGTCTTGTAGTCGGGGAGGATATGGGGTTGCCGAATATTGGGCGGTAATACGATGGTGTTCTCCATGATTTTATGCCGGCTGGGATCCAAGGTGAAGGGAGACGTCCCGGATGAATTCTCCACCACCATCCGAATCAGTTGCAAGTATGATAACGTCGCCGAGTCTCCCACATAGACTAGGAAGCTCATTAGAAACCACGAACCGAGCGATCCCACCCAAGGGGTCACTTACGCAGACGACCAGTTGGGTCTTGCAGCATTCTGGTTTCCGTGTAGACTTCTGCTTCTTCTTCTAGGCCTGACGTAGTGCTTTGCCGCGATCGACCGTCGTGATCGAATGTTACAGATCGCTGTCCAGTTTCCACCTGAAGGGGGAGCTTGGCAGCTTCATGATCTTCTACTTTAAGAGAAGAGCTGCCATTGGCTCCGTGAAGGATGCCCTTCTCCTCCCAAGGCCTCAACTTCCCAGTCGAGTTGCCATGTTGTGCCGCGGTTGGAGGGAGCGGCTTTCTCGAATCGCCACCAACTAATGACTCGGGGGAAATGACATCGTCAATGTGCCTTTTTTTAGTGGGCGACTCGGCCAGTGCTTGAGGAGTCTGCTCAGCGGAATTGCTTGACGAGTAGCTACACGTCATGCTCCTCTTCGTGCACGTGTTGCAGGGTTTCTGGCCATTGCACTGCGAACAGGTTAAGTTCCGAGCATACAACGTAACACAGGCATAGGTCAGCCGTAGAGAGCCGCCGACCAGTTTGCATGGGTCCAGCGACACCGAGGATGCCTCGCGAGTTGAAGCGCTTCCGTATTCACGTTGCATGGGCTCACTTGAGTCTCCACGCAACAGACCCGACAGCAACTTTCCTAGTGTTTCACTCCCGGTCTTTGCCCAAGCCGAACATGTTCATTTCCGAGACCTTTAGTGCAACGATCAATGACAGCAGGTGAGAGCAACAAAACCAATAGACCCATAAGACTAAGCAGCAGATGAGGTGGAGTTTATGGGGCGCCAGCCTCACAAGCCAAGTGAATGGCAGGATGTCGACCTTGGGCGGCGGATGTTTGGAGCCGCAGTCGCGGTCCTGGTGTGAAGGGCAAAGACCGAGGCAACAATCGCCATCATGAAGGATGGAGCGAACTGCGGTACACACGCGATGAGGGAGATGTGAAGTGTCCGGCAACGAACCACGGTACCGTGGTGGGATGGGGTGAAAGTGAGAAGCGCGGCGCCGATGAAAGCGAAAAGAAAACAAGACAGAAAGTACGAAGTAGCTCAAGCTGCTCACCTTCTGCTTCCGGCGCTTGCACGTATCGCAAGCCTGGGCCGTTCTTTGGCGTTTATCGTCCGGGACCTTCGGACGGGTCATGATGACGACGATGCATCAGCCGATGAGCTATGCAACAGCATCCGATACCCGATATCCGATGCGTGAAATTGTTCAGGGTTTGTGGAAGGTGGACCGTGGTGTGGAGATGGGCTTTCGCAGGTTCCTCTTGGTTTCTGTGCGTTTGCCGGGCCTGGCCGACGACGGCACAGCTCCGCCAAATGCCCTGTGGGGTCTGGGAGTCCTGTCGGAGCCCTGTGGGAAACCTGCTGTCGGACTCTGCGCTTGGCCTGTGACCGTCGGTTGACGCGCGAGATGCGACGGGCGGGAAGGGACTACGTGCTAAGCGTTTTCGGATGGTTAGGGCGGTGTGGGTGGCAAGTGGCGACGGTGGAGGCTAACCGACAAATTGAACTTGGGCGTCCAATCTTGGGGTGCGGGGTTCGGGGTTTAGCAAATTAAGTCGGCTCTTCAACGGTTCATCGCAGGCTGGACTACCTCCGCTTCCCCCGACTACCTTACTCCATCAAGCCTGGGAGTTGCTTGCTGCTCGCTGCTCATATGCGTATTGGTACGGCGCACTACGAAGTAGGCACAGGGTAGGTGGAGCGACCAAGCTACTTGGTGCCGCGGCAGCCTTTTGCACCGAGGGGAAGGGTGAAGGGTCCAGGGCTCCAGGGCTCCAGTCCAATTGAGCCGCATCCGCTTGTCACTCTCGGTCCCTCGGTATATATACCGAGTATCGATTGACTAGATGACCCCAGACACAAGATCGGAGATAGACTGACCGGGGGTCCAATGCGAAGTGTCGTACTGGCCTGCTTTGAGGAAAGGGTGGTGGAGCTCTGCTCGTCGAAATTGATACTAATGGCCCATAGCACCCTCGGCGTGATACTGGCCACGAACTCGCTGTAT
>Ga0247774_1000709_pt1 | contig 16712 bp, 14 predicted proteins | sample UWRJL001104B6_FD_179933 | JGI IMG/M metagenome (GOLD analysis project Ga0247774, IMG submission 179933) | Plant litter microbial communities from Arlington Agricultural Research Station in Wisconsin, United States - UWRJ-L001-104B-6 | ecosystem: Environmental > Terrestrial > Plant litter >... | reverse complement strand
TCGCTTCTTGTGGGCTCGGAGAAGAAACCGCTTGGAAATCTAGAAGTTTTCTGTAATTTGTCAAAAGTCAGGAGCCGGCTTTTCTATCGCTCAACACCCTGCACACCCGGCACCGTGATGCCTTGCTGGCACAGAATTTAGTTGCCTAACCTGCCGCTGCAATCCAGGCTACAAAATTAGGCGTACTTTACCGCGTCGGATCCACCGAGGTCAAGAATGAACTGCCAAAGGCTTCTGTATTGTGTAAACGCTGGCAACGTAAACATCTCGCCGACGAAGGTAAACTAAATGCATCGCCAGAGCGACAAACTGTAAAATTTACCACTCCTGCCGCATCCAAGCCAACATTGTCGCGGATCCATCCAGCGACCAGCAGTTTCGCAATCCGGACTCAGCGGCAGTGGCAAGACCACTACAACAACCATCAAGGCGCTTCAACCTCATCCGTCTGCAATACCAAGGTCTCCATCGGTATTCAACATGGATGCCAATGAGCAAGAAGGCGATATCAAGCTTCAGAAGGAGTCAGCCGATTTAATCGCCGAATTGGATCGGTCCTTGCCGGTATTTCTTTGGAAGCCAGATGGCGCTGGAGGGAAGCGCCTTCGCTCGCGTGTCCGCGTGTGGGAATCCGTTCGGCTGGACGCTTCGGTAGGCACATTCTACCGTCGACGCCTATCGTGGTTTATCTAACAAAGGGCCCGTCACTAGATCTTGGACCAGTTCCAGGAGCTTCCTCAGCTTCTCGACCCACACTTGCCCAAGTTTCTGCCCATGTTGGCGGAAGCCTACCTGGAGAGCCTCCAGCGACGAGGAGGCGTAAAGCAACTGGCTCTGCGATCTCACCTTCTGGAGCCCCTGCAGAGGGCTATTGCGAGACTCCTGTATTCGTTTTGCAAGATCAGGGGAGAAAAGGTCGTTGTGCGGTTTTTCAATGCCGAGACCAAGAACCTTGAACTCTTACTGTCGGCACTTGAGGAGTCGGAGTCCATCCTGAATGACCAGTCGGTTCACTTCTCCAAGCAGTGGACCTGGCAAGAGAGATATGTTACCCTGCTGTGGCTCTCACATCTTCTGTTTGCACCCTTTGACCTGGCATCCATCTCATCTATCGACCTAGACGACGCCAGCACCCCCCAGATACCCGGATTCATATGGCCACCAAACCTTCCTGGAATCACGATACGAGTCCTGCCCATCGCCATCAAGTATCTGGCAGTCCCTGGAAAAGAGAGAGATGCGGCCAAGGCCCTTCTGGTCAGAATCTCTATGCGACGAGACATGCAGGAGCTCGGAGTTCTCGAGGCTCTCATACAATGGAGCATTTGGGCTCTCCGGGCTACCGAGGAGCCTACTAAGGAGTCACCTTATTACTACGTCGGTATCTTGTCCTACCTCGCCGGAGTGCTGCGATCCTCGATGGATACATCCGACATGGACAAATACCTGGTACCAATCTTCAACGTTACGCATGCAGTGACGATGGGCGGAAATCCCACCTTTGATTCCATCACCGGATCCTCACTTGCTCGGAAGATGATTATCAAGGTGATGCGGTCAGCTGCGGTGTTAATACTTCGCCAGCAACCGCCAACCATGGAAGGTACCGAACTTGTTGAGACGTGCATCGAGAGCTTTCTCGAAAAGGTGGCCGACAACGACACTCCGGTTAGACTCTCGGCAAGCAAGGCACTCAGCATCATAACCCTACGACTCGATCCCGACATGGCCGCCCAGGTAGTGGAAGCAGTATTGGAATCGCTGAATCGCAAGGTCCTGTGGAAACAAGATGAGGAGAATCCAGACGCAAAACCCATCAGAGATATATCCTCCGTCAACTACCTTGAATGGCACGGCCTGATGCTCACGCTATCCCACCTGCTCTACCGGCGTTCACCTCCAACCGATCAGCTCTCCGACATCATTCACGCGCTGCTTCTGGGCCTCTCGTTTGAGCAGAGAAGCACTGCAGGGGTATCGGTCGGCAGCAGTGTGCGAGACGCAGCGTGCTTTGGCATCTGGGCGCTGGCCCGACGGTACACGACAGGTGAGCTGCAGGGCGTGCCAACCGAGTCCGTTTTTGCCGCCAAAGCTCACCCAAAGGGGTCTTCGATCCTGCAAGTTCTCGCAACAGAACTGGTGGTGACCGCATCGAGAGACCCGGCCGGCAACATTCGACGAGGAGCTTCTGCGGCTCTTCAGGAACTCATCGGCAGACATCCGGACACGGTCGAGAAAGGCATCTGGGTTGTCCAGACCGTTGACTATCATGCTGTCGCCTTACGATCGAGGGCCATTCACGAAGTCTCTTTAAACGCGACCAAGCTGGCAAGCCAGTACGGCGAAGCCCTCTTGGATGCCTTGCTCGGGTGGCGAGGCGTTGGCGACGCTGGTGCTTCAGCGCGCCGGGTGACTGGTACTTCTTTCGGGACGCTCACTTTGGAACTTGCCAAGCTGGACCTCCATCCGTCGACTGCGCTCAAGCGCTTCAATGATTCGGTCCAGTTAGTGCTCGACCAGCTAAAGAGACTCGAGTCTCGGCAGATTGAAGAGCGCCACGGCCTGTTGCTCTCACTTGCCGCCATCCTCGACAAGTTTCCGGACCTAATGCGGCTTCTTTCCGAAGACCCCGGAAAGGCCCTTCCATCCCGAGCCGAGGTGTCGACAAGCCTCCAACGCATAATCCAGAATGTGGCCCAAATCATCGGGGAGTTGAAAGGATCCACCTACCGCCGCCAGGAACTGGTTGCTGAAGCTGCCAGCCGGCTTGTGGTTTCGTCGGTGCCTATTTTCCAGGCAGCCATTTTGGGGCCGGATACGTGGACGGCCGACACGCTCACAAGTCTGGATGCCGGGCCCCACCTTGTGTCAACAAACAATACGCACAGACTTACGAGGACAATATCCATGTTCGATCGGGCCTGCATTGCCGATGGAGCAGCTCGTCCCCTCTTGACTGCGCTTAACGATGTTCTCCCCTCATGGCTAGACCGGGATGATGAAGACCAAGAAACCACTACAGCCGTGTCCGAGGCTGCCTTGGTATATCTAACGTTATCTACCCCCGAGCATCGAGAGTCCACCATCTCGACCTGGTCCGGTACAATGAAGGCAAAGCCAACTTCCCGATCACGGCATGGCAACTGTTACTTTACTGCCCTGACCATGGCATATCCCCTTGTTAGCCACGGAGGAAAAAATGAGGTAGACACCGTCGGCAGTTCTCTTCTGCAGCGGTGGGCCGCAGACAAGGATATCGAGTCACGGGTCCCCATTTTGCAGGCGATAACTCGAAGCGACATGCTGAGGAGGAGGCCGCTTGCTTTCCTCGACATGCTCGCCGAGGGTCTCGATGACTACACCACCACGGCCAGAGGCGATGTCGGTTCCCACGTTCGCTTGGCTGCGTTGCGAGCCATCAAAGTCCTCTGGAAGAATGTTGCCACCGCCCCTGAATCGGACCACGAATGGATCCGGCTGTCGGTGTCGAAGCTCTTCCTCAGAGTCCTTCGTCTGGCTGCTGAGAAGCTGGATCGCGTGAGAAACGATGCGCACCTGACTCTAGTCCTGACTCTCAAGCCCAAGTATGCCTTCTTCTCTTCCTCCTGTCCCGTTGCAGGTTGGAATCACCAATACTAACTAAGGAACCTCGCAGAGTCGGTGATCGGATGAAACTATTCAGTTATTCTTCCCAGCGGTACTTCAGTGCCCTTTTGCGCTTGCTCTCTCTAGACTGGCTCGCCGAGTCCGTCTCGAACGAGATTAAAGCCGACCAGGTCGCCTGGATCTCCGAGCTCCTGGCCGGCTACGTATCCTCGGCCGACACGGGAAACGAAGAGCTCGTCATCGCGTCCCGCGCCTCTCTCGGGTCTTTCTGCAACTCGGATCCCTCCAACCTGGACCTCATCTGCAAGGGCCTTATGGAGAACCTAAAGTCTCGCCAGGGCCAGGACCGCGTGCTCGTGCCGACGCTCGAGATTGTAGCCTTCCTCCTCAACGTCGGCCTGCTCCAGCGGTCCGCCGAGGTGGACGCCCGAAGCCTGTGCCTGATGGTGCAGAAATCGAGCTACAAGAGCGGCAACGTGCGCAAGATTGACGCATGCGCGCGCGTATACGGCGGGGTTGCGGCACTTTCCGGCATGGAGGGAGGCGTCGCTACGCGGAGAAGGAACGAAGGAGTTGCGGAAGCGAAGAAGAGGCTTGGGGCGCTGATGTTTCATCCGTGGCCCAAGGTTCGGAACTCCGTGGTCGATGTTGTCTGGACTGTTGTTGAAGGGGACGAGGAGATGGAGCGGAAACTGAAGGGAGTTGATTGGGGGAAGGCTGAGTCAAGCTATGTGAAGGAGACTGTGAATGGACTTGGACTGGCGTAACGTTCGATCGCGATCGAGGCTGGCCTCTTCCTAGTCATGTAATATAAGGGGAGACCATTCAAACGACCCGATAGGATTATGCTGGCATCACGATGCTCTCTGCTCGGCCTCAATCTTCTCACATCGTTCTACTGCAGCTTGTGACGGGTACATGACCCTCGACGGAATAAAAGAATCGGCTCGCTAATACCTCTGTGCTTTCAGAAATTTAGAAATTAGGTACAGCTTCGCAGTTTCTTATTTCTGCGTGCTGCCTTGTGGTTGGAAATAATGTCAAGAAATTGCATGTCAAGATCCTGGGTAAGTTTGATTGCTTTCGGTGTTGGGTCTTGGACTTGCAAGCCACCTTCCTGTTCCTTCTACGGATCGATGATTTCTGGTGCAGGTTGATAACGGTACTTTTAACGCCACAGGGGGCCACAAGGGGCCATCGTGGGGGTGGAGGGTGGGAGGTGGCACCTCGGCTCGGGCAGGTCTCGACCGGCTCGGCAGCTTGGACCAACTGCCAGTAAGCACGTGGGAAACAGAACTTCATCTGAAAGATACAGGCCCTATTCGTACTGAGGATGAAGGGTAAAAAAAAATTTCCATGACGAATTGTCCTCGTCAGCGGAAAGAAAAGCTACTCTGTCTGCCTTCGTAGTCTTGCTATGTCTGGGGCGATCCATGCAATAGACATCAATCTGCTGCTGCAGTGCTGCATCAACCCCTGCGACATACGGCCACCAATACTTTCCGCCAACAGAGATGCTTCGGCTCGCCATGCGGGAGGAGGCTGGAGAATCATACGACATCCCTGTTAACATCGTCCACCCGGGCGGGTTTGGCAGATTGCTATTCGCACTTGCCACCCCTACAGCTGAAAGGCCAAGCTTATGGCTTGAGAAAGTGAAAAGTCTGTCATCTGCTGCGGGCGAGCTGTATGTCCCAGGTCTTCAGCAAGCCACCAATCAACTTCTGGCGGAAACATGGCCAGCTCATCGTTTCCAACGTGGCGGCTTTCCGGGTACGAGTCCTGCAGCCGCCTACGGGAAAAGGTGACTCGGCAGAGCCACAATGCACTTTGGCGGTGTCGCTGTTCGAGCGTCGTTACAAGTAAAAATGCCAGCGCCAGGTATTGGCCGGATGGCTGGTGGTTTGATCCAAGAGAGCGGCTCACAGCGCCGCCCATTTATGCAAAGAGATATTTTCCGCTCATGGGCCAATGCCTTCGTCTGTGGTTCCGCACTTTGTCAGCGCTATCGATGCCGCCAATCTTCGCGGCCAGGTGACACGGCTCACAGCATGGTAACCTGGGTGTATCCATCCACAATACAATCCGCCCAATCCAGCCCGCTGGAAGCCAATATCACGGCCTTGTGCTCCACTCCCACGATTTCGGTCCCCACGCCCGACCCGACCTATCTTTAATCTCTCGACTCCCACGCCAGTCCCACCGCTTCTTTCTTGCCTTCTGCCCATTCTGGACGTCGTCGCCTTTTCCTTGTAGAAGCTCACCTTCTATCTTACCGACCGGCCGGACGAGAAATCTGTTTATCCACATGCCGAGCATGTTCTGTTCGACGCTCATCCTGTGATGCTTGGTTTGTCGGGCTGTGGTCTTGCTGCAAGACGATACACGCATTCGTGACGACGTTTTCCGACCGGGCTGATTGTACACTGGCGACACTTGTGACGTGGCCGACGTTCAAAAATGAACACTTAATGGCTGGGCAGTGCCATTGCGACCGACTTGGAACCTTATCGCTTAGTTTTCGACGAAAGCGCTGGGATACAAATTACCACACACAAGCAACCAGGGTGGATGATTCGGGCATGCGATCGCGTGCTCCCCGCAAGCTCGTCATATCGCCCGACAGTCGGCTTCTTGCCTGAAGAAATAGCTCAACCAATCTAATTTTTTACGAGAGTGTCGAGATCTAACACCTCAGCACTTCGGCCGATTTAAGTGAAGGAAGGAGGCGCGGACAGGCGCATTTCGAGCTTCGGCAACAGGCTCTGCCGCCCCGCTCGTCGAGTCCTCTGCCGGCGCAGAGGTCGGCGGGGGCGGATTGAGCATTTAAGACATCTAGGCCAAGATGTCTCTATACAGCGACCCGCCTCCGCTGCGCAGTTTCGACGATGATAAGCCCACGCTCCTGGTGTGCTGGTGGACCACGGCCTTTTGCGCCACCATGATCGTGCTCCGGCTCGTGGGGCGCTTCGTCCGGACCGAGAAGCTCTTCCGGGAGGACAAGATGGCCGCGCTCGCGCTCATACCGCTCTTTCTCCGGATGGGATGCGTGCACTACATCCTACTGCACGGAACGAACAATGCGCAGCTCGAGGGTGCCGGGCTCGGTGATCAGGAAATCAAGGCGCGGTCGGTCGCAAGTGGCCTCGTGCTGGCGAGCCGGCTGCTCTACGCTGCTACGTATGTGTCAACTAAAGTTCTTTATTTTCTTAGCTCCCGGCGTCTTCCAACTGTCCCGAGTGGTCGGCGCCGCATTGCGGGGTGGATCATTGGCCTGTCCTGGCTCGGAACCAAGTGCTGACATGTGCAAAATATACAGACTTTGGGTGTTCAAGTTGACTATCCTCGAGTTCTTTGCCCGCCTCATCAGCGTCACTTGGGAAACAACATACCAGACATCTCTAATCTACATCCGATGCACCCTCGCCGCTACTTTCGTCGCCGTCCTCATCAGCGATTTGGCCGAGTGTCAACCCTTTGCCCATTACTGGCAAGTCCTTCCCGACCCGGGTGGTCGATGCCGCCAGGGCTACGCGCAGCTCCTCACCATGGCTGTCTGCAACGTCCTCACCGACCTGCTTCTCGTCTTCTTCCCCATCCCCATCATCCTCAGCTCCACCATGACGGTCAAGCGAAAAGTCGAGCTTACTCTCCTCTTCTCGCTGAGTCTGGGAGTCGTCGGCGTGACCCTCTACCGTGTCCCGCACATCATCTGGAGCCAAGGTAGCCAACAGCTCCGCTCTCTTCTGGCCTCGGTCGAGCTCCTATTTGCCGCCGTTGCCGCCAACTCGCTCGTGTTGGGGTCCTTCGTGCGCGACCGCGGCATCAAGAAACAGCGCTTCAAGTACGGATCGGACGGCACCGCATCGGCCACCACCGATGGCCCCCCACCGGATTCACGCCGCCCGACAGTCCTCCGCCACTGGGGCAGCGACGAGGACTTGGTGAGGGACCTGGGGCTCGGCGTGCATCCCGAGCTGCGCGAAATGCCCGATTCGCCCGGCATCCAGAACCCACACTTCACCCCGGCACCCATCGTCCGGAAACTCTCTGGCGGCCTCTACCTGAACGAGTGGCAGTTCCCCAGGCCAGAGCAGAGCGGCACGGCCGAGGAGCGCAGCGACGACACGCTCCTGACGGGGGATCGGGAAGGCGGTGTGTCTCGGAGAAGCTCGGCCGTCACGCCGCGGAGGGTCTCGTTCTTCGACGTTGGCGGGCTGCTGGACGAGCCGGGCGCCGCGTCCGGGGCCGCTAGGGAGGGCAACGTCGACGGCATGGATCCGCTTTCGGGCGGGGCCCCGGGAAGCGGCAGGAGAGGGTCCGCGGCGTTGCTGCAGGATCTGGGCGGGTTCTTCACCCCGAGCTTTACGCGACCCGGACGGTCGAGGTCCAAGACGGGAACCGAGCTGCAGCCGATTCCGCAGTCCAGCCACGAGATGGAGCTGAGGGAGGCGGTGCCACGACAGGGATCCGGCACCGAGGCAGCGTCTGGATCGGCGGGACCGTCCACCTCGACTGCGTCGGGGAAAATGCCCAACTTACCCGACGCCGGGGGTTCACCGAAATGAGAAAAGCCCGACACAATTCGATATGTCGACACCGACAACATAAAGCATACTATGTTTATCGACGAGCAAAGGCTGCATTGCGTTTACATGTAGGCGCCTACCAGCTTATGACTATGAACTCAGCCATTTCGAACACCGAGACGGAAAGCTCTCTGTTTATCTTGCTTTCAGCACCAATATTTTATATATACTAGAAGGGACATGGTGTTTTTGATGTCCCTTCAGAACTAAGGAACGTCAAGCGTTGGGGTTCGGAAAAATTATTTGAAATTGGGCGTATCTTGAATTGGAAATGATGGGATCATGATGGATATTGGGCACTCTCTATTTATATATACCCCGGCTCCTCTAAGAAAGGGCAGCCAAGTTTTTGGTTTCACTGTCTGTACGCTGTAGATGGAGACAAATGGGTAGTTTAATATATTTTGCCGCCACACAAGCTGGTAACTGCATAACGGACAAAGTAGGTGCTCATGCTGGGTTGCGTCTCTCTGAGCCTGTATTATTGCGGACGCAGCGAGCAGGATGCAAATCTGCATAAAAAGGATTGAATGTTCCCTTTGGGCGAGGAACCGCCCCAAATTCTAAGCCAGTCCGCGACCAGGTTGCATACAGCCACCATAACGCCCCTTCGCCAATCAGTGCCCTATTGCCATAATGTATTGTCACGACCGCCGTCATCCTCAAGCTTTCTTAGACGCACAACCTATAGCTGGCATACCTCCCGGCCGTCTCGGAAGGGCGAATAATCTTAACCACCTGACCCCTCTTCAGCCCATAGTACCTCGCAACAGGATCCTTCGACAAGATCCTGGGAAGCTGCGTATCCTTGAGGCGGTACCGCTTCAGCAGAGCCGCCTTCTCCTCGCGGCTGAGCAGGACGTGGCGCGGCACGAGCTCGTGGTGGGTGATGTTGACCAGCAAATCCTCCTCTAGGAAGTGCTCAAAGCTGGCGCCTTCGTAGCCGTCGCCCGCGGCCAGGGTCTTGCGCGCGGCCGGCGTAATCGGTACGCGCGAGACGAGGATGCCGACGCGGGCATGCTGCTTGTTGACGACGAGCTCGATAAAGTCCTTGATGGGCTGGGCGCCCACCGTGTCGGAGTCGAGGAACTGCACGAAGACGACGCCGCAGTCGGGGGCGGGGGTGGGGTTGTCGGACGTGCTGACGGGTAGGCTCTTGGCGATCATGTTGTCTGAGGGGCGGGCGGAGAATTGCATCATATCGCGCCTGCCGACGGGAGAAATAGCGGTTAGTTTTGCTGGGTAGGAAGTGCGAACACTGAGGCAAGGGAAGTTGGAAGGGGACGGTAAACACGTACGAGACCATGCCTTCGTCGTTAATATACCGTCTCCGAAAGTCATCGAGGGAAATATGGACTTCTTCTTCCGAAATTTCGTATTCCTAGCTACTTGTCAGTCCCCGGCTATTAAGTCCCTCACAAGGAAGGCGATGCGAAAATGGCACATACGCGATCGGAGATCATCTCCTTGACAGTGCGATAGACGCGCCACATGCGTGAAACCTCCCTCTCCCTCGCCGCCGTATTGGCGGTATTGTTTCCGTCGTCAGACATTGTTGGCGATCTGCGACGGTGATGTCGGTGATGTCAAGAAGTCGGTTTCCACCTGTTCTGCGGGAAGCTAACTTTGACGATCCAAACGAGAAAAAAAAAAAGGCGTGCAGCAAAAGACGCTCTCAGCCTTGCCATCCATTCAATTGACCAACGGCCCGTCATCACGTGGCAACCCATTTAAATGCATGTCGCTGACAGCTGCGAATCTCGGAAACTACCCCACCTTCCAATTTTTTACTAGCGTGTCACTTCACATCCTGGTACGCCGTCAGGACCCAGGACATCGAGTCAAGGACGCACAGACCATGAACAATGCACGCACTGAAGAAAGCAAGAGAGAAATGTGTCCTATGCGGTACAAATTGGTGGGTTTTTTTTGGACCGAAATATTCAGAGTCGGCCACACCACGACGAAGCTTCTCCCTTCCGACTCCTCCCAGGGCCAACGACAATCAATTGTCCCTGGCCTCGCTCATGATCGCCTAGGTCTCTTCCATTCGACTTCCCTCCAGTCCGATATATAGACCTGTGACACTCAGCTTCGAGAGTGTGCAGTAGTTTTTAAGATTCCTCGGCAGGCTTTGTTCTTTGACCAGTTTCACCGTCCAGCAGCATCATGGCCGACGTCGCAGCTACTCCCTCTTCTGGTCCTACGGCCGATAAGGCGGCCAGGCCCCAGAAGCCCGATGAGGCTGCCTTTAAGAAGGAGCTTGAGAAGGCTGAGAAGGAACACCAGGCGGTCATGGTCAGATTCGTAGGTCGCTTCCCCACCCCGCCATGGGACCCGCAGTTCAATGTGCAAGTCGACTTTTCCCTACGAAATCAATTCGGAATTAGCTGGCATGCTAACAATATGATGTCTATAGAATGCCGTAAAGGAGAAAGTCGACCTGGCCATGCCGAACCGGAACAAGGAGAACCAGAATCAGTCACCGGTCCAGAAGCGCCGCCAGGAAATCCGCACCGAACTGGACCAGATCCGCCAGAAGCAGGCTGGGTTTAAGAACGCCCGATCCAGCCGGACAGATCAGATCAAGCGGCTGGACGAGCAACTCAAGAACCGCATCGCCGAGCAGAAGACAGCCCGGTCCAAGGTCCCATACAAGTCGGCCGAGGATCTTGATAACCATGTCCGAGACCTCGAGCACAAGGTCGAGTCGGGCTCGCTCAAGCTAGTGGACGAGAAGAAGGCCTTGAACGAAATATCCTCGGCCAAGAAGATGCGCAAGACCTTTACCCAGTTCGACGAGATCCAGAAGGCTATCGATGATCTCAAGGCAAAGATCAAGGAGATCAAGGACTCGGGTGACGATCCAGAGCAGCGCCAGATGAGCGAACGCTACGCCGTCCTGCAATCCGAGCTCGACTCTATGAAAGCACAGTCAGATGAGGCGCACAAGAACATCAAGACGCTCCTCGCCGAGAAGGACCAACTCAATGCCGAGCAGAAACAATCGTACTCGGCGATGAAGAAGCTGAAGGATGACTACTACGCCCAGAAGCGCGCCTTCCGGCAGTTTGAGGATGAGCAAAAGCAGAAGTCAAGGGAACGGTTCCGGGCTGAGCGGGAGCGCCAGGTCCAGGAGCGCAAGAAGGCTGACGCCGAACGATTCCTCGAGGAGGCTAGCAACCCCGCGTTCTTAGAAGAGATCCGCCGCGCCAACAGCCTGCTCCAGTTCCTTGATCCGTCGACGAGATCGGCTGAGAAGGCGCCCCTGGTGGCCGACAAGGGTCTCGCCGCCCAGGCTCAGCGCAAGGTCGATGACTCCGGCATGAAGGGTATGAAGCTCGTCCAGAAGAAGGACCGGGACGAGGAGTATCTCCCTGCCTCCTCCAAGAAGGGTAAGAAAGTCAAGAAGGCTGTCGGAGCTGCGGACAAGCAGAAGTTCACTGTCCCACCATCGGCCTTGGAAGATTGTTCCTTCCTCGGCGTGGAACCCCCAATGAAATCCGAGGATGTTCCTTCCGTGGTTGAGAAAGTCAACGAGAAGCTAGCTTACTGGAAGGAGCATCAAGGAGCCGAAACTAAAAAGGTAAGAATGTTTCTCTGCCGGATCTAAACTGCTTGGCAAATACAATTGTTGCTAACTCACCCAACAGAACGTCGAGAAGGCAAAGAAGGAACTGGAGCGTCTCGAGAAGGCAGAGGCAGACGGCGAAAATGGCGTCAATCATGACAGCAAGGACGCGAAGACGGCAGACAAGGTGGCAGAGACTACCTCTAAAATGGAGGAAGCTACTATCGCCGACAAAGAATAGGAGATCGTGTCCGAGACATTGCCCCTGTCTGACGAGTCCCCCTCATGCGGAGAGCAAGATGATAATGAGATATGAATGCGTCTCCATTGCATACGGATGGCCATATATGGTGAATGGCGGCCATGCTGGTTGTTATTGTCTGGCGTTGAGAACCGAAACCCATTACTGGCGAAGGCCACACAAGTCTCTTGACCGTTTCATGGTACATAGGTTAATTGCATTGGTAGATTTCATGGCTTATGACCTTTTTATTGTCCTGCTAATATGACAACAACAACCATGTGTCGCGGATGTGAGCTTCATCTATAGAGATAGGTGTGTTGTGTTTTGTGCGCTTGCAGGGGAATGGAATTTTATTAGTCAACCTAATAAGTCTTGTAGAAGGTAATCTCTAACTTCACTAAATTCGACAGCGTAATTGACCACCACAAGAACGAACATTCTCCGTCCGTCTTACCTTCGTCAATTTTATCTTTGTGATTTATTATATATACCTCCGACATACGAAGGAAAGGGATAGAAATGGAGCAGTCATTGTAACCAATTCAAGGGTTTTGGTTTGATTAGCCCAGAACAAAGAGTTTAACTTGAACATTGACGCCGTAAAGTCGTCCATGAGTTAATAACCTCAGAAGGGGCGGGCACAAGCATGATCCGTTTTAATTAAGCCATAACAGAGCCATGAAAGTCGAAATACTCTACATGACGATACAGCAAGAGTTTTGCTTCTTCGCTTGTTCTGTTGCGTTCCAGCTTTGTTAGATTGGGGGGAGAAAACGCTTCCATGCTGCAAAACAGGAGGAGAAAGGGGGGATGAACTTACGATAAAACATCTTGCTCTGCGAACTTAGTCCGTCGCTCTTGGCCACCAAATCATCCAGCTTCTCCCCTCTCTGAAGAACGCTCTCGATTGTCTTGTGCAGCACGATCTTGGTCTCGTCCAGCTCCTTCTGGATTCTCAGAATGCTGTCCGCCTGGTGCGGGTCCTGGTACTTGGTGAGGTACTCCTTCAACTCCGGCATGACTAGGGTGGGCGAGCCGGTTGCCCATGAGGACTTGGGGTTCTGTGAGAGGAACTCGTCCAGCTACAAAGCTTTGGTTAGCAAAATGTCCGCCATCATAGTGTCCTCCCATAGCCGTCTTCATCCCTCTCTTCCCTTTTGATTTTCCAAAGCTCGATCAGGCAGCCTCGAGGGAAGAAGAAACGTACTATCTTGGACAGCAGCTGGTGGGCCACTAGTTTCGGATACTGCTGGTCAGATATGATAATCCCCGCAACGCCTTCGGTGCGGGCGTAGCAGTGGAACGTGTTGTCCTGCTCCTCGACGTCCTGCCGTTGCCCGGGCCGGGTCCCCTCGGCCACCTTCTTGGAGAAGAGGGTCATGAATTCGCCATAGCTTGTTCGGGTGAAGCGGGAGTAAGAGCTGAGTTCCTTCTCGCTCACCAGCTCGTGGGCCGGTGTCGACGAGTTGCGGATAATCTATGAGGCGGAAGGGGAGGCCAAAATGTCAGAATCAGAAGAACAGGTCACGCGAGAGAAAGACCGATCGTCAAGGTGCTCCTCCCCTCCGGCGCCAATCTTCTCTCATCAATTCTGCGGATGACTGGGGTTGTGCGTGTACGGAACATACCCCGATGTAGTGAAGCTTCATCCTGGCGATATTTCCTCGTTTGCAGCCTCCTTCAATAACTCTGGCGTAGAGACCTAAACGTCGCGGACCCGACAGGTAGGTCCGCTCCCCTTATCTAGCAAGTGGATCGGTTCGTTCGGAGGGGTGCACAGCAACGGTGCGAGCGTACGTGCGCTGCGCTGTGGTGACAGATTAAATCAATACTCCGTCGCACTGGAACGGGCGTTTTAGAGACCCAGAGGCGAAAGCAATTCGATGTTTGTCGTTGCTATGATAGTTGGGGGATCGCGAGGCGTTCGTTTTGAAACAGGGTTTGAGGCACACGAGTTATGACAGCGAGCAACCGCCGTCGTGCGATGGCTGGGCTTTATTTGAGGGTGGAGGGGTAGTCGAAGACTGGAGCCTTGGCGTTTTGGGGGCTGATTCAGTGGCTGAATTTGGGTTGACAGTGCGTCACATGCACCGCAACAGCGACGGAGATTGACTAGGCTGCCGTATTTCTAGTGGTTGACTGCCCACCAGGTTCAGCTTCAAGTCCCCGCCAAATCTATCTCCTAACCCTAATATGATGCTTCGTAACCGGGGGGTACTAAGGAAAACGAAAGGAGGCAAAGCTGACAAATAAAAGGAAATTTTAGACAAAGGGAGCATAGAGTTATATGAGAAATAAAGGATAAAAGGAAAACGAAGAAAAGGAAGAAGGGGGGGCCAGACACAAGGACAGAATAACACAAGCTCTTAGGGCAAGGGTCAGGCTCACTGTAAACTCAATTCCCCACAACCATAACCATTTGCTGGCCAGACTCATCAGCACAAGAAATACAGGCACCGACAAAAATTATGACGCTCTCATATAACCAATGGAGGGTTAAGTACTTGGCCCTCAAAGAGGCTATCGCGGCCTTGCCTAACGCAGAGCTTGGGCTCGATAACATCGAAGACTTCGATGTGCTTTCAGATGAAGATGACCGCCCCAATGGCGGCGATGTGTGGGACTTCATCTCTGAAGATGAAACAGATATATACAGCAGCGACAACGGAGGCACACAAGGAGACGATGAACTCGGAGCTGATGACGTTCTATTATGGTTGTCTGAAAAATGCGCCGTCCTCGCGATGAAGAAGGGCCTTCCGGCGGACGTTTTTCAAAACCAACTAATGATGATCCTACAATCCGGCAGCCCAGAAGCCGAACTACAGTCTAGCCTTGCAGACCTCGTGGGTTTCGATGACTTTGAATTTATCGTCAATCTACTCGCGCGAAAAGATGAGATTGTGGCTGCCCATACGGTTGCGGTCTCCCTGTCGCAAGGCTCAGAACGAAAGCTGCTGTCAAAAGCTCAAAGAGAGGAAGCTCTAAGGCAAAGGGACCGTGAGCACAAGAGCCAACCGCTTTCTGCTGCCCAGTCTCGGGGACAGCAATACCCACATGTCTACAAGTCGCATCAAACAGGGAATGTGTTGACCCCTTCTGGGAAGCGGTATGCACTTCCTGAAGGGCATGAGAGGCATGAATCCGACAAATTCGAGGAATACACCATTCCTGCGGCTCGCAAGGGGGTTCTCGGTCCTGGCCAGAAACTCGTCCAGATCTCGGACTTGGATGGACTTTGTCGCAACACTTTCAAGGGTTACAAGACTCTGAATCGGATGCAGAGTCTTGTGTACCCAGTCGCATACAAGACCAGCGAAAACATGCTTATATGTGCTCCAACTGGTGCGGTAAGTGGCTGTTCTATTTCTTTCTCTACCCCCTCCTCCGCCATGGAGGGTTGCTAATCAAAGCAGGGTAAAACTGATGCTGCGATGCTCGCCATCCTTCATACCATTGGCCAGTACACGAACCCGAGACCTCTCGAGAATCCCGACGCTACTGCTTTCGCTGTGGATTCCGAAGACGTCAAAATTGTCTATGTTGCGCCAATGAAGGCCCTGGCCGCCGAAGTCACAGGGAAGCTGGGAAAACGGCTTGCATGGCTCGGAATCAAGTGCCGCGAGTACACGGGAGATATGCACCTTACCAAGGCGGAAATCCTCGAGACCCAGATCATCGTTACTACGCCCGAGAAATGGGACGTCGTCACTCGTAAGGGCACCGGGGATACGCAGCTTGTCCAGAAGGTGCGGCTCCTTATCATCGACGAGGTCCACATGCTCCACGACGAACGAGGAGCAGTTTTAGAGTCGCTCGTTGCTCGTACACAGCGACAGGTAGAAAGTACCCAGTCCTTAATTCGAATTGTCGGCCTCAGCGCGACGTTACCCAACTACGTCGACGTTGCAGATTTCTTAAGCGTGAATCGACACGCTGGTCTCTTCTACTTTGATGCCTCATTCCGACCGGTGCCCCTGGAGCAGCATTTCATCGGAGTCAAGGGCAAGCCCGGGCCGAAGCAGAGAGAGGACCTCGACACAGTGGCATTCGATAAAGTCAAGGAAATGCTCAAATGCAACCACCAAGTCATGGTCTTCGTCCACTCGAGGCGAGATACCTTCTTCACTGCGAAAATGCTAGCTCAGAAAGCTATGGACGAGGCCTGCGCCGACCTGTTCGACCCGATGAGCCACCCCAAGTACGATGCAGCCATGCGGGATGTCAGAAAATCTAGAGGGAAGGATATTCGCGAACTTGTGCCAAAGGGTCTTGGCATCCACCATGCAGGAATGGCACGATCAGACAGGAATCTTATGGAGAGTCTCTTTCTAGATGGTGTCATCAAAGTTCTCTGCTGTACGGCGACGCTTGCATGGGGCGTCAATCTACCTGCCGCGGCCGTCATCATCAAAGGAACTCAGGTGTACAGTGCAGAGCATGGCAAGTTTATGGATCTCGGTATTCTCGACGTGTTGCAAATATTTGGTCGCGCCGGCCGTCCTCAATACGAAGACACTGGCATTGGCATGATATGCACCACTCACGACAAGCTCCATCACTACCTCACGGCGGCGACGGAGCAGCAGCCGATCGAGTCGAAGTTTTCGAAAAAGTTGGTGGACAATCTCAATGCCGAGATCAGCCTGGGCACGGTAACATCCATCGCAGAAGCTGTTCAGTGGATAGGATACTCGTACAT
>Ga0247774_1000708_pt1 | contig 16715 bp, 19 predicted proteins | sample UWRJL001104B6_FD_179933 | JGI IMG/M metagenome (GOLD analysis project Ga0247774, IMG submission 179933) | Plant litter microbial communities from Arlington Agricultural Research Station in Wisconsin, United States - UWRJ-L001-104B-6 | ecosystem: Environmental > Terrestrial > Plant litter >... | reverse complement strand
CGACGAAGATCTCGTGGCGGTGCGCGCGTTCGTTTACGTCGATGGACTGGGTCGCGAAGAGGGTCGACAAACGGGAAGTGCGGGTGGATGTAGTTTAAGAGTGCGGAACGGGATTGCTCTTTGGAGCAAGCACAACACAACAGACCCACGAAGGCAGGTACCACACTTTCTGCTCCGTGCTAAGTTTGGACGTCCTGCTCAACGCACTTCAGCGGGTAAATCGAGCGAGGTGGTGGTGTGCAGGCGGATTTGGCCACCGCTCTGGTGCTGTCGGTGCTTGTCGCTCGCTGCAGGACCTCCTGCAACTACTGCTGCACGTCGTTCTCGGCGGATGGATGATTGACGAGGCGAAGCATAAGGAATTAGTCGCAAGTCTCGTTTCCTCCTCCAAACCGTCAACCACCTTGGTGAGAGGTTTGTTGTGGTTTACAAGAATAGGTGCGGATGGGAAGAAAGGAGAAGAGATTTTAGCTCTCGACTCTCCGCTTTAGGGACCGACTGGGGTGTCAGTAACGAAGGGAAAGAAGTACCGGGAGGGGGATTAGAGGAAAGACAAAAAAGGGAGCGTATTCGTAGGGAGGAAAAGAACGCAACCGACGTGAGGGATGAGGAAAGAGAGGAAAGCCTGCAAAGAGAGAAGTCCAAGACAGTGCGGATTCTTGAGACGGGAAATACGCCAGACTACGAGGTTACGAACAGAAGAAGCCCGGGTGCCGCGGCGCGGACAGGGCTCGCGTTGCATGGGACCAGGGACCTAGAGCTGTCCTTGGAGACTCGGGCCTGGGCCTCTGCTTGCGCTGCCGTTTCGCTGCTTTCTGCTGCTTGCACGGATTCTCTGGATGCCGTCGCCTGCAGTTAAGATTGCCCGGGCGTGAATGCGCGACAACAAGTACCCCGGAGTCTTGGTACCTAGCGAAATTAGCGGTGCTTTTGGAGCGCAGGCGCTTGGACTCGCGCGACTGCCCTGCTCTTCGGGAGCCAATTGGGTGTGTCTTATGCAGCTGATTCAGGTACCCAACGGTTCTGATACAAGACGAGAACTCTACCCCCATCTCTGTCCCTTGCGCACCCTTTCCCACATTGCGACCCGACATATTTTTCCTTTTGATTAATTTTGGAGGTGCGGGTTGACAGGGGTCTCGAGCATGGATCCCTGGTTGTGTCGATACAACGAGACCAGCGCCGCTGGTTCTCCATTCGTCTTCACGCTCGAATCTCGTCGGCGGCAGAATTGATTGCCCTGACGCTTGGTCGAAAGATTTACTCTTTGAAGAGTTGAAGCGATTGTGCTCACGAGATGCCAATGCTCCCTCTTCCTTTAGGATCTCGCAGAGTCATACGTGAGTTGCGAGCTCCGAATGCAACGCTAACATCATCCTCCGCCCATGCTTCCTGGTAGTATTTACAAGACTGCAGGATGGAGATGTGAATGTGGCGTTGACTGTCATCTTCAGAACGCCATAACCAAGCACGTCTTCCTCCACTCTCGTGCAGTCTACAGCCGAGTCATATTTTACAAGTTATTACCTCCCACCAAGGCATCTACTCAGGAGTAGAGTAGTTAGGCAATCCAGTAGGCCAGAGAGCATATGGATCTTACGGTGATCCGTTTAAGCAGCGGCAGAAAGTGCTATCAAATCTGATTCCCTCTGCCGTGTGTGCCGTTTCCGCTCCCAAATCATAGATCATTAGATCAAAAAGATGGAAGGGAGGGCCCTTCCTTTCACACAATCAGGTATTAAGCAATAAACGAGCTGGAAGCGCTTCTATTTCCAATGTCGGCCGCGCTTCTTGCGCTTCCACGCATTCTTCTAATTGCTGTTTCCCGGCTATGGTTAATCTATGCGTTCAAGCGGAAGCTTCGAATGCTTCTCAGGGCATCCCCACACCATTCCGAGTTTGACAACATGACACGACTCTTTTTTACTTTTTTTTCTTTTTTTGCATTTCTCTGAGTGCGGTGAACACCACGATAGACAAGCTGGCCAAAGGTCGTTTGTCCCTAGATTAGCGGAAGAAACAGCGATGGTGTCGTCACGTAGTACAGCCGTTCTTTTCCAAAAGCAACCAGAAGTCCACTAGGCTGTATCAGCCATCACACGATTTCCGTCAGATACAGAGACCCGTCGCCATCCGAACTTATTTCTTTCCTCCCTCTGTCATCCAGACCCCACGAGCACCGTTTGAAGCGCGCCGAGAAAAAGCATGGCGGGCTGTTGCAAGTTTTAAGAATTCAGACGTGCTACCAGACTACGAACAACATGGCGCCGTTGGCCCCACGGCTGTAACAAACACACCCATGCTAATAGATGAATTTGATTTTCATAGCCATCCCCAAGTATTCGACACGTCGCGGGCAAATAGACACGCAAAAAGTTGATAAAAATGTTCGTGTCGGGGGTAGTGCCTTTCGATCGGCAGTGCGGCGGCCGGGAAACAAACGTAAATATTTTGATAGACCAGTCCGTGTCATGGATTTGCACTTGCGGTTTCCCGGAAGCCGTTCCGCAGATTTGAGGCGTCCGCGTCGCCGCCAGCATCCTCTCAGATTCTCCGCTAAGACCAAATGTTTTGCGACGGCACACAAATGTCTCACAGACCCGAATGTTTGGCCAGGCCCAGCGCCAAATGCCTCCTCTCATCTACTCCTCCCATCAGCGCTCGAAAAGAAACAATGCCCATTTTGTTTCAGTCGCCTTCCTATCCATGTTGGGGGACCTCACGACGGCCAACAAGCGGTCTAGTTCCCAGCAAACTCTACCGACCCTGAGCTTCTTCTGTCCGCAAGTCTGGGCCTATATTCATACAATTTCGGCCTGCTCTTCCTGCTGCAGCTGACAATACTATTGGCACGCATCATCAGCTCGTGGGCTGCCATCCGGGACTGCAACCCGGGTCCGTTTTCGCTGGCGCCATGGCAAAGTCTGCAAAACGACGATTCCTTTGTTTACGTGCCTCCACTTAGCTGAGTCTATCTGCGTTACCAAGTGGCACGACCGCCTTTCCTGGCCAGGATCCGTTTACGGGAAAAGTTCATGTCGTACCTCACCTGCAGCGCAATGATACGCGGCTGTCCGCGATCACACCCAAGCAGCAGCGTCATTTCGTCAAAAAAAAATTTAACGGAACAGGCGGCGATTGTGTTTGGTAACGACAATCACTCATTTTCAATTCCTTTCCCCAGCCAAGTTCTCCGCTCAATCACATTCTTCTCCCAACGAGTATTTTTCCAATGATGTACGGATAAGTGCGTCGTACAGATAAGTATCAACCCTTGTAGAGCAGAGGAAGCAGCGGTCCTGCCTTCCCGTCCCTTGTCCTGGAGAAGATCAAACGGCTACCGAGTGGTACGTAACGAACGACGATGCTCTCAGGCTAGCACAAAAGGGGCAACCAAGGTTCCCGATGCGTTTCCCTTTTCTTCTTGCTGGGACCTGCTATGCTGGTTCTCTTCAAGGGATCGATGAAGGAAATTGACGAAATTGAGCTTTGGGGCCTCGCAGTCTCACATTTGCTGAGGCAGCGACATCATTGGCCCGTTTCCCAGACCCAAGTTGGGACGAACATGGGTCCGTGGCCCGACAGGGAAAAGGCTCCAGGCTCGACCGACGCTAAATTGCGCCGTTCGCTGCAGCAGGTGCCGTCGCGAAATGACGATGATTTTAAAGACTGCGGCGCTCGCAGCAGCGAGACAAGGAGAGCTTGGAACGATAAACAACCTTGACTAAACGGGCCAATTACAGTCTGCTATATGAATAGCCAGCGAATACGATGCTTGAGGGAGATGTTTCTTGGCCTGGACTGTGGGGAACCTTTCTCAGCGCATGCAGAATGGCCCTAAATTGTGCACGGAGTTGGAATAAACTTGTTCCTATCGCGTCGTCGTGAAATGTTTCTCTCGTTGTTTCGGCCTGGTTGGTTTGTCCATCCGTCTTGTGGCTGCGACAGCCAGCGTCAGTAACGAATTTCAAGGTCTCCACTCCTTGTCCAGCTTTATCATTCTTTAAGGCCGAGAGCCTCGTGATAGCTTCCATCTTACAGTGCACCGCTGTGCTGATGTCGCTTACTTCATCAAACTCTCTCAGCCTGATCCTTTCATCCCGTCAGCATCCCCCATACCCACGTCTTCCGAGCACGCTGGCTGGCCAGATCCCGAAAGCTCCGATTCTCCATCTGTCCAACATCGCGTCGGGTCGGCCAGTTGGCCCCCAGAGGCAGACCACACACCTCTGCCAGATTAGGCGTCATCGCGACCCCACCATCGGAATTGGGACACTCGCCATCCCAAGATGGATGCCTTCCCCAACATGCCGTCCATCGCCGATTTACCCATTACCCATCGCGGCAATGTCAATTTATCAACTGATGACCTGAAATCCCGTCTTCGGTCTCCCGGTCTCCCGTCTTCCTCTGCGGGTCGGCAGCTGGCGCGTGTAACGCCGTGCTAACAAAAGAAATGCCCCCCCTGGTCCGTCTGACGCACGTAATCAATTTAGGCGCCAGAATCGCTTGAACCACTGGCTCACGGGGCCCGACAAGGCGACCGACACGCAGGTCGGCCCAATTGGCCAATCATGCAGGCCGCGACTGCATCGGCCTGCGTTTAATCCGTGTTAAATTTGGGGGCAATTTATCTCCGTCAGGAACAGGCGCGCGAACCCGCAGCGTGCGGACCCAAAATCCCAAACTTCGTCTCCGAGGCGGTACCGAATCCGCTCTCGCGAAGCAATTCTCCCGGTGGGGAAGAGGGTTGTCGAGGTACAGGAAGTCGCTGCATCTTCCTCCAGCTAGACTTTGTTTTGGCCCCCCTCCACTTCTCCACGGCCGGCCGAGAATTCAACCGCCACCCACCACCGTTCCCATGCAAGCTGCAATGGCCTGCAGGACGGTGCGGACGCGATGCAGGGCACTAGAATCAAGAAGGCTGGAGGGAAAGAAGCTTTGCGCTCTCGCTGCAGGTGGTCGACCTACGCTCGGCGGGCACGTCATGTTTCGTCGCCTGTGCAAGTATGCAAGTGCGCAAGTCAAGCAACCTGCTGCAGGATTTTTCGCGCCTCTCCCTTGGAAGTTTCGGTCGCAGGGCCTGTCTGTCTGTTTCGCCGTGTCACATTTCCCAACAGAGTGCGCCTGCCCGAGAGACCCTTCGACCTCAACAGAGGCGATCGACTCAGTATGGTGGCGTGGTCGCCGCAAGGGCATCAGTGCGTACAGAAGCACGACCACGACCTTGACTTTAGCCAGCCCATCAAGTTGCGCCCTCACCACACTGTCCACGCACGCTTTGCAAATCTTTTGCTGGCGGTGCAGAGTAGATGCAGATTGTTTTCCTTTAAGACTGGAGTCTCGTGATTGGAACTTGATTTTTTTTGGGAAAGGTTCGGTTCACTAGCGACTGGTTTTGCACTTCGGGACTTGCAGAGTCTCACGTCGGACCATCAGCCAGACATGCTTCTTTCGTCCGGCCTTTTTTTTTGGTGCCGAAAATCTTGCGAAAAATGATCAACTCCCATCTGCAAGTGACTGCCCATCAAAATCGCCAGAGTTTTCAAGACTTTCCTTTTCCGATCGTTGTCCGAACTGACGAAGCTGGGTGGCGTTGTCGCAACGAGATCGATCGTCAGAACTGCTCTCGGACCACGGCTACCCCGCGGTTGAGCATCGTCAGAGTGGTGGGGCAGACACACTCGCACACTCAGTAGAGCTCGCAGTCTGGCCTTTTCGGCCAGAGCCTTTTCTGCCTGACGTCCGACCCCAACTGCAGCCGCCTGCTTTCTGAGGGCGGTTGGACATCTTGCGTTCTTGGTAGGTTTTGTTGAACCCCGGGCCAGCCAGCAAAGGCGTCCGTCCTGATGTGGAACTGCTTGAGAGCACCGGGGTTTATTCTCTGGGTCTGGTGGGCATCTGGCCTTGACTCGACGACCATGGCATCTCAATGCGTTATGATCGCCAAACAGATCTTCATGGCGTGCGGCGCTTGACGGGTGGACCAGTTGGCACCTGTCAAGTGCGTGCGCCATACGTCTGTACTCTACTCTGACACACCCTTTTCGATCGTTATGCGAGCATGTCTTCGCATGATTCTCCTCCTCTGGCAATGCTACACTACGAGGGTTGGGCCGCTGAAAGTGCCATGAAGACGTCCCATCGACAAGGGCTGCGATTGGTTTGATGGACCGGGGATTGGAAAGCCACGAGCCGCGCGCAAGGATTCCTCTTGTGGGCTCCTGACCAAGATCCAGGTAAGGGTAAGCTGGCCCCTCAGCCTTGCGAACTCGGCCTTAAGAAGGACGCTGCTGCCTTGTCCGGGTCCGAACCTCAAGACGATAGGGGACCTGAACCATAGTTTTTGAATCAACGGATACAAAGGAGTCTACCATTTTTTTTATTCTCCTCAATTTGCTTGCACCTTCACAAGTATTGGCACACTAGAGACCATGGTAGGTCACGATCCAAAATGCAAGGTGCTGTCCACATGGGACGGGAGCGACATCCCATGGCGATCCAACACTTACCAAACGAGTATTCCGTCGACGATAGGAAAGAGCTTTTTTTTTTGCCCTCGGACAAGGTGGCCCCCCGATTGAATTACCCGTGATCGGAGGCTCGCTCCAAACAATTTCCAGGCAATATTTTGTCTGGGAGGAAGTGCTTCCCGTGATGATGAACCCTCGGAATGTTATGGGAAGGGAGAGCGTAATGGCTAACAGGCTGGTCCGTTGCTCTTCTCTCCACTGTCCGTAATAGTTTGGGACTGTTTGGAAGAGCTTGGATCTCTACAAAACGTCCCGTCCGCAGACGAGGCAGACTGTCGACCGTTTTGATGCAGCCATGCGAGTTGCGAGTGTGACCTCCACTCTTCCGCTCTTGGTGCTTGGCCTGGCAAAGAATCTCTTTTATGCTGGCAGGTTACCACCAGCCATGCGATCCCACACGCACACGCGCAGATGAGTTAGATCGTGAGTGCAATGCGCCACGCCAACCGTCGTCGATAGAATATTTTTGCGGGGGAGCACCAACAGGATCCAACCGTTGCAGCCCGAGTTAGCGGTGACGATGCAGGTTGATGAGGCTGACTTGGATCGTGGCTGGAGCCGTAGAGATCCACAGAGGACCCCAGTGCAACCCTGAGCTGTTCAGCTACGGCACTCACGGCACCCGTCGGTATGCAAGGCAATATCGAGATGCCAGTACGGTTGAGGCTCTGCAACGAACACCCGCTGATGAATTCCCGGGGAATTGTCAGTGGCATTGCTCGGTCAAGAAGGCGCTGTAAAGGAAAACCTGCGAGTGTTGGTGTGACTGTGCCTTCCCCACAGTCCACGGCCACGCATGCACTCTGCCTCTCGGTTCTGGTAGATCGCCCTGTCGTTGATTTTTACTGCTGGCTTGGATGGGGGGCCCTGCTTCCGCTCCCGTGCCGACCAGCCCGCTCGTTCCTACCACAAGTGCAAGATCCATAGTAGCAGTGGCAGCTGGGTTTGGGTAGCACACGTGGGGATTGCAAAAAAAAAACGCGGCTCGCCTTCCCCTTCGCAGGCTTGCCGTTTCAGCCTCCCTGATGATCTTCAAAACCGACCACAGGCTTAATCGTGGATCTCCCAAGCTAAGGCCTCGTCAGCCAACAGGATCGGGGGTTTTTAATAACTGCTTGGGGCTTTCCTGCTACATACTTTATCCCAGTTGCTTATTGGGGGCGTTGGTTGACGGAGGTTAAAATGGAGAGGGATGGGCGGGTTGAACTACTAACATAACGGACCATTCGCATGGTTGCACCCTTTTTGGTCGATAGAGATAGCATTGGAACGACAAGGCGTAATTGGTCTTTCACTTCTCCAGGCCTTTTCCCCAAGGTGTTGAAGATTCGGCGATTTTCTTTGATCCCGTCCTTTTGCATTGCGCTCGAGCATCGAGATACTGTAGTTTGGTTCACCGCATGATTCGAGCCAAGCCCCCGCATAGAGATGGTATTATGCCGATGATCAGAGGGCATATTTACATCTGTGGGTTGTTTTCCCTTCCCTTGTCTCCTGCACACCGCCAGATAGGTGTCTTTGACAGGCAAGATCGATGGAAAGAAAACCGTGCTCAAGTGGTGGGTCGATCCTTCCATGGCAGTCCAAGGTGCCTGGGGATAATGACGGTTGCTACTATATAAAACCTATACGGCTCTGGCATTGATGATACCTACCCCTCGAACCCGGGGTTTACGTGCTAGCGTCGAGAGAGAACCAGGTGCGGGTAGATGCATATTAACGAATGCAAGATGCAGACCTCGACTGGCATTGACGGCGGCTCTTGCACCTGATACTAGTGCCGGTGTTGGCTGGATGGTTTGTATGCCCGTCGTGCCCCGATGCCGGGGTTCGAATGACATGGCATCTGCCACTGCCCTCCTGTCGATGCTGCCAATACCCTTGTGTATGCTTCACAACCCGGTCAAATGGAAACGGGCAGGGAGGGGGAGAGGGTGGGAAAGCAGACATCAATATACCGAATGGCGTATGCCGGCATATGGAAGTTGGAGTAGACGAAAGAAACAGACAACGGCATGTAGGCAGGTAGTCAGGGTGGCCGTGGAAGAGACAGATATGGACGATCTCCTTGATTCTAGAGAGATCCGGAAAGTTTCCAGGCAAGGCATCAACACGCTCGTTTGGAATGACTGGAGATTGGCACTGCACAATGATGAAGGCAAGCTTGTCAATATTTAGAAGTGATATTACAAAGACGAAACAGTTAGTGAGGGGAGATTGTCTTGACCTTGTTGAGCCTCGTGATGAACACGGCGGTAGATGAGAAAGAGCGAATCATCTTTGGGCTTTGCTAGAAGCCAGGAACAAGGAACTTGGCCAATCCACCCCCGGCGAGATCCAGTCCCGATCCAGTCCCGATCCAGTCCCGATCCAAGCCCCGGATCCGAGGAAACGTAGAAAGCGGGAAGCCGGCCACGGTTGGGTTGCAAGGGCTCTCTTGGGAACCTCATTTACGTGGAAATGGTGTAGTGTAGATCCTGGTTATTGCCGGAGCGGGGATGTGAGAAGTGACCGCGAACGGTATTCAGCACCCAGTTTTAGGCCGCCAGAAGCAAAGGAGTGCATGGCCATTCGATAGTGACAGCTTAGGTATCAACAGCAATGACGCAGAGTGTCTTGCAATCAGGGAGTCCCTGAGTGGGTATATCTGGCGGTATATGAAGACAGGTCTCGTGGTGGGGATTGTAATGTTCGTCGCCGGCGGATAACCGAAATGTACTGTCATACACTGTAGGTCCGTGCTAGCGGACTCAGGTATTGACGTGCCGAGGCACAGGTCTAATTAGAAAGGCTTCTCATGGTCTTCGACTGCCGTGCCCTGGTGGTTGAAGCCGATGACCAGCTCTCAAGATAGTCCTGAAGTGTAGGTCTGTGAGGCTCTGGTATCGGTTTCCATAAACATACTATGATCTGGGCGTTACTACAATTCTCGCAGTACTCCTTATGCTTTCAGTCTTCTAATATAAACACTCTCTGGTCTTTAGATATCTGGTGAGAAACCATCCGGACTCTGAGAACCTCAACTCTCTCTCTCTCTCTTTTCCGGCTTGCAATCCACCCCCGCGCAAGGCGTTGGCTATAGCGGGAATGGCTTCCCCGGAAATCGAACGCAACAAGGCTTGTTCCCAAGAAGCAGATGGCCGTCTTGTGAGCCTGGTCTTCCGATCGGCAGCTGTGAGGTGGTTGCCAAGAGGTGTCGGTGAAGCCAAAGGGACGGAGGAAGTCAAGGGGAAGAGATGCCAAACCCAGAAATATCTCAATTTTCTTCTTCATGTCTCCTAATAAAGCATTGCGCACAATAAAGAAAGCGGTTTGCTTAGCAAAAGCCATCGTAATAAGGTGCGAAATAGAAAAGGTCCAAAAATTAGCCTACCAAGGTAATGGATCCCCACCCCGTAGGACCCGACACGTTGGCACTGAGCGCTAAGGGTGGAACGGTATGAAGAAGAAAAGAAAATAAGGAGAAGGTGAGGGATGGGAGGGAGCTGTTATTCATAGGTTGGCGGAGGCGGTGAGATTGGCAAAGTCGGAATCAATAGTTATTCTTTTGGAATCTTGCTAGTGAGATGACGGAGGTTCGTCGAAGTTGCGGAAGTCGGTCGAGACCTATGGACGTCGGTTGAGGCTCGTGAAAGTACTGATTGAATCATCTGGCTCTGTTTTCTTCAGTCCAAATGGGTCAGAAACGTAGCGTGGGGCCTTGAGATGTATTCTGGAGTGTGTTGAGCCAGTAGGACTCGCGGGTTTCAGCCTTGTTGATTCGGAGATGAGTCTGGATCTCGAGCCCTGAGGCCCGCGGTCCTCGTATCATCTGTTGGCATTCTACGTCTAGGCCATACGTAGTTTCGACCAGGAACTTCTCTTATGTTCCGGGATCGCCAGTAATAGGAGCCTAGTTGGTTCTAAATATGATCGAGCATATCACTAACGGCTTTACTTTAGGTTATCCTCCAGCCGTCAGCGGACAGGATAAACCCGACTCCTTTAGTTCCCCTAAAAATCAATCGCTTTGCGAAAAAGAAACCGACCAAGAAACGATAGCAGCTGATGTTATACTGATGCGTTGGCTGGCCAAGTTCACCAAGTGCTTCGCCGTCGGATACACCATTGTCATGAGCTTCTGACTCACGGCTCTGATGACATACCTCAAACACTCGGCTCTCACCACCAGGAATCAAGCTCACATTTAGGAAACAAGGGCCGACCACAGCGGCCTCGTGTCCGTTACATGACGTGTTGAGACGGAGACTCCAACTAGACTCAGCACCGCACTCAGCACCGCACTCATAGGGGAGAGCATCAAGAGACGGCAGTGAGAGAAACCAAGGAACACGCCGCAGCCATACACATAGTCACTGCCTATCTATTCCTACAGACAGCCCGTCCCTTCAGACCTTCCACTCTCCGACTCTATCTATGCTTTCCTTCGCCAACCCGTTTAAGCATAGCCTAGCCCTGTAGCCCCGGCCAGGCAGCCCCTCCGCCCCCTACGATCCAGGGAAACTAGACATGTTGCGCGGACCAGGCGGAAGGAATCGATCATCAGAGAATGCGTGACCTTTCACAATACGAACACCAAGGGGCTCCCGCAGCAGGGCGCGCGTGGTGTTTGACTTCTCTGAACCATGCCTACCAGGGATCTCTTCTAAGTCTCTCCCCTCTTCCTGTTTTCCTTGTGACGTGCCTTCTCAGTGTTCCAAAGGATGCCCCGTCTTTGTGCAGAAGTCCTTGCTATTCTATTCCCTGTATCTTTTGTTTCTGGCACACCGCGTGGAGCCTAGCGAAGCCGCGTTCTTTTCCTTCCTATCCCTATAGCAAAGAGCTCTTTGTGGGTATTATTTGGGTTGATTAGAGGAAGTAATCGGGTGTTCCTGCGGATAGAGTTAGATGATTGATCTCAAATAAGACAAATAGGGTGGGGTAGCGCGAGGGCTAAAGGAAACTTACGCCGTGAGACCATCGGTTCTCCAGCTCTTGGGCATGGATCGAATTGCAAGCTATGGAAACGTTAGACCGTGGCATTAACGGAACTCTCTGGCAGAAACGTACAATGTGTACTTCAGGTGCTCGTCAATTTCCATGATGGCAGCCTGATTGCCACACCTGTAGCAGTAGTTTGGCGCTAAAGAACCCTTATCAGTATTGACCGGTTGGGGTGAAACCCAGGGAGCATACCAGAGAATATGGTGACCACGTTCCTGTCCTGGGACCAGTTGTATCCCTCCATCACCAGCTGGTGGGCTCGCGCAATCAGCGTCAGCCCGTTGTTGTGATTGAACGCCTCGGAAATGTCCTGGCCAAACGTGTACCCGGCGCCGCGAGGAGAAATACCCCAGCCGCACCGATCATCCGGGTCGGACCACAGCAGATCGCACATGGGACCTTCGTGCGGCACTTCCTGGATGCGGTCCAGGGCGCGAATGTTGTCCAGCGTGTCGATACTAGGCGACAGACCACCGTGAAGACAAAATATCTGGTTGTCGATCAAGGCCGTGAGAGGCAGGTAGTCGAACAGGTCGGTAAAGTACTTCCACACATTGGCGTTGCCGTACTTGCGAAGACACTCGTCGTAGAACCCGTACACCTGCGTGATCTGGCGCGACTCGTGGTTGCCGCGGAGGATGGTGATGCGCTGCGGGTAGCGGATCTTGAGGGCCACAAGCAGGGTCACCGTCTCGACCGAGTAGTATCCTCTGTCCACGTAATCGCCTGTTGATGAAGGATGATGCACATGTTAGCGAACGGAGCATATTCTCGGGCCGCGACAGGGGTCGCGAGTGCCTCGATGGAGGCCGCCTGTACGGGGAGCATCACACACCCATGAATAGATAGTTTGTGTCGGGGTTGGGACCGCCAATCTTGAACAGCTCCATGAGATCGTGAAACTGGCCGTGGATATCACCGCAAACGGTAACCGGGCATTTCTAGCAGCCTTGGGTTAGCGGCACAGCATGGCCGGGACCGTGGCCCACCCGAAACGATGAAGAAGCAGACATACCACCGGCTGTACGTTGGATTCATCTTGGAGGACCTCCCGCGCCTGTAGCCATCAATCAGCAACGTTGTCCAGACGCCGAAACGGCGCGAGAGCAAATGAACTAGCCAGCGCATCTAAGGAAAACACGGGCCCGACAATGGCTGACACGCTCCGAACCCATCGAATGCTCGACCCGGAGCTCTCGTTCGCTGCGACGCGATCGATGGCCTACCGCCACTGTGGTGCATATCAAACAGGTGGCGACAAACCTTTTCGCAAAGCCGCTGCACGTCCGCCTCCGACAGTTGCTTGCACTTCATCAATCCTTCAATCCACCCATCGAGAACCGGTATCGTTGTCGGCTCGACGTTGGCTGTCTGAAGGTCGAGGGGAACCCGCCCGACATCCTCCATGGTGGTGTCCATCTTTGCCTGATTTTTTTCTCCCGTGCCTCAAGTCGGAGCAGAAATTAGGACTTGAATCGTCTTGCCTGCCGTAATAAAGACGACAAGAGAGCAGAGGAGGACAGGAAAATTTGCGAGAAGTCTGCCGCTGCGAGAAGCGTTTGTTATTGTGGAGCTGATGGCGGACGAGTTTATCGTCGCTCGTCGTCGCGCCAGGTGTAGTGGTTGGTACGGGGAGTCAGTGGGGATGACGTTTCGTACGTGGACGCCGATTGAGATTAATTTTCGGTGCGGAGGATTGGGATGACACGAGACCAGGCTGCTGAGGAGGGGGATTCAGCAGCGTGCAGTGCAACCCGTCGTTGGGCAGGAACCGTGGCGGGGCTGCTCTTTTAGTGCCGAGTCCTGATCAAGGGCAAATCTGCGCCTTTGGCGGTAAGATTGGTGGTACCATAACAGTCAAGTAACCTAGAATTTGGGTGTGCCTGTCCTGCATGCCGACTTCCGATCCACAGTTTGTCTTTGCGTGGCGGTACGTCCCGCCCTGTCCTTGTTTCTGGCGCAAGGCCGAGTTTCCTTCGAACAAATATCAAGTACCTCTTCACTCCAAACTTTGCCTGCGATTCCCCCTCGATGCAACTTCTTGTCGCTGTGTATACATCTGACGATAGCTGCAATGTGGACAGTATTATCCCCGTGTTTCTGCCAAGAACTCTACGTGCCTCATGAGCGATCTGAAAAACGGAACCTGAGAATTCCGTGATGGAGACCCGATACGGCGGGAAGCGCCTTTGCAAGAGGTGCCGGAAAATCAAATTTGAGGATGTGTTCTCCAAGTTCCATCGCACCAAATACAACATGGTGCGGAAGATGGGCGAAGTTAAGTACTGGTCAGACAGTACCTGCCAGCTTTGCCACATCCTGAAGGAGACGATGAAAGAGAGCCCGTCGAATAGCAGCTACCTGGCATCAGTTCACAGCCGTCGTGTCAAAGAACGTGGGTTGAAGACCGTTGACACAATCATGCTTCAAATACCGAATCCCGGTTCTCACCTCCTCGTTCCCCTGCGAGGATCAAATTCCCTTGTTCGTATCTTGGAGCCCTTCATTTCATTCGAGGTAGTTCGCGACTGGCTGAAATTTTGTTACTCGAACCACACCAAAGCCTGTGCATCAACTCGAGATGGGGTGCCGGCAGGTGCAATCCCCTATTTTCGACGAATTGATTGTAATACTGGCGATATTGTTCCAGGAGACGGTATTCCCTATGTGGCTCTCAGCTACGTATGGGGCGCAAATGCTAAGTACCCCAAGTTCTCGCGGCGATTACCTGACATCGTACCGAATACGATCCAAGACGCTATCACAGCAACTCTCGAGGCGGGGCTCCAATATATCTGGATTGACCAGTATTGCATCAACCAGGATGACCGCGACGAACTCCAAGCCCTGGTTTCGAAAATGGACCTTATATACAACCTCGCACAGCTTACCATTATCGCCGCAGCCGGAGTGGATTCCGAGTACGGCCTCCCAGGGGTAAGAGCTAGGAAAGTAAATCAGCCGCAGGCCAAGCTCGGCTACTGCCGCCTGGTATCTGTCATGGAGGACCCGGCGAATCTCATCAAAGAGTCGCGTTGGTTTTCCCGTGGGTGGACTTACCAAGAAGGAGTGCTCTCGCGAAGGCGGCTGGTGTTCACCGAAGAGCAGGCATACTTTGAGTGCGCTGGCATGCACTGCTCGAAGTCCGTGAATCTTCCCTTACATAGCCTCCACACGAAAAGTGGACAGCGGTTCCAAACCTGCCACAGCAATGGTTTAGATATGGGTATATTTCCGAGAAGTTTGGGCGGAACAGGATGGGAGGTTGTGAAGAGAATCCAGGAATATTCGTCACGAACACTGACGAACCCCGACGACATCCTATATGGGATGAGCGGTATATTTAGTGCCATCAGGAAGGGCCGCACTCAGACCATCCAATGTATTGGCGTCCCGATTCTTCCAAGACCCCCGAAGCCGAGTGGGATGGGGTATGGGACTGCAGACAAAGCAAGAGAGACACACCAGGCTTACGAATGGTCACTGGACCGTGGCTTCGGTCTTGGACTTTGCTGGGATGTAGAAAACCCCACCACGAGGCGTCCTAGCAATAAGAAGGCATTCCCGAGCTGGACGTGGGCCGGCTGGATGGGGCCAGTGAAGTGGGAATTCGATGAGAACAGCTGGAGATTGAATGAGGGCGACGAGGACCTGAGAGTAGAGGTTGAGCTTTGTGAATCACCGACGGTTCCCTTGGACGAGTTTACAAGGTCGTACGATGAGATGAATTCTTTGGTTTCAGGCATTCTGCGTATAACTGGATGGGTCACTACAGTTGAGCTTCGACAACGATCTGATGGTAGTTTGGCGGCTTATGTTAGGGGTGGAGATGGACAGAAATTAAACTGGGGCAGGAGTGGTGATTTGGGGTTCAAGTTCACGGCGTGCGATGCCGTTCTCCAACCACCTGCGAGGCTTTTAGGCATACATGTCGGACAGGGTGTCAAGGGGAACTATGGCCAGCTGGTTTTGGTTGTTTCTGAGGGGTCTGAAGGAGTCTATCAACGTGTTGGATTAGGCCGACTGACGTGGAATAACATGGAGGGGCACCGCCGCGAAGAGGAATGCTTATACCGGTTTGATCAAACTCCGCCTGTAGTCGAAAAGGCACTCATGACGTTGCGTTTAGGGTAGGAATCATGAATCCTGTTATGTTGTGTCCGTAGCTGGGGTGCATCGAGCGATGTAGTTTATTGCCTAACCTCGACGCTTTCTTGTCATTTTTCTGCCGTCATGGCTGCCGCAGCCTATTTAGGCAACCTTGTTCTATGCAATGGCAAAGAAGCGCATTCCTCTGTGCTCTGGGGCTTGAAAACCGGGAGTGAACACGAGTGTTGTATTGTTCAAGTGCCCACCAGCCCACTCCTGTGTCACTAGTATATTCCATCTAGAAATCAACATGAATCTGTCTCGAGGCGTTGGAGAGCAATTTCGCTAATCGCGCCGCCACGACCATGAGCCTGGTTCCACCTGAACCTGTCTCTCTATTGTAAACCAAGGCCAACAGGGCTCAGCGGCCCCGTCGGGTCCTCCGTGTCCCGCCCAATTAAGTTCCGAAAGTCGAGTCCCACCTCGGACAGCATCCTGGCGTGTTCCCGAGCCCTAGCCATGCATTCCGTCCAGACCTGGCCGTCGCGGGGCGTCCCGCTGAGTTGGCGCGCCAAGATGACGTTAAAGGCTTCGACCTCGCCTTTGGCCCACCGCACACAGGCGCTCATCATGGGCGGTGGGAAGCACGCTTGGAAGCACACGACGGTGTTGCGGATGATCTTGAAGTAGATGTATGAAATTTCCCATATGTAGAGGTGCAGATCTCCTTGAAATATGCATTGCCTGTGTCCTTGTTAGCCGGTCCTGTCCTGTCATCGTCAAAATACGCACCTGTATCGCTTCAGTATCGTGTTGCTACGAGCGGCTAGATACGCCTCTCTTGCTCGATCCTCAAACCCGAGACGGGTCAGCCACCCCACGTTTTTCCTCGCCTTCGACTGATCGTTGTGAGTGGCCTCAAGCTCGCGGATGATGAGCGCTGCCAGTCGAGCGCACCGCTCGTCCACCTTGAAGTTGATAAAATCTTGTGCTACGGCGTTGTTCTTGAGCCCCCGCGCCAAACCTTTCAGCTTCTCGACCCGCGACACGGCAGGCTCGAATCTCTGGAGTGCGACGTTGATGTCTAGCTCGTCCATTTCGCCCTCGACC
>Ga0247774_1000707_pt1 | contig 16720 bp, 17 predicted proteins | sample UWRJL001104B6_FD_179933 | JGI IMG/M metagenome (GOLD analysis project Ga0247774, IMG submission 179933) | Plant litter microbial communities from Arlington Agricultural Research Station in Wisconsin, United States - UWRJ-L001-104B-6 | ecosystem: Environmental > Terrestrial > Plant litter >... | reverse complement strand
CGGTTTTGGGTGATCGTACTTGGAAGCGTACAGCTGGCTGTCGATGCCGTTTTCCTTCAAGCGACTCGCAACCGTCTCGGCCAACGTAGCGACGGCCCCGCTGTCATCGGCTTGATTCACCTGCTCGCTGATGTCGATCACAATCGCCACCTGCTGCCGTTGGGGTACCTGGTACCCGACCAGCTTGACCGGCCCCGAAGCGCAACCCAGGACCGCCACCGCCACCGCCGAACCGAAGGACTTACCCAGCATTTCCGCCCCGGATGATACACGATCCGAGCGCGCAGCAACCCGGAAATGCCAAGCGCAAAACGCGCGCACGGGAACACCCGCTTGGATGGAGTCACTTGGACGGAGCGGGAGTGGTCGGCGCTGGTGCAGGCTCCGGCGTGAGCACTTTGCCGACGCCTTCGATTGCGTTCTTGATCGCACGCAGGTTGGTCGAGCCGGCGAGGATGAACAGTGCAGAGAAGTTGCTCGAGCTGACGACGCTCCAATCGTTCGGCACCGAGTAGAGGTTGGCGACGATCGATTGCCCCCAGCCGTAACCGAGCTGAGTGCCGAACAAGAGCTCGCCGCCGTCCCCGTAAGAGCCCAGCCCCAAAGAGAGTCCGAGCCGGTGAGCGCGCCCTTGCACCAGGTTTCCCAGGGACGGGGCAGGTTCTGGCACAAGCGGTGCGAACGGGCTCAAATTCGTCCACAGGCCGCCGAGCACGCTCAGGCGCGGAGACATGAAGTACTCGCCGCCGATGGCGGCGTTCAGGGTCGGGTGCATGCGCTCGGTGTAAGTCGCCTGGAAGCTCGAGGTCGTGAGCGCGTTATCGACCGTCGAGGTACTGTCCACTTGCATCGTGCTGGCCAAGCCTTCCCGATAGCCAAAGTTGAACGAGGCATCGGCTTCGAGCGTGAGTCGCTCGAACGCCTTGCCTACGCCCACGGCAATGCGCACCGGTGGCTTGGCGCGAAAGCTGCCCGAGCCGCTCGCCATCGTTGCGGCAGAGCCCGTCTCCGCCTCCAACATCTGATGGAGAGTCGCCACGTAATTGCCAAAAAGGTGCAGCGATGGGACCTGAATGCTGGCCCCGAACGTGACGCCGCCGAGCTGGTAGGTAGCGCCTAGGATAGCCGTGAGATCGACCGAGAAGCCGTTGCTGGCGGCGCCGAGCGAAGATTGTACGGCGCTGCCGTCGATGGTCGAGGTGATGGCCGCCGCGTCTTGAACGAACGACAGTGTCGTGTACGCCACCTGGAGCGAAGCGCCGAGCGCGAGCTTGTCGTTGACCTGCGCGCTGTAACTCGGGCCGACTTGCACGCGGTTCCATTTTCGAGACAGCGACACGTCTTGCGCGGTGGTTCCGGCGGCCGTGGCTGCGTGCACGGAGCGCGCAGGCACGACCAGATCCTCGGCTTCCAGCGTCGCCACGCAGACCGCGAATTTCTGGCGGCCACCTTTCCACGGCGTGGGATCGTCCTTGGGCGCCGCCGCCTGGTCCTTCAGTGCGGAAAGGGAGAGAAACAAGCAAACCGTGGAGGGCACGGTGTTGATGCGAGAAGAGGAGATCGAGCGATCATCGAGCGACAGCTCGCCAAAGCGCGGATCGACGCTCGATGGTTGATGCCAATCCTTGAAATGATTGACCTGCAGCGCCAAGAAATTCACGCTGAAGGCCAGCCGGCGATCATCGATGCCGACCACGGTCGCGGGATTCAAAAACGGTGCCGCGCCATCGCGGCCGAGCGCAACGCCGGTGTTGCCCATGAGCGCGCTTCTCCCCCCGAGCGGCGAGGAGCGATCATTGGCCTGCGCGCGAGCGCGCGTCGCCCCCGTGAGAATCAGACCGATGATCAGGGCCGAAAGGAAAGCATGCCACGCGGTGCGGGCAGCGTCGTTCATGGATTTACCGCTCGTCCGCAGCACGGAGCTAGGCTTGTCACGGCGCCGCTTCGTTGTCTCAACATTCCTGCGCGGGCGACCGCGAGCGTTGATGCCACGCCGTAACACAGCGCGATACGGCCCGGCGTGCTCGCGCTGCGCGCTCCGCGACGCGCTTCGCGATACCCGAAGGGTACGCCGGGGCCCACCCGCCGCCGGCTGCGCCGGAGGTGGGGGCCCGGGCGACTGCGCTCGCCGAGCCCCGCGCCATTCGCGTCAGCGATCGAAGCGATAGGGCGTCTGTTGCGCGCAGGCGCGCTCGCCAAAGCGTTCGCTGAATGCCACGAGCTTGGGATACGGCGTGACCGGAAGGACTCCGCGAAAGCTCAGATGAGTGACCAGGCAAAAGGCCGTTACCTCCAGGAAGCTCAAGGAGCGTTCGCTTGGTAGCGCAGCAAGCACCGGGTCGATTTGCTCATCGAGCCAGGTCAGCGTGCCCTCGAGGCTGCGGCGCAGCTTTTCGATGTTGCCGCCGGCGTCGGCGCCCGCGAGCTGGGCCATGACCACGCTCACCTCGGTGGACATCGCAACCAGGATGAGCTCTTGCGCGTTGGCGCTGAGCGGGCGCTCGAGATCTTCTGGCCAGACCAGTAGTCCGCCGCTCGGGGCGCGACGCGAGAGCGCGCGGCAAATGTTCGAGGCACCGAACCAAGTGCCTTCGGCAGCTTGCAGAACCGGCAAGCGAAGTGCCGGATTGCCGCCGTAGTCGGCGGCGTCGAGGGACATCAGGTCGGGGACGATGCGAAGCTCGTAAGGCACACCGAGCTCGGCGGCGTAGATGCGCGCGATGCGTGTGAAGCTCGAGCTCGAGCGTCCAAACAGTACCAAGCCTGAGCTTTCGGGAGCGCCGGACATGATAACAACATCTGGCAAAGCTCGCGGCTACGCAAGCGCCTTGGTGACCCCGAGCCGAGCTCGGTCAACGCTCCTTTTGCCGTCCCGGCCTGATCGCCGATCTCGACGAAGGTCACTACTTTGCCTAACGCCAAGCCGGGGGCTCCAAGCCAATCAGCGCCCCAGTGTCGACCGTGCTTGGCAAGCCCTGCCTTCACGCTCGAATGCCGCTGAGCGCGAGGCGCAGTAGGCGGCGGGCGCTGGTGGGATCGTTCTCGGTGGCGACGGCGATCGCGTTCGCTAACAGCATGAGGTCAGCCGTCGTGGTGTTCTCGTCCAACGCGCTCACGGACGAGGCACGGACGACGAGAACGTCCAACACGTCGCGGACCATATCGGTGCAACAGATCTCTTCCGCGGTGAGCCCGTCTGGGCCGGCGAGCAGCGCCGTGGCGAGCCCGCGGTTGGTAGCGGAGTAAACAGTCAGATCTTCGAGCCAGGTGGCGAGCTCTGCCCCGGGGTCCGTGCCTGGCTGAGCGGTGGCGCGCGCGCAAAGCTGGGCGACGCCATCCCGAAAGACTGCCTCGAGCAAGGCACGCCGCGACGCGAAGTGGCGATGCAAAGTCGCAGAGCCCACGCCCGCGCGACGAGCGATCTCCTCGAGCGACGCTTGCGCGCCGTCTCTTCGGATCAGCTCCGTCGCGGCCGCGACGAGCAGCTCACGATTGCGTCGGCCATCGGCGCGCAGCGCCTTCGCAGAATCCAGCGCCAAATTTTTCCTCAGTGAGCTCCTCGACAAACGGGGTAGGCCCCCGTATCTTGCCACGAGCATAAACGGTGGGCTACCCCACTTATGACGAGGAGCGTGGAATGACCAATTTTAGCGCAAGTTTGGCCCCTGTTCTGGTAACCGCAGCCACCGGCCGCCAAGGCGGCGCCACCGCTCGGGCGCTGCTGCAGGCTGGCACGACCGCCGTCCGCGTCCTCGTGCGCAACCCGGAGGCAGCGAACGCTCGAGCCCTCGCGCAAGCCGGTGCCGAGTTGGTCGTCGGAGATCTGGACGATCCTGCGTCGCTGCGAGCCGCCTGCGCAGGCGCACGCGCGGTGTTCTCGATGCAATCGCCGATCGTGACCGAAACGGGCGTGGACTTCAGCAAGGAGCGAAAGCAAGGCAAGAACTTGGTCGAGGCGGCGCTCGCTGAAGGCGTCGAAACGTTCGTACACACCGCGACGTCAGGCGTCGGTGATCATCGCAACGTCGAAGGTTGGGCTGAGGGCCGCTGGAAATCCCACGAAGACTACTGGGAGAACAAGCTCGCCACCTGCGAGCTCGTGCGCGGCGCTGGCTTCCAGCGCTGGACCATCATCTTACCGAGCACGTTCATGGACCACGCGATGTTGGACCCGGCAGGCTTTGCCGACGGGTCCCGACTGATCACGGTGATCAGGACGGATCTCCCCTTGGCGCTGATCGCACCCGAAGACATCGGAAAGGCAGCGGCGGCCGCGCTCGACGCCCCCGACAAGTTCAACGGCGTCACGCTTCAGCTCGCCGGCGATCTGCTCACGCAGCCGCAAATTGTCGAGATCCTGTCACGTCTCGACGGCAAGAAATACGTCGTGCAGTACGGCACGCCCGAGGAGGCCATCGCCGCCGGTCTGCACCCCGGTGTGGCCCATGGCCTCACGTACATGAATGTCGCCCCGCTGCTGGCGCGGCCAGAGATCGCGCGCTCTTACGGCCTCCGGCCGATGAGCTTCGAAAGCTGGGCCCGAAGCCAGCGCGGCTTGGCCTGAGAGCCTCATCGGAGCCTGACCACCGTGAATTCGACGAGCGTCGGGAGGTAGAGGTTAGGCTATCCTCCGCGTCGCCATGACAGCACGACGTATCGATGCCAGCGCGGTAGCGCGAGAATTTCGCGACCAGCTTCGTGAGCAGGTCGCGCGCCTGCCTGTGCCGCTCACCCTGGCGGGTTTCCTCGCCACGGAAGCTGCACCCTCGCGCACCTATGCGGACTACACCCGCATCGGCTGCGAGGATCTGGGGATCCGCTTCGACCTTCGCGAGGTAGACCGGCTCCAGGTGGAGGACGCCATTCAACAGGCCAACAGCGATCCGGCCGTACACGGGATCATCGTCTACTATCCGATCTTCGCGCTCGAGCGCGACCGCTTCATTCAAGATGTCGTCGACCAACGAAAGGATATCGAGGGGCTCAATTCCTTTTGGGCGCGCAAGCTGTATCGCAACGAGCGATTCGTCGACGCTGCAAAAACCCAGAAGGCGATCCTCCCCTGCACTCCCCTGTCCGTGCTCAAGCTGCTCGAGGCCGCGGGCTGCATGGCGAGCCCCGCGCATGGGAGCGGGCCTCTCGGCGGCAAGCGCATCGCGGTGTTCAACCGGAGTGAGGTGGTCGGGCGACCGCTCGCCTGCATGCTCGCGAACGACGGCGCCGAAGTGTATTCGTTCGACATCGACGGTCCGCTACTATTCCGAGGCGCACACCAGGAGGCAACCCGCATTTCGCGCGCCGAAGCGCTCGCGGCCGCCGACATCGTCATCACGGGCGTCCCTAGCCGGGCGTTCCCCTTGGTCTCCGCGGCTGAAGTCCGCTCCGGCGCGGTGTGCGTGAACTTCTCGACGCTCAAGAACTTCGCCGACGACATCGAAACGAAGGCCAGCGTTTTCATTCCCCGGGTCGGTCCGATGACCGTGGCGATGGGGTTACGCAACACGCTCCGGCTGTACGAGAACTTCCACGTGGGTTAGTGCAAGACACTCCCGAACGCGATCGAGGCCCCATGAACGCCCCAATCGAACAAGTGTCCGACCTTTTGCGCGAGATTGCGCAAACAACGGTGCTCCCGAAATTCCTGAACCTCGAACGCGACGAAGTCGAGGAGAAGAGCCCGGGCGAAGTCGTCACCGCCGTCGATCGCGAAGCCGAGGAACTACTCTCGCCGAAGCTGCTGTCGTTGTTGCCTGGCAGCCGCGTGGTGGGCGAAGAGGCGGCAGCTGAGAATCCCGCCTTGCTCGAGGAGCTGGATCAGGGGCTGATTTGGTTGGTTGATCCCATCGACGGCACATCCAATTATGCCACCGGGGATGCACGCTTCGCGATGATGATCGCGCTCTTGCGAGATGGACAAGCCATTGCCAGTTGGATCCATCAACCCGTCACTTCGAAAACGTGGGTCGCCGAAAGCGGCGGCGGCGCTTGGGTCGATGGCGAAAGAGCTCAGATAGCGAGATCACGGCTACCTGAAAGCAGGGCAGCCATCGTGAAAACGAGATTTCTTCCTGATTCGTTCAAACACGTTTTAAAGGAGAACTCTTTTCAACACCTCGACTTGTCAGAAGGCGCGGGCTGCGCAGGCGTCGACTATCCCGAGCTGATTGCCGGCTCATGGCATTTCATTTTGTATTGGCGCACCTTGCCCTGGGATCATGTACCCGGCGCCTTGCTCGCCATCGAAGCAGGCGCCAAGGCGGCACGCTTGGATGGTTCGGCTTTCAAGGCTCATGCTTCGCAAGTCGGACTCCTGATCGCGCCCGACGGCGAGCTCTGGGCTGAAGCGCGTCGGCGTTTTCCGGCTGGCTGAAGAGGCTCGAGCCGACGAGGAACGATCGCCCGCGCGTTGCGAGAGGTCGCAGCGCCCAGCGCCCGGCCGTGGGCTTGTCCGGCTCTAATGAAAAGCGCACTTTTCCGGACAAGCTCTCGAATTCGCGAGGGCTCTCAGTCTGAGCCCGCAAGGTGCAGACAAGCATGCTTTCCGACCTGGGGGCATCAGGCTAGCACGGACCCTTGATGCCGCCCCGTTTCCCGTCGCAACACGGCCCGGCGTGCTCGCGCTCCGCGCCCGATAACCGAAATCACGCAACTAGGCGCCAGCCTGTTCCGAAGGGAGGAACAAGGAGTTTCCATGTCCAATCTTTCTCGTCCTCGTCAGCGACTTCGAATGCGTTCCGGCCGTGCCAACGGCTTCGACAGTGGTTCGTCTCTCAGTTGCCTGGGCTCACTCGGAGTCGTCGAATCTGCGGTCGCTCTGGACAGCGAATGCACGCTCGAAGGTTGCGAATGCCAGCATCATCTTGCCGAGCTCGCCAAATCGTTCGAGATCTTGAGCCACGAAGCATTTACAGTCGGCGAGCTCACAATCACTCCGCTTCGTCGTCGCTAGCGGTTGAGCGGCGGCGCGGGATGTGGGGGCCCGAACCGCGGCGCGTCGCGGGGGATCCGCTCCAAACGCCGGCTGCGCCCGGACGTGGTGGCCCGAACGGCTGCGCTCGCCGGGACCTCGCGGGCCGCCTCGACGTCGCCACCGCCCCATGTCATACATGGTGGATGACAACGCGCGGTCGGCTGAATGCCCGTCTGGAGCCGGAGCTGGAGCGCAAGCTGGCGTACCTGCGTGAGCGCACTGGCCTCGCAACGAGCGACGTGGTGAGAGCCTCGATCGAGCGCTTCTACGAAGCCGTGCGTGCTGGCGGCCAGCAGGCGCGAGCCATCCTCGAAGAGTCCGGGTTCATCGCGAGCGGCAGCGGCCCCGGGGATCTGTCCGAACGCTACAAAGAAGAGCTGAACGAAAGTCTGAGCAAGAAGCACCGATGATCTTGGTAGATACGGGTTTCTGGCTCGCTCTCGCCAATCAAAAAGACCGGCATCACCCGGCAGCAAAGCGCGCCCTCGCCCAGGTCGAAGAGAGCTTAGTCACCACTTGGCCAGTGATGACCGAGACTTGCCACTTGCTCGTCTCGCGGGTCGGCGAACGAGCCGCCCGGGCATTCATCGAGAGCGCAACCCGCGGAGCATTCGAGATCTTCGAACTGTCCGTCGATCATTTGCCGAGAATCGCTGAGCTCATGCTTCGCTACGCGAAGCTGCCGATGGATCTCGCCGATGCCTCGCTGGTGATTGCCGCAGAACAACTGGCGTCAGGGCGCATTCTCTCTACCGATCAGCGCGATTTCGGCGCCTATCGCTGGAAGAACCGTAAACCGTTCCACAATCTGCTCGTGACGTGACGAAAGGCGTCGGGCTCCCACGTCCGGCGAAGCCTGCGTAAGGAGGCCCCGGCGCGCGCAGCGAAGCGAGCTGCGTCTCGCCGCGGCAGCGAGTTCGATGATATGAATTGGCGGACGATGGAACGGCAATGGGGTACGAAGGCAGCTAACCGCATGACACCGAGTCGCTTGTGCGACGCGCTCGTTGTGTCAGTCATTTCGCTTGGCTACCTCGCAAGCGCTTGCAGTAGCGCCAAAGGCGATACGCCGAACCAAGGACCGCCCGCCGATGCAGGCGGCAGTGGCCATGCCGGCGGCAATCCCAATAGTGCCGGAAGTAGTGAGCCTGGCGCAGCTGGCAACGCGGCAGGTGGCGGCGGCCAAAGTGGCCATTCTTCTGACTCTGAATCGAACGGCGCAGCAGGCGCAGCAGGCGCAGCAGGCGCAGCAGGCGCAGCAGGCGCAGCAGGCGCAGCAGGCGCAGCAGGACAACCGGCATCCCCCTGCCCGAGCGGAACGTTCCGCGTTGGCGACGGCTCGAGTTGCAGCCCTTGGTCGGAGTGCAAGCTCGGTACTAAGTTCGCAGCAGCAGGGACCGCAACGAGCGATACTCGATGCACCCCGTGCCCAGCAGGGCAAACGACCACCGAATCGGATCCGGTGAGCTGCGTCGCCTGCAGCAACGGCGGCAGGGCGTTGACGCTAGGATCCGGCGCAGTGGTTTGCGATTGCCCCGCGGGAACCTGGGGCAGCGCCTGCGAGAAAACATCGCTGGCGGTATCTGCCGGCGCACGGAGCACCTGTATCATCAAGAGCGATCACACGCTCGTCTGCCTCGGTGCTGACGACAACCAGGCCCAGTCTGAACCGCCGCCAGGGTCTTTCAGCGCGGTGTCGGCCAACGACTATACATGTGCCATTCGAGCCGATGGCTCGATCGCGTGCTGGGGGACCCTCGATTCAGCTACATCGGCAAAGGTCCCGACGGGCACGTTCAAGAGCATCGCGACCGAGGGCGACCACGCGTGTGCCGTGAGAACCGACGGCACTCTCGCTTGTTGGGGTTCCAATGACTACGGCGAGTCGGGTCCCCGCACCGGCACGTTCAGCATCGTCGGGGTCGGCCCCCACTACAACTGCGGACTGAGAACCGACGGCACGCTCACGTGTTGGGGACTCGATATCGTCGGTAACGCCATGCCGCCTGCCGGCACCTTCGTCGACCTATCCGTAAACGGCTACCACAGCTGCGCGTTGCGGGCCGACCAATCCCTTGCTTGTTGGGGCATGGCAGACACCGGATTCGTTGCCGCGCCAGCGGGTCAATTCGTCGCGGTAGCTACCGGAGGCGCGTTTGTTTGTGCGCTCGCTGTGGACGGGCACGTCGCCTGCTGGGGCGCGATCGACCTCGTGAACGCGAACGTGCCGACCGGCTCCTTCAAGAGCATCGCTGCGGGGACTAGCCACGCCTGCGCCGTTCGCAGCGACGGCAGCGTTGCTTGTTGGGGCGAGAACACCTACCAGCAGGCGACCGTGCCGACCGGCACCTTCAGTCGGGTAGACAGCACGGGGAGCGTGGCCATCACGACCGACGGCGCGGTTGCCTACTGGGGCGACGCCCAGACGACCCCGCCCGCAAAGTTCATCGAGATCGGCGCGGAGGCTCCCTACCAGGGGGGTTCCCACTACTGCGCGCTCACGGACTACCAAGCCCTCACGTGCTGGGGTGCCACCGGGAATCTTACGCACGCCTCACCGCCGCCCGGCGCATTCAAAGCCCTTTCCGCCGGCTCCAACTTCTTCTGCGGACTAACGGTCGCTGGTGAGGTGAAATGCTGGGATACAGTGGGGCCCGCGGGCAAACCGCCAGCCGGCACGTTCACTGACGTTGCGGCCGGGTTGGACAACACCTGCGCCGTGACCAGCAGCGGCACCCTGAGCTGCTGGGGTTCGAGCCTCTACGGCGTCCAGAGTCCTCCGTCCGGAACCTTCAGCAGCGTCGCTCTGAGCAACCACGACGCCTGCGCGCTCCGCAGCGACTCGGCAATGGTCTGCTGGGGCGCCAACTTCGACGACCCGTCGGACTCGGCAACGAACATCGACCCAGGCCCCTTCAAGAACGTCTCGGTCGCCTGCGGCGTGATGACCAACGGCGAGCTCCGGTGCAAGTCGTTCAAGACCGCCCGACCCGGAAAGTACACGAGCGTCACGAACGACTGCGCGATTCGTACGAACGGTCGCGTCGAGTGTTTCGGGCGATTGTTGAGGCCGGCCCAAGACTGACGCATTCAACGCCGCGGGCGATACGACACCGCGATCACCGCCAAAATCGCAGCGGCCTGCGCTCCGTCGTGAGCTTGTCCGGCTCTAATGAAAACGGCACTTTTCCGGACAAGCTTTCGAATTCGCGAGGGGCTCTGGCCAGACTGCGGCAGCGAAGCAGCGACGACACGCAGCGGGATGCGCGTCCATCTGCCTGCGAGAAATCTGAACCCGTACTGAGCAGTCACGGACAGCAGCAGCCACGGAGCACGCCCTCGGCGCGGATGGAAAATTCGGACGGTGCCGCAGACCAGCCAACCGGGAAAATTCCTGACACAAGAAGTAGCGACAACTTCGCTCGGCACCCGACAATGGTAAGGCACCATTACTTTGTCGGAGAAATTCTCATGAAGCGCCCCCATTCAGTCGTCGTCACCATGTCGTTGGCCATTGCGTCTTCCCTGGGCGGCTGCTCCGCAGCCGATGATCCGAACGGCACCCCAGGTGGGGCAGGCCGGAATCCCAATGGCTCCGGCGGAGCCTCAGCGACGGGCGGAAAGGGCGGCGGCGGGGCCCCGGGGACGGCCGGCGCAGCAACGGCGGGTGCGGCGACAGCAGGCGCGGCAACAGCAGGCGCGGCAACTGCGGGCGCAGCCACGGGCGGCTCGGCGACGGGCGGCTCGGGAACGGGCGGAGCAGGCACTGGTGGCAAGGCAGCGGGCGGTGCGGCAAGCGGCGGTGCCTCTGGCTCAGGAGGCAAATCTGGGGGAGGTGGCGGGCCAGCCGGTGTCGGCGGTGGAGGGTCCGATACCGGAACGTTGTCCGCGGGATGCGGGAAGATGCCGACCATCGCGAGCAGCATGTACAACAACGGTAATCCGATCTCGATTACCGCCGCGAGCAAGCAACGTCGCTACATCCTGAGCGTCCCCGCCAACTACGACAATACGAAGCCGTACCGGTTGGTCATCGCGTGGCATCAGCTCGATGGCAACGACAAGCAGATGTACCAACAGAACTATTACTGGCTGAAGGACATCGCAGAGGCCGCCAGCAGCACCATCTTCGTAGCTCCCAATGGTGAGAAGAACGGGGCGCCCTGCACCGGCACCGGTAATGGCGAAAGCGGCTGCGGTTGGCCGGATTCGAGCGGGTCGAACGTCGCGCTCGCCGACGCAGTAGTCGCGCAGGTCGAAGAAAACTTCTGCATCGACAAGAAGAAGATCTTCGCCAACGGCTGGAGCTACGGCGGCAGCATGTCCTACCGCACCGCCTGCTCGCGCCCCCTCGGAGGAACGGACCCCTGGGGTGTCCGCGCAGTCGCTATCTACAACGGCGCCGCCAATCTCAGCGCCGGCAATTGCTCCCCGAGCAAAGCGGTCGCCTTCTACGCCTCGCACGGCACCAACGACAACGTTCTTACCTACGACGGTGGCATCGCGATGGCGACCACCTACGCCAGGCTCAACGGCTGCACGGCGCAAGCGCCGGCTAAAGCCAGCGGGAACCACGTGTGCACCAACTACGCGGGATGCATGGCGGGCCTTCCCGTCGAGTTCTGCTCCTTCGTAGGTCCACACACGCCGGACCCTCCAGCCGAAGGAGGCAAGCGTTGGCAGCCAGCAGAAGTCTGGAAGTTCTTCAGCCAGTTTTGATGCCCCGCCGTTGAACGGCGCAACACGGCCCGGCGTGCTCGCGCTTCGCGCTCCGCGCGCCGGGGGCCCCCTTACGCCGGCTGCGCCGGACGTGGGGGCCCGGGCGGCTGCGCTTGCCCGCATCACGAGGCGGTCGCCCTCGCGTGGGGCGATCCGCGACGCCGAAGGCCGTCGCTCACCCAGAGCCACCGCTCGCGTTTCCGAGCACTGCGGGCGGCGGAGGGTCGCCCGGAGCGGCTCCGGCGCCGCTCGGTGTCGAGGCTTCGAGGTAGGCTGCCACGGCTCGGCTGAGGCGCTCGTAGCCAAGCGCCGTTGGATGAATGAAGTCGGCCATGATTGACGCGGAGATCGCACCGTCCGGTTCGAGGAACAGCGAACCCAGATCGTGCACTTCTACTCGACCTGGTCGTGCAAGAGCGGCGAGCAGACGATTGGTATCGATGATACGCTGGCGCAGCGGATCTTTCGCCTCTTTGCGCGCAGGCAGAACCGAGAGCAGCACCACGTGGGCCGTGGGCAATCGCGTCTGGACTTCGCTGACGATTGCTTTGACGCCGGCTGCGGTTTGATCCGCGGAAAACCCGCCGGCTAGGTTGTTGACGCCGATCATGACGACCACGACTTGCGGACTGGTTCCGTCCAAGGCGCCGTGGGTGATGCGCCACAACACGTTCTGCGTCAGGTCGCTGGAAATGCCCAAATTGAGCGGCACGTACTTGGCGAAGTTTTCTGCGTACGCGGGCGCGAATCCCCATGCCTCGGTGATCGAGTCACCCAGAAAAATGACCTTCGCCCGGCTGCGACTGCGACTATTTAGCTGCCTTTGGTGGTGAGCAAGCCACTCTTCGGACATCTGATCCGCCTGCGCACCGATGCGCGGTATGGGCATATCCGCAATGTTTTTGGCGTAGGCATGGCGCGCGCGAGGCACGGGCGCTGGGAACGCCGGAGCATCCACGATGAGCGGCGGGGGGCTCTGCTCGATCAGCGGATCGGCGGACGGGATGAGCAGCGGCGCAGGCGATTGCGGAACTGGAACCTGCTCCCCCGATGCCGGCGTCTGGGAAGGAAGCGCAGCGACGCTCGCTGAAAGTACGGGCCGCACGTGCTCATCGTGTGCGTCTCGTTCACCGAGCTGCGTCGTGCCTCGGCGGGAAACGACGAGCACCACCGCCAGCAACGTCGCGATCAGCGGAATCGCCACGTACTTGCTCACGGCGCGCCGTCGGCGATCACCGTTTCTCAATGAAGCGTCTGAATAGTCAATGGGCGCATGGGCAATTCGCAGCAGAGCGAATCCGAAGCGCAATTCTGTCTGCGTTTGCACCGCTTTCCAGTTGCTGTCGAGCGGCGTTCCGTGCAGCTGCGCAGAGCCGTCGCCCGTCGCGGCGTACAGCGATGCACCGTCGAACCAAAGCCAAACGTGTACCGGCACCACGCCAGGCGCCGACACGGCCCAATCGCCTTGCGACCCGATCGAGAACGGCGGGGCGACTTCACCCGAGCGAAAGGAGCGTGTCGCCTGCTGTGTACTGCCCCGAATCACCGTGACCACGAGGTCGGGCTCTCGGAACGCGCCGAGCTCCGCCGAGCGCACTGCCATCTTGCAAGGAGCATCTCACGAGGGCAGACGCGAGAGAAGACTGCTGCCTCTGATTCAGCCCATCGAAGCTTCTCCCGGGAGAGCTCGCGTAGCTGATCTCGAGCAGGAGGCGACCAGAGGGACCCATGCGGTGACCAGCTCAATCCACATGAAATCGCAAGGTCACGTCGACTCACCGCCCGAGCGGTACTGGCGATATGCCGCCGTAAACTCTTCACCGAAGATGACGGCGAATGCTTGGCGCTCTTCGGAAACGTTCGCGAACAGCTCGAGGTACTTGCTCCACAGAGCTTTGTGACGGCTGAGCGAGAGTCGCGCGCCGGCTTGGGCCTCGACGTTGTCCGGAGATAGCTCCTCGAGCAGAGCGCGCACACCGCGCATGACGCCCTCGAGCAACGCGAGCTGATGGATCATCAGATCTGCCAAAATGCCTTCGAGCGCTTGAGACGCATCGAGTGCGCGATCTTTGGGATCGAGCAGCGCGGCCGCTAGAGCTTCGGGGGTGCGCGAGTTTTCGACCGCCGCGTAGGCTTGGGAGCGCTGCTGGGTTCGACGCATCGAACGCTGGAGATCGAAGGAGGTCATGAACTGCGCGTGGCCCTCGCGCAGTGGCACGAAGCTGCGACAGAAAGCGTCGAGCGTGTCGTGTAACTTGGTGATGAAGCGTGCAATATCACCGGTAGTTTCGAGTGGCTTGCCAGGCACCAGGGAAGCTGCGAGCTCACGCAGGCCTTGCAGAGCCATGGCCTCGGCGGTGATCCCCTGAAGAAAATCGGTCGCGGCTCGATTATGTCCCGGCGCAGCGGGCACGCCGGGCGGCGCGATCGGCGGGGAGCCTGGGAACGCGGCGGCGTGCTCGAACGGTCGTGCCGATGGCAGCGCCGGTGCCATCGCGATGGCGGGCGGCGGTTGAGAGTTGCCGTCGAAGAGCGCACCCGCGTTGCCCAGCACGCTTCCCCTGAAGCTCATCTGGCCACGTTGTTCGAGAGGTTCGTGCGTCTCGTCGAACCTAATCCGAACGCGCACGTGCACACCCAGGAAAAACTCGAACCCGCTCGGCTGCAGGTCGCTGGGTTGATTGGGAGCCAGCATTTGGGGAATGACCTGATCGCCCTTCAGGTGCGTCCCATTCTTGCTCGATAGATCGGTCACGCACAGGCGGCCGCCGATGTCGTCGATGCGTGCGTGAAAGCTCGACACGCCGCCGTGGTCGATCACGAGATCATTCAACCCATTGCGACCGACACGGATCGGCAACGCGAAGATGCGTTTGGGGGGCCCGAACGGTTCACCACTGAGATTGAAGCAGGTCAAGATGAAGACCGTCGCCACGCGACGAGCGTAGCCGCGTACGTGCGTCCTGGCGAGCCCAACCGAGCGCCGGCCGTCGCGCGGCACCCGCTAACGGCCGGCTGATTCGAGAAACGACGCGACGGTCGCCTCGCGAGCGAAGAGCGCGGCTCGCATGGACGCCGGCAAAGGCGACAATAAACCGACCAATGGCGGAGATACGGGCAGTGCCAGGTCCGCAATATCGTCGCAACGACCTGTAGGCAGCCAAAGCTCCGCGAGGGTCGAGGCGGGGGCTTTACCAAGCGCCAGCATGACGGCGCCATCCCTGCCATCATGCGACCAGAAAAGACTTGGGATGGTGCGTTGCCAGCTCAGCGAGCGGCGCACGACATCCAGCCAGAAACACAGGCCGAGACCCGAGGCGAGCCCGAGCGGAAGGCGCACTGACAGCGTGGTCTCGGCAGGTTCCTCGCCCCGCACTGGACTCAGCGTTTCGAGCAACAGGCGCAGTGCAGACTCGGGCTCGTTCAACGCCGGGCCGAGGAGCGCCCACAGCTCGACGAGCGGCAGCCGAGCGGCCCAGTCGTCGTACAGGGCGGCGGCCTCGGCGATATCCGTGATCGGCTGGAGCTCGAAGTCGCTCGCTTGCTCGGGTTCCCCCGTGGAGAGCGCGGCGAGCAAAGCTCGAGTGGTATCGCCCCAGACGCCTTCGAGCACGAACGGCAGCAGCTCTGGCCTCGCCAAAAGCTCCGGCGGAAGCCGGAGCGGAGTCGCCAGAGCGAGCGGGAATTGCCGACCCGCCTGATCTCGACTCGGAGCAATCGCTCCGCACAGGAGCTCATTTGGAGTCGAACCGGGCGCACGGAAAACGAAGCCGTGCGCTGCCCCACGCGCGAAACACTCGGGCCAGCTAGGCCCCGCGCGTGACCCCGCCCATTCGATACTCGTGCTCAACCATGCGTCGAAGGCCGCGAAGCTCGGGCTAGAGCTGGGCACGGGTAAATACTCGGCGCGCCCCTTGAGCTTGCCGACGAGCCCGCTGCGACCTGCAACAGTCGGCGTCACGGTGGGCCCGCGGAGGCCGTCGTCACCGATGCGGGGCAACGCAAGCGGCGGAACAGAGTGCGCGTGAAAGGGTGAACGGTCTTCGCCGGACGCACGTCGAGAGTGACGGGGGTTTCACCCGCGCGTGATAGCGGCCAAGAGCCGGTCAATACCTGACCCCCTTCCGAAAGGGAGCTGGCCGGCTTGAGCTGCCCCGCCTCCAATAGACGGAACAGTCCGAAGTCCCCGAGACGCGGGATCTCGTCGTTGAAACCGGCGCCGCGAGCTTGCAGAATAGCGCCGCGCGGCGTGCCTGTGCCAGGCCAAGTAACCGGTACCCAACGCTCGGGCTCGTTCCGGTACACGGTCGCGGCGCCGTCGATGGTCAACGAAACTTCCGATACCGTGCTGCCCGCGGGATGAATCTTGATGCTGAAGGGCACGTTGACGGCCGCGGCGCCGCCGAACGTCGCATCGGTGATTTCGGCGGCGACATTGAGGCACTGCAAAAAGTCCGGCCGGAACGGCATGGCGTCGGCGGCGGCTTTCGGCGCGTAGCTGTTGCCGGCGCGCTCGAGCCGAGTGGCCAGGTTCTGCGCGAAGAATTTCCAAATTTGCCCGGTTTCCGGCCGAAAAAAATCACTGAACTCGGCGAGTGAGGCTTCGGCGGGCGCGTCGGCGAACGGGTAGCGAGGCGCGAGCTTGGAGTTGTAGATCTCCCAAACTTCCTTCTTCCAGCTCTCGCTGAGTGAAGCAAAGTCGGCATTCATGACTCCGGTTCGGCTGCCGCGGATCGGATTCATCAACAGCGGATCCAAGATCATGCGCGTGCGCGGATCGAGCCCCCCGAGCAGGCTCTGCACCGATGTCGCCGTGCGCGCGAGTGCCGCGTCGAATTCTTGCCTCGGGTCGGCCTTGGTCTCGGCGAGTTGTGCGAGCGACGCTTCGAGATTGGTGAGTTGCGCGAGGTACAGGCTGAGCTTCGACGGGGCCAAGTCCGCTTTGCCGGCAGAGCCTTCCCCAAAACCGAACGTGAGCAACGGCTCGAACTGGCGCTCGATCGGGGAAATTTCACGAGCCTGCGCTGGCTG
>Ga0247774_1000706_pt1 | contig 16720 bp, 10 predicted proteins | sample UWRJL001104B6_FD_179933 | JGI IMG/M metagenome (GOLD analysis project Ga0247774, IMG submission 179933) | Plant litter microbial communities from Arlington Agricultural Research Station in Wisconsin, United States - UWRJ-L001-104B-6 | ecosystem: Environmental > Terrestrial > Plant litter >... | reverse complement strand
GCTTCAGTTTTGGGTTTGCAATGGATACCTACCTTTCGGCATCTCTACAATCAATCTTCTATCTACCCCGTGACATTAGGCATCTTTGATCACCTTCATCAGCGCCTCGTGGCACCTCCCGTTACACTATTAGTGCAATAGTTAATATACAAACCACCTATAGTAGCGGGAATATAGATAAGGCTAGGGAGATGTAACTAAGATATAACGTAGTTAGTATAGGGAAGCTTACTAAGCTAGAAAAGCAAATCCTTTTTATTATTAATACAGAGAAAAGGATTAAGAATAAGGCGTTTCTTAAAAGCAGCGAGAGCTTCCTGGGTAGCTATAGTAAATAATTTGGATAACGAACTAAGATATATCTAAAACGAGTCGAAGAGGGAACTATTAATTAAACGATAAGTAACGGAAATATAATCGGAAAGTAAAGGAAAACGTATTTAAAATAAGTTAAAGATAAAAACTAGTAATAAGTACGGAATAAATAAGCGAAAGAATATATCGAAATAATAAAAGCGTAATTTAGTTATAATAAAGATAGATCTAAGATAAATTATAGACTTTTAAAGTGGGGTATAAAAATTTTTGGAGGGGCAATTAACCCTACTAAATATAATTAACGCGCGATACTAAATAATATAATATAGTATAGTAACCGCAGGGTAACGGCAAAACCTTATAATATAATATAGAGTTTTAACTAATATAATACTAACTAAAAGATCGAACTGCGATATAACGGAGACAAATCACTAAACGCACGAAAACGCCTACCGAGGACGGCAGGATTAGGAAGGGGGACAAAAGGGGATTACCAAAAACTTTAGACCTTCCGAGGACGAGTAGGCCCTAAGAGGGGAGCAGTGTAATAGGATACCTAGGACTAACAGAGAGATATCGTAGATAGATCGGAGATAGGCTAAGGAAACTATATAATAGCCGAGGTTATACCGAGATAGCGGTAATAATAGGAGAACCCGAAGCGAGGGCACGAGAGAAGGGTTCTCCAAGTTAAAGTTTGAATAGACATGTGGTTTTTGGAAAGCATCGTTACTTCCCTAAGTGGTACCTCGGGTACAATACATGACACTATCCAGCGCCTTACCTATTATAAATAGGTGTGTTTTCAGATTGCCAATACCAGTCCGCAACTGGATATAGGCAGTCTGTATTTTCCTAGCCTTACTAAAAGTCCGAAACTTTAGTGAGATTTTTGGCAATCTGCCTGCAAGAACCCAACGGTAGAATTTACCGTAGCCCTGCAAAGGCTTATGGTTTGCCATCGACCACATAATTTCCCAATCTTTCGTAGTAGCCTTCTTTGCCCTGCGGGCTAAGTGGCTGTGGCTCACTATCGGCTTCGAAATAGGGCTTCGTTTTAGCCCCCTTTTCGCAAGTGTGTCTGCGATTTCGTTGCCGTAGATGCCTTGGTGGCTGGGACACCACTGTACGTACGCTGCGATGCCATGCTTCTTTAGCGTCTTGCAGTGTGTCTTTGCTTGCTGGGCCAGGTCTGAGAATCCTCGAAGTTTGTTGATAGCGGGTTGGCTGTCGACGAAGATGTAGAGGGCTTTTGGGTGAGTTTTCGGTGCTGCGGCCGCTATTTTCAGCACCTTCACTATTGCATAGACCTCTGCGTCAGCTATTTCAAGCCCTTCGCCTAGGTTCCAGCAGGTTGCAGAGCTCCTGATAGTGAAAAGGATGAGTACTTTGATTTATATATAGAAAAGGACTAGTTTCTTGTACCTATCCTTAGCGGCACGGGAAGTGGGTCGGTGGCTTTTTAAGTGGGGATTTGCGTGCTAGGTAGTGTGGAGTGCGTGCTGAGTAGATGGTCCCTAAAAAAAAACGTGGACAACGGTGCCGGGGTCGACTTACGGCGCCTTCGTGTCACGTGCCTATACTACAGATGCTAGGGCTATGGTTCAGTACGGTTCAGCAAGGAACTTCTAGGTCTCTCTAGGTAAACCTCGGCTCTTCGAGCGTCGAGGTCCCCAGAGCCATAAGAGCATCATGATCTTTGTGCAGAGTAAGAGGGAACGGTGGATCTTCATACTTGGCTTTTGGGAGGACAGAGAATAAAAATCACATATTGGGAGAGCTTCCCGATCCTTCTTCGCTATTCAGTATCTCGCAGTCACTCTGACCAACGCAGCTTGTCACACTTCGTTGTCGTCGGCGTGCGCGCCCCGGTTGTGCGATCGCAATTGCACCTTAAACCTGCTGCAGCTAGCACCGCCAGGATTCGGAGACGACATCACGCCGGCGTAGCTACCCGCACTCCTCCCACTAACCTATGCTACTCCCACCATATATATTCCCTCGTGCGTGTTACGACCCGATTTTGTAGCCACCCGAGAAGCCCCGGCTGAACGTCGGCAGGACACCAGACGACACAAGTGCGCCGCCCACAACCATTGGGGTTACGGTTGGATCACGAAACGGACCCACGAGCCAAGCGTGAGCCAGGCGATGGTGATCCCCTAGAGACGGAACGAGCATATATAAGCTTAGGAAGCCTCCTGTATTTAGAACTACAGTCTCTACCTAGACAGTTATCAACATCGTCTTCTACACCTTTCTAGAAGTGACCCTCGTGTCTTGCGCCACCCTTGCTCAGGCTGCCCCCTTGCCTTCTGCTAACAGAAACCCCAACCCAAGTCAGACTCTCCTCGTCAGAGTCTGGGCGTAACAGTGCGGTGTGCCCGTATCAAGGCCGGTCGCCCATAGCCACTATTGCCTTAACAAGCCCGTTACCTATTATCGGACAGGGGTTACAACTTCTATTATACGGAAGGGGTGATACTTAGGATCATCCCATGCCCTCGAGCTGCCTGCCGTGCTTTAACTACTTTCTCGGCGCGATCGCTACCCAGAGCTGGGCAGTACCAAGGATGTCCTGTCCTCGCAGCCAGAACGATGCGAGGTCGGATGACTTTTCTAAGCCATCTCCCTCTTGGCAATCAATTAGCCGTGCGGCTACCTAGACTCGATGGAATTGACTTGAGGCCAATTTTTTTCAATTCTTATTACGGCGTCCAGCGGCTCTTCGAACCCTCCAGTGTCGGTTCGCCAGAAGATTTTCGTGTTCTCGACACGTCTTCCGAACAAAAAAAAATGTCCGCGATTCTAGCGAATTGGGTGTCGCGGCCTTCCTGAGACTTTGAGTGTCTGACCACATCACCCACGTACGCATATCCTTCTTAGTCACTGCTGCGCTCCACTCTGCGCCTCCACGGCAGTGCCACCGGTTATTACCTCCACCATACCACTCGGGTCTTCAGCCATGTGATTCATAGCCATACCCACCACCTTCAACGTTTTCTCGGCAATTGCCAGAGCGCTGACCAGTACAAAGAGGTCCCACTGCTGTGGCGCGATGCCCGGGATATCGGTGCAAATCTCGACAGTGCCCGCGACATCCATGCTCCACGGATTGTGTACATAGCGCGCCAGCAGCCTGTTGCTATTCTTCTCAACAAGCTTGTGGTGCATGCCGCGATCTAGCTTCCTCATGAAGCCCTTGACCTCGTGGGTACCCTTCCACTGCATCTCCAAGACTTGGACTTCGCTGCTGCCAGTTGGCATGAATGGCAGGGACACGACGTATTTATTGTGCTTCCAATTGGAATCCAGCTTGAGCTCCACGCGCCGGGCCGTGTCCGGCTCAGACGAGGGATCGCCGAAGGCAAGCTGCGTGATGGTGCGCCAGAGGGAGATTTTAGCGGCGGCAACAACTGCTGCGTTTGGGTTCTCCGGCGCGCCGGTAGCCAGCACCATTCCCCACCCATGGAAGGATTCGGTGAAGGTTAGCGTGTATATGACGTTTCTCGAAGGCTGCTCCTTGATCTTGAATCGTCGCGTCCATGCTGATGCTGAGGTGATCTTATACTGCCTTATGCTGTGGGCTGGCGCTGGCTCTGGTGCGTCGTCTAGGGAGTCCGGTTCGACGGCTGTGACAGATTTCCGCTTCCACATTTCGACGTGATTTGGAGTGCAACGGGAGACGCAAACCGCAAGGAGGATTGCTTAAAAAGAGACTTAAGGCCACAATACAGTACTGTACGTATAAGGCGAAATGGGCGTCGAGTTTCTTTCTTGTTAACACTTTTAGTAAGGTGGGGTAAAGCCGTTCAATAGCGGTCGAGCTCAGCGTCCGAATTTTGATCGAGTGCCTTGAAGGTTCTTCCTTCCACGCCCTTCTTCGTAGCCTCGGGCCACCAAGCGATCCGTGCTTAGCAGCTGCACCGCACTTGTTCACCATTGCCTCGAGGAACAAAAGGTTCCTTTTTGCGCCCTCTATCCCCCTTCAGCTCCAATTCACTTGGCCACACTTCATCTCACACACTTCTCTCTGTACGCGCTCGAAGAGGCCACACTTTCAAGCCTCAGCTGAAACGCCACAAGTGAGTGGATCAAAGAGCTAGCAAAGGTATACTGGAGGATTCAACCATACGTGGAGTAAAAGTTTCGCCCTTGAAGCGGAATTGTCGGCAAAACCTCGGATAGTGCCTTAATACAGCGGGTCAAGGCGCTGCACAATGGCCACAATCGAGGAGCCGCCAAGATCGCTCTCCGAAAGGCATTGGCGGGCTGTACGACCGGGCTCGTGTCAATACGTACAGGATGGACACGACTTCATTCCACTACCTCTTTTTCTGGACCGGCACAGCACACGCCAAGAGCCATTACGAACGAACTTGGGGAGTGATTTGTGCGGTGCTGGAGTGGCGCAACGCTAAATCTTCAGCTGGTGGTGTCCAATAGTATATGCACACCAGCAATATTTTCTATTTGACCCGAGGAATATTTCTCTATTTTATCGTATTCTCCCGCCCTCCGCGCGAGATATCCCAACTCAGGGCATGCTGTCCGTTGTAATTGATCCCACCGACCCGAAATGGACGACAAAAGAGCGTTCCGTGAAGCTGGGAAACGCGTAGCGAACGAGAGCCCACAAGGTACCACCAAACTCACTCGGCTCAGTTTGGTCGATAAGGCAGCTCTTTGCAGCAGCGTCGTTCTGCTAGTGCTCAGTGTTCCGCAAACGGGACTGTTCGGGCCCTCATGGCCTGTCTGCCAACTACCCGTTTGCGTCGGGGGCCAATTGTCGGTTCAAGCGTGGCTCGCCATCATTGGCGTCGAGTTCACCCTCACCGGATCTGTCCTGCTACCGCGTCTTCCGTCAACCACGATATCGCAGTCCATGACGTCAAGATTGATGAAGAAAGGGGCATCTCTCGATATGCTCCTGCATTCTCTTTCAAGTGCCGCCTTTCTGACACAGATACGGATGGGTTGGAGGAAAGTAGCCCTAGCACGACTGACTGTCACTCTGGTAGTCCTCGCGACCACGGTCCTGTACAAATTTTCGTTTGTACTCGTCAATCGCAAGGATACGCTACTTGTCCAAGCCAAGCAGATTGGGTAGAGATGGGCTCCTCTCCCTGGATTCCGGGCAAGTTCTGCCGGACGATCGATTCCTAGTCTGGTGAGGGATCAGTCTTCAATAACAACTATAGGGATCTCGTCGCTGGAGCGAACAATTCGATTCTCTACCACGGCACCAGGGCTGCCAATGCCACATCCGACCCATCGACGTTGTATGTTGGACCGGCGATTAATGCGACTTCGGTGCCGCAGCTAGGCCATCATCACCGCGTACTTCGCCGGCCAGTCAACCTATGAAACTTCACTGTACACTTTCTACTAGGACGCCAAGCGAGCCATCGAGCTCTCTCTCCTCACGCTCCCCATCAACAAACCACCACCATTGCCAGAACCTGGGTCGATGGCGCTATCAAACCCCAGCCTGAAAGTGATGTGCGACGCAAATGTCATGAGGTACAACAACAACAACAACAACGTACCGTGCTATTACGCACCGTTGCAGGTGAGCTTTATAAGCGGCGCTATCGACAGTCAAAGTACCGGCATGACTGTTCTCGGCGTCGCGAGTGTTTCGTACTGGTGTCGTCGCTTGTTGCGCTAGCCGTTGTCCTGGTCCCGAGGCTGGCGTTGCTCTTGGAGTGGCCTGCCCAGTGGCTGGCACTGGCCGCCCACCTGCTACACCGAGGCGTGGCTACGACTGTTTCTGAGACGTCAATAGGCGGGAGCTACGCGAAATCTGGTCTAAATGAAGTCTTCTTGGCCTCTGTGCCAGCCGGGCAGAGGGTGTACCTCAGGCTAACGCCAACGCAGGGTGGTCTCTCATACGGTTCGAAGCATATGTGATACCTATGTTAGCGCTTCAGCCAGTTCTTGTTCTTATCAAGGGAATGCACTGAATCCAATGTACAGTACAGTCCTCTCCCTGCTAAAGCTACCCGCAACATAATTGAGACCCCGAAAAAGCAATGTTATGTCTTACCAGAAATAGCTGGACCAAGACACCAGGAAAAGGGATACCCTTGGTACAGCGGTGGTCTGTTTATATAGAGGCCCTCTGGTCGGCCTCCAAAGGCCAGAGCCCTCAGTACCTTGAGGAACGAAAGGTTCATTCTTCCGCGCCCTTCTTCCCAAGCCCGGGCCACTAAATTAACCGTGGCTGCTGCACCACAGCTCCGCGCCACCTAGATTCACCACAGCAGCTGCACCAGAACTCTCGAGCCACCTTGACTTCGCCACCTTAACTTCACCACAATCGAGCCGCCACCTCTTGCGATCTTACTAGGCTACTTACAGATATCCATCGGCCAGTGTATTTGTGACGGGTGTAGAGCTAAGAGAAGCTTGGCATGCAGAACCTGTGGCGAAAAAACACATGTCATGCAGTTTGTACCCTCATCCGCATTCTGCTGCTCCCTCAATGCAACTTCTGTTCATCGGGGCATCGGAGATACCCCCTCTGCCCACGTTAGTCTCCGACATGGCCCAACATCCCTTCTACCGCAAGCTCGATAGCGGCCCCCAGGAAATTAGGCTACTTACTATCCTCAGCGACGCTGATGGTGACCCGGTCCGTTGTACTTTGCGAACTGTTCTGTTAGACAGCGACTTAAGATTCAACGCGATATCGTACTGCTGGGGTTTTTCGAATATCGCGACTCCAATTAAGGTGGACAACTGCGTTACCCAGGTCGCTTTCAATCTCGAACAGGGGCTGCGGCGCCTCAAGCGTTCTTGTGGGCCGAGGGAGATATGGGTTGATGCTATTTGTATCAACCATGATGATATTTCCGAAGAGGATCATCAAGTTCCTCTGATGAGGGATATCTATCTACTACACAGCGGACCAAGTACTCGTCTGGCTCGGGGAGAGCGACGCGTGTACTGACAAGTTTATTCGAACCATGAAAGACCGCTCTCACGAATCCATCCCGTTGCCCACCCTAATGAGTTTGTCGGTTACTCTTGTCTTGAAAGGGTGGTGGAAGCGATCTTGGACTGTCCGGGAGTTCTTCCTTGCGAAGACGGTGCACTTTATGTGTGGGACACATACATGCTCTAAGGGCGACGTCAATGCGTGGTTATTATACCTCTTCACCGCAGTCGACACATTGGTAGCCGACCTTGTTCTACTGTAGCAATTTAAGGACTACTCCCGTTCGGCCTAATTACCCTGGACAGGACCTTGACGCAAACAACATGCAGATTTGATCAGATTATATTGATACCATACCTAGTACCCGCACCTCGATGATCATGGAAAAGGTGTTTTCGCGTGATAATCTTCCTAGCATTGGAATTGCGATGGCATTGCATCATTGACATCACGGCTTGCAATCAATCCCCTAGACAAGGCATTCGGTATCATGGGTCTTATACCCGAGGATGAGCGACGGATGATCAAGGTCGACTACGGTGCATCTCCCTTGCATGTATATTGCCAAGTGGTAAGCCACCTCTGGCCGACTTGGTATTATTTCGAGGGCATGAAATACTGGAGGCTGCCTGCGGAGCCTAGAATCATGCCCTCTTGAGTTCCGGACCTTTCAAACCCTTGGAACGGCTCCGACTATTTCATGCGGAGTATCCGCGAGTAAATTTAGTGGAAAGTTTATGGGAACGCAACGCAGGATGAAATACACCAGGTGCTCACGTTCTGGGCCACCGATATCGGTATTTTTCGGTCCAGTCATGCTGTAGGTCGAGATTCAGGCCAAAGCCCGGAGGTGTTTGTCCAAGTCTTGAGAGAAATATTCATGGATTTCAACAATGCAATGCAAGCTGTGGCATCTCCTGACAACCCGATTTGCCAGCTGGAACACCTACGGACAAGGCAATTTCCTTGGGAGGTAATCACAAGGACGACTCACGAAGAACAGAAGCGATTTGACAATCCAGGAGATCAAGGGTCGGCAAGAGAGATGAATGCAGCTCTTTGGGCCCTTCTTCGAGAATCCTATGCCGCAGGAATTTGTCACCTGCAGTCATCTCCTTTCACAATAGGGCGTGATTTAAAAGCATTTGTGAGAGCAAATATGCTGGGGCGATGGGGATAAATTGGCATGGGCATGGACGCAGGACTCAAGAAATTCCTCATGCTCTATGTTTTCTTCCAGCGGTGTAGGGGCATGGGTCGGGGCACGTTCCTTACCACCAGTGGTGGATTTATAGGGTGTTCCCCATACGAAATCCAGATCAACGACCGTGTGGTGATTCCTCACGGTGCAGCGTTCCCGTTCCTCTTGAGACCGAAACCGAACGGGAGATACAGAATGGTAGGGGCCGCATGTATCTCTGGATTCGCTAATTTTGAGGTGCTGGGGGAATACCACGAAGCTAGAATTCTGAAGGATACTGAATACGAAGTAGATTGGACTCACCTATATCTTATATTTCTTCACACCATCTCTACGGTTCGACCATAATAGGATTCCCCAGTTCGATCCAATATACGTCCAAAGACATATTTTGGCTCCCCCAACAACCCATTCAAACTCGGTCCTTTTTAAAACTTCAATTGCATCTGAAACTGACCAGGGCTGTCGGCCCTCTCTTTAAACCCAAATTTCCTTGCCAATCCCTCGCCATAATCAGCCGGTGCGAACGGTGCCGCCCATGTCTTCCCGGGATATTTTTTAAATAGTGCATTCAGCAACCCCGTAGCCTGCCCCTTCCTCCGGTGTTCCGAGAGGACAAAAAGGGACTTGTGGCAGACGACATCATTATCTGGATTCGAGATAATGGCGTAGGCTGCCTCGAGGCGGACGCCGATCCATGCCGGCTCCGTGAGCTCTCGGAGAGAGAAGCTTGCAATCTGCCAAGGGAGGTCGGTTGCTCCGTGCTGGCTGAGAAGTTGCACAACTTCTTCAACTGGAATTATGTCCAGCTCGTGACCTTCATCAACATCGCTCAAGGGTAACGGGCGCTCGCATTCCCACCCTGTCAGGCGCCTCACCGTCTTGAACCCAACACGGCGGTACAGTTTGGCCGCCGCCACGTTATCCTCGAGAACTTCGAGTTCCAGCGAGGTGTCGCATCGTGTCCTTGCTTCCTCCACTATAGTCTCCAAGGCTGTCGTCGCCACTCCCTTCCCCCGCGCTTCCGTCGCTATGCCCATGTTGACGAGGCGGGCTTGGAAGCCACGTCGAGCAATGAGGGCTAGGCCGCAGGGAGTGCCGCCTACATAGATGATGCGACTGACGTGGAGGTCAATAAAGGACGTAGTGATGCGATTCTGCAGGCTCTCTGCAGTGTGCTGGGGTATTCGTCCCGGGTATCCCGCAAAGGCTCCATTGAAGATTAAAGCCAGCTCATCGAGGGAGTGGCCGGATGCGGATTTGATTTCAATTGATGACATTATGAATACTGTAATGTGAGATTGCCAGTACGGAGCTATGCTGGTCCCTTTCCAGTGGTGCGATGAAGCCGCTGCCTTCCCGGCTGAATAGGGGATAGTGGTTAAGCACAGCTTCCCTCTTGTTCTCGGAATGATAAATATAACCGACAGATTTTCAATGATGTTAAGATACCAATTTAATAAAAGACAACACTCCAGTAGCCTCGACAACTAGCCCTCCAATGAAGAGAAAGCAATAAACAAAACCACTTGATTCACAGGAGAAATCGGACATGAACCAATTATGATCCGAGGGCCAGCTATGCATAAATACAGGAATCTACTAGAATACTTAACGGATTATCCTTAATATGTACGGCCATGGTCGTTCTCCCATCAGAAGGTTGTATGGCCGGACCGATGCAATGAGCGGCCGGCGAAGTGGAACGCGGGTTAACAGACATAGGCAATGTCATTTTGGAGCGGATACTTCACCGAATGGCTCGGAGAACGACCTTCAAGGATACAGAAACAGGCGATATGACATCGTAGCAATGATTCAGGGTTGGGTGAGCCGATTGTGCGGCCGACAAGCCCTGGCAGCAGCAATGACTTGATGTAAGAAATGAGGGAATGAGAGAACGGGGAGGAAAAGCTGGAACCCCAACCCTAAACGGATCATCGGTCTGATTAGAACAGGGGGGCGAGCCGCACGGGCCAACAAAACACAGAAAACGGAAGCACCTCGGCTGTTACGGCGTCATCATCACACCCATTTCAGCAACCGCTACCTTCATCCATAGCTCCAAATTTATCACTCAAGGACCTTTTAGGCCGATCCATGCTAAGCAGGTTGAGGTCTCGGCCATGACGCCCGAAACCTGCCCAGCAAAGGCAACACCAACGTAAGTGCGACGCCGCGAAAACAAAGCTGGGATTTATCAAATCTAACCATCAAATACCTGGCATCTAAGTCTCTCATTCACCCAGGGACTTATCGTGGGGCAACTGTCAGTCGTCATATTACTCATCGCCTTCATAAGATTCTTCATCTTCGGGGATGCGTCATCACCCGACGCCACGGCGTCACTACGAGCCACGGAGCGTCGGGCACGGTCTCTGGCCCATAAACGATCTCTACTCAGCCTTCGGTCAAGTAGTGCGGCTGGCGGAGCGCAGGCCGTGGCGCATCAAGGGCAGAGTTCAGCAGGCCCGACTTTGAACAGGAAAAAGTCAACCATTCTTAGAGGCTCCCAACCCTTGACAGTCGACTCCATTCTAAGAAAGACTTACTACAACGTTGACGGCCACCAGCCCGAGAGCCTCGACTGGTTCAATGTTCTCGTGGCCCAGACCATAGCCCAGTTCCGGAGCGATGCTCAGCATGATGACGCCATCCTCAATTCATTGACAAAAGCCCTCAACGGCTCGTCACGGCCCGACTTTGTCGATAGGATTCGCGTTACCGAGTTGAGTCTGGGCGACGACTTTCCAATTTTCAGCAACTGCCGCATTATTCCCGTGGATGAGGATGGCATCACTCTGGGAAACGGGAAGGCATTAGACGCGAGCGTAGCATTAGGAGAAGGTGCACGCTTGCAAGCTCGCATGGATGTTGACCTTAGCGATGTGCTTACCCTCGCGCTTGAGACGAAGCTCCTCCTGAACTACCCAAAGAAACTCTCAGCGGTATTGCCTGTGGCGCTGGCTGTGTCGGTCGTCCGCTTCAGCGGTACCTTGTCGATATCCTTCATCCCAAGCAATCCTTCGCAGTCGACGCCGGCCATGATGACCTTCAACTTTCTCGACGATTATCGCCTCGACCTGTCGATTCGAAGTCTGCTGGGCGGCCGGTCCAAGCTTCAGGACGTGCCCAAGATCGCCCAGTTTGTCGAGGCTCGCCTGCATCGGTGGTTTGACGAGCGCTGCGTAGAACCTCGCTTCCAGGAGATTGCGCTCCCGAGCCTATGGCCGCGAAAGAAGAATACGAGGGGCCCGGATGATGGCCTGGACGGCGTTGGCACTGGGTCTCTCGGAAGCGCCAAGGGCCGCGACATGGCCCGCGATAGAGAAGATATCAGGATCGAGGAAGGGTCCGACGTAGACGGCAGGAAAGCCAACGATGACGCGCAAGAAGTGCGTCTACGTCGGCGGCCTAAGATTCATGACCATTTTACCATGCCTGGATCCCTTCCTGGCATGCTGGCCGACTTCCAGGGCGGCTAGATTCATAGCTAAATTCAAAAGCATCCATCTAGATGCCTTATTTCCATTCTACCAGAGCTCCCGGGCTTTCTGTAAGGGTCCAGAGTAATTGCTTCCAGCCAACTGTTCCTGACACCAAGAGAACATAGTACAATGTGGTCCATCTCCATTCGCGCTCATCCGAGGCGGTCCAATGCGGATGCAACCGTCCCCACAGACGTGGAAGTCCCATGATATTGCAGAAGGTGTGAACCAGCACGACAGCCAGGAGGCTCCCGGTTCTTAGGAACAGAAAAGTGGCGTAGGCACCAAACAGGGACGTGTACGTCAGCTGCAGTGCGCTCCTAAGCAAGGCCAGGCTGACTGGCACCTGAGGATGTGTGATGCGAAACTCGTAGAAGTGGTGGATGTGAGCAAGGCCGAACACAACAGGGGTAAGGAATATGATGGTTGTCAGAGGCATGCCCGCCCGAACAAGGAGTGGCACTGCTGCCGAACGAAATAGGAGCTCCTCAGTGACAGGACCCTATGGATCACTTTGGATGAGTTCAAATGCTCTTGTTCATTTTTAGGCCGAGGACGAGGGTACTCACCGCAACAAGATTTCTCCACGTCGGCCAGTCGGACCAGAGCTGCCGTAAATAACTCGGGGACAAGCAATCCCTCCACAGCCCATCCACAACAAGGGCTTCGAAGAGTGGGCCGGTGTAAAGAGTCATGACCAGAAGGATAGAGCGAAGTGCCGGCGTTACTCCCACAGGCGACCAACCCATTTCATACAACGGTGCCGGCCAAGCTGATATTTGTTCGCGAGGATACATGTACAAGATGGTAAGAGTGGTCAGAGAACATGCGGCCGTCGAGATAGTCACCGAGACAATGCGGGCCCGAATGGCATCTGGGGAATCCCTCGAAGCATTGGGCGAGGCCCTGGTGCTGCGGGAAATGTAGAGTGGAACCACGTAAACGAGCGTATAGAGGACCTTAAGACAACCCGTGAGTACATTGTCCAACTAGTAATGAACTGGAGGGGGTCGCACCAGTAATGAGGTGGAGAGAAGCGGGCCGAGAAATTGGGGCCTATCTGCTCCGGGCCCGGCACCGGTGCTTGGCGGCAAGCCCGGCACTGGTTCGGGCATTGTGCCCGAGCTTGTGTCCGAGTTTTCAAATCGAGCGTTCGCCGTGGGCCAGGCTCTATAAGGCAGCTCGCGGTACGGCCTACTTCAAGTTTGGCAAATGTTGATGGTAATGCAAGCGAGCAAACCGATAAAGGTCATGCTTGTGTCGGTACCTTTGGTGAATTGGTCCCCTGATGTCGAGTAGCGTGTTCCTGAGCCTGGCTGGCGGATGAGACTGGCATGCGAAATGAGAAGATGCTGCCAAGAACGACTACGCAGGACGTACTGTGGTACCATGACGCGAAACTGTCGCGAGACCCCTCAACGCGACTCATCGTCAGTAATTTAACTTTGGCGCGAGTCTGGGCTCTGGGGCCAACCAGCCGCGTCGGTTGTACTAGTAGTACTCCCACCGTAAGCGCAATTAAGTACCAGTACTAACCCCACTGCCCGTACCGATCAACGAACCTGGGAGGTACCACTCACTGTCTCGCCCTACAATCCCGAAAAGACAATACCTAACCACGGCAAAGCTGCTTTCTCCGTTTTGCATTTTCAAGACGAAAGTTCAGAAGTTTGTTGGCCGCTTCAGTTACTGGCCTTTAGCTAAGGTATCGCTAGTGTCCATTAGATATTTCTCCCCGGAGAGGCGCCGGGTCGCGTCGTCGGGTCCTGGAGCCTCTTCCTTCGGCATGTTAACGCGACAGCGCAGTTGCACTTCGTAGAGCTGCAGCCTGCAAGCTGCAATGCAGGTCGTCGCGCTTCAACTTGGGGCCATTTCCTCCTTGATGAATAAAAGGGGGCCACGACTCAGCTTGGCCCACGGGCCGCAGCGAAATGAAATGAAATGGATATGATGCTATCGTCTAGGCATTGGATTCGGGGAGGAACCGCGATTGTACGCAAAATCACATATCCTGGGAGGCGGCGATAACCAAAGTTCGCTGTACAAATACCACTACAGAGTACTACTGGCAGAAAGTTCGTACCACGGGTCAGCCAGGCAGAGGTCAATTGTCAAACTGTGGTATGAGCAAGCGCCCCCAACCATCCAAGCGAAAGAAGCCTGCTTCTATGTCGCCCGGCCCACTGCCTGCAAATTGCACCTCATAGGCCCAAACGACAAGTCGGCTTCAGTGGATACGGTCCCCGAGTACCGAACCCGACCGCCGCCGCTGTTTCGCAGGTCATGGTGATCCAATCTCTTTTATGACGCCTGCCAATCGTGGAACTGCATTCGCACCAATTTGGCGCGTTCCGACGTGCATGTTGCATCGCGTCGGGTCTCTTTTGTCCCATCTCCTGGCTCCTGTTCCCACTCATGAGCGGCACTAGGTGGGGAAGTACCTGTGTCTGGTTCGTGCCTACAAACTTACGACAAGCACCCTTGTGAGTTATATATTGCTTCCGACATCATGGCCGCTTCGGCCGTTGGCGTACCAATAACTGCTCTTCAAACAGGGGACCTCTTTCCTTTCTTCCGTTTCTTTTGGGACGCCACGCTGCTAGCCTGCCAGTAGAGGCGACAATACTCAACAGTAGTCAAGCCTCCGGAGCCCCATATTTGCATATGGTCTCCAGGATTGCAGGAGTTCACGAGTCCAAATTCACGTTCATTTGGCTGGCGTATTCGTAAATACCAGAGGCACCCCCCTCGCAAGGCTTCTCCTAAGTAGGGCCTGTCCCTTCTCCTTTTTCTCCTTCCTTGTTGAATTCTTCCATTGCCCATTATCAGGAGTCGTATTACTCCAGGGCGGCCGATTCGCTCCAACATCGATCCGTTTATCCACGCACCTTTTTATCTGCCTATTTTCGCCACGGCCGATACGCTCCAGTGCGGTGTGTCGTGGAACCTCATGCCCCGCAACGTCGCGACCATCAGAAAGTTCAGGCCATGACCTTGACGCTCGAGGTATTTCCCATGCCTGCCGGCCCACTATGATGACATCTGCCGGTCCGGTGCACCAGAGGAGAGCTTGTGTTCTCTCGCCCGCGCCCCTATCCTCACCCTCAACCTCACTTTCACTTCTGTCCTCGTCGTCCACTTCTACGAGGAGGATCTCCCGTCGATGATTTCGACACCTGAGCCAAGGGACATGCTTGTTCTTACTCACCGACGCGAAAAGCCGCAGAAGAGAAAGAATAGGACCGTGGCAGCTGGCATGGCCTAAGATTTTATCACAGCACAGCTGTGCACGCCTCGGGCTCTTGCTGCGCTTACCTCCCACTCACCAGCGGTTCGAACTTCGAGTATGTCGGCGCCGACACCTCGAAGCTCGCGCCAACCCCTGAACGAGAGATCACAATCGCAGAACAACACGCTCGCCATCCGAGTTGTACCTTACTCACCTCCTCGGTTGGACGATGACCAGACGTCGTCGGCATCTTCGACGGCGCCTTCAGCCTTGCGTCGACCGAACAGCCCTTTAGGCCAACCCATCCCCACCAGCAGCGATCATCACGGTTCGGGATCGTCACCTGGCAACTGGGCCAAAACGCCATTACAGCGCTGGGAACATGGTGGTGCATTATCTCCTTCGTCGTCGACGGCATCATTGGCTACCATCAAGGGGGAAGGCGTTTCAGGCTCAATCGGTTCCGAAGCACCAGTTGGACCCCCAGGATGGGCCAACACCCCTGCTCTTAATGCGCCGCCTTATGCCTCTAATATTGGCCAAGTTAATGCAGCATCTCAGCTGGACGATGGACCGGATTCTTCAATGACGGCCGAATTTCGACCAGATTCTGGCGGTTCGCAACATCGATTGATCCGCCGTCGAAATATTATCGCCATCCACTCGGATAAAACATTTTCTCTGGTGCCGCACAAGTTTGATGGTAGCAGCAGCTCGCGCTCTGCACGGCCGTCATTCTCGACGACCTCTGTCTCATCCGATCCCTTCACCGATGACGCACCCAGCTCGCCCGTCACAACGTTACCTGAACGTAGCCGCAGCATATCTCCTTGCACTCTGGCCTCCTCTCCCACACCAACCCTCAGGCACACATCAGAAGATCATAAATTTCCGCTGCCGGCATCCGCGTCCGCTGCCGTTGCCGCTGCCGCATCGGTACTTGCCGCCAATTCTCCCTCGCCTGCGCCTGCCACCTCTCCCTGGAACTACCGCATGGTTGGTGGTCTTCGAAAAGTTCCCAAAACCCCAGATCTAAAACGCTCGCAACCCAATCCGGTATCGACGCTAATCTTTCCTCTTCCTCGGCCTGATGCATCAAGAGAAACGACAACTGCAATAACATCGACCCCGTTGGCTACGAAACATTCTTTCAATTCCACGGAAAGTGCGTCGTCGGCTGCGTCAGAGACGACCAACTACAGAGTACACGGTTCCAGTTCTCCTTATCTTCCTGACAACGTCAGCCTCGGCGCGTCGTCGGACGACTCGAACTATCAGATCCTCGGCGCATCGTCATCGCCCGCCCCGACCATCGACCAAGCGCCGCCCCCGTCGCCTGGGAGTGACGACAATTACGTGGTGCACGGCGACCCATCGCCTTCGTCGTCTGTCGTGAAGGTCAAGAATCGTCGCCTCTACCCCCAGTATTCGCAGGAGAGCCTACTTGTCCCGCCGCTTCGGCCTGGGAAGAAAACGTCATTGGAGAGGTTGGGATACTACAAGTCTAGGTCTCGGGAGTCGCTTCGTCGTGTGGGATC